>JACYYK010008261.1_pt1 | contig 31406 bp, 35 predicted proteins | sample 8236871 | NCBI WGS metagenome assembly JACYYK01 (sample SAMN14103087, study PRJNA606662) | landfill metagenome | isolation source: landfill solid waste inoculated with endophyte fungus Paravalsa indica | place: India:New Delhi, Okhla landfill site | collected 2017-11-05 | reverse complement strand
GGGGATATGAATAATCATGGGATTATTTGATTTTTTTAAAAAGTAGCCAGTCAAACAAGTTGAAGTTGAAATCTTATACCCCAGTAATTGGGAAAATGGGATGCCACCAGTAAAAGTTGTCGCTGTTGAAATATTACAACCAACACCTGGGGAAGCAATTGACATTGAGTTGCCCAAGGCCGATACTACGGAAACAGAAACAGAAACAGAAGATGATAGTGAAAAACTAGATACTGGTCTACAAAAGACTAAGAAGACTTGGTCTGAACGTTGGAATGCCTTTATGGCCAATTTTCGCTCAGTCGATGAAGACTTCTTTGACGACTTAGAAGAAACACTAATTGGTGCCGATGTTGGTGCGCAAACAGCATTACAATTAACAGATGAATTACGCGATGAAGTTAAATTACAAAACGCTAAAAGTAAGCAAGAAATTTCTGAGGTAATTATTGACAAGCTGGTTGATCTATATCGTAGCCAGGGAATTAATGAAGATGCCTCAATGCACTTTGCACCTGAAGGACCAACTGTGATTTTGTTGGTCGGTGTTAATGGTGTTGGTAAAACGACCACAATTGGGAAACTATCTGCTTATTATAAGCGGGCCGGTAAAAAAGTTGTTTTGGCGGCTGCCGATACATTTAGAGCTGGTGCCACTGAACAATTAGTCGCATGGGGTGAGCGTAACGATATTCCTGTTGTGACTGGATCATCGAAGGCTGATCCGGCGTCAGTTGTTTTTGATGGTGTTAAAACGGCTATTGATACTCAGGCCGATATATTATTTGTTGATACAGCTGGTCGTTTACAGAATAATGTTAATTTGATGCAAGAATTATCAAAAATGAAGCGCATTATTACACGTGAATTGCCAAATGAACCACAGGAAGTATTATTGACATTAGATGCAACAACTGGTCAAAATGCTGTACAACAAGCCAAACTATTTAAGGATTCAACTGATGTGACCGGTATCGTGTTAACAAAGTTGGATGGAACAGCTAAAGGTGGTATTGTGCTACCAATTCGAAATGAGTTGCACTTACCAGTTAAATGGGTTGGATTAGGTGAAAAGGTTACGGATATTCAACCATTTGAGGCAAATGACTTTGCCAAGAGTCTATTTGGTAGTTTGTTAACGGAGTCAAAATAATGGAACTAGAAAAAAGTATGCGGCTTAATATGTTGTTTGACTTCTATCAGCCCTTACTGACAGTAAAGCAAAATAATTATTTGCAACTATATTATGCGGATGATTATTCTCTGGGTGAAATTGCTGAAGAATATCAAGTTTCTAGGCAAGCAGTTTATGATAATATTAAAAGAAGTACCCAGTTGCTAGAGAATTATGAAGACAGATTACATTTGTATGATGACTATCAAAATAGACAACAAGCAGCTGACCACTTGAATGACTATATTCAACAAAATTATCCTGATGATGAAGCATTGATTCGCTTAGCATCGAGATTATTGACATTAGAAGAGGAGTAAAGCAATGGCCTTTGAAGGTTTAACAGATCGACTACAGAAAGCCTTGAGTGGCTTACGTCGTAAAGGAAAAGTTACAGACGCAGACTTACGCGAGACGATGCGTGAAATCCGGCTAGCACTATTGGAAGCCGATGTTAACTTTAAAGTTGTTAAGGACTTTGTACGTAGTGTTCGTGAAAAAGCAGCTGGTGCTAAAGTCTTAGACGGACTTAATCCAGCCCAACAAATTGTCTCAATTGTTAATGATGAGTTGACGGCAATGATGGGTGAGTCAGCCGTAGAACTTAATAAGTCACCTAAGATACCAACAGTGATTATGATGGTTGGGTTACAAGGTGCTGGTAAAACGACGACAGCTGGTAAGTTAGCACTGAAATTAAAAAATGAACAAAATGCACGACCATTAATGATTGCAGCCGACGTTTATCGTCCAGCTGCCATTGATCAATTAAAGTCATTAGGTGAACAAATTGATGTGCCCGTATTTGATATGGGTACAGATGTTAATCCACGTGACATTGTTAAAGCAGGAATGGAAAAAGCGGCTGAGTTAAAGTCGGACTATGTTTTCATTGATGCGGCTGGTCGTTTACAAATTGACGAAGAACTGATGCAAGAGTTGGCTGATGTTAAGGATATTGCGCAACCTGATGAAATCATGTTGGTTGTCGATGCGATGACTGGTCAGAACGCGGTTGAGACAGCTGAAGGATTTAATAATCGCCTTGATATCACTGGTGTTGTTTTGACGAAGTTGGACGGTGATACCCGTGGTGGAGCTGCGTTGTCAATTCGTGCGGTGACTGGTAAGCCAATTAAGTTCGTTGGTCAAGGAGAAAAAATGACCGATCTGGATATTTTCTATCCAGACCGGATGGCTAGTCGAATTCTTGGTATGGGTGACTTATTAACTTTGATTGAAAAGGCCCAAAAGGATTACGACGAGAAGCAAGCTAATGAAACAATGGAAAAAATGAAATCAAATACGTTTGATTTCAATGATTTCATTGATCAAATGGATCAATTGCAAAATATGGGTTCAATGGAAGATATTATGAAAATGATCCCAGGTATGGCGAATAATCCAGCCTTGAAGAATGCCAAAATTGATCCGAAAGATATGGCACATATTCGCGCAATTGTGATGTCAATGACACCTGAAGAACGTGAAAATCCAGATGTTTTGAATCCATCACGTAAGCGCCGTTTAGCAGCAGGAGCTGGTCGGCCAGTGGTCGAAGTCAATCGTCTGGTTAAACAATTTAATCAGATGAAGAAGATGATGAGCGGTGTGATGAATGGTAACATGGCTGGTATGGAACAAATGATGAACGCCATGGGTGGTGGTGCCAATGGTGCCGGATTCCCAGGAGCTGGTGGCGGTATGAAAGGTAAGATGGCCGACATCGCAATGAAACAAATGGCACGTAAAATTCGTAAGAACAAGAAAAAGCGTCGTTAATTTTAAAGTGTAAAGGAAAATCACTTTACAGCATTTGCTAAGTCTGTTATAGTTATAAATGTAGAAAACAATTGGAGGAATTATTTAAAATATGGCAGTTAAAATTCGCTTAAAGCGCATGGGTTCAAAGAAGCACCCTGTATACCGTATCGTTGTTGCTGATTCACGTTCACCACGTGATGGTCGTTTTATTGAAACAGTGGGTACTTACAACCCACTTGTACAACCATCAGAAGTTAAATTAGACGAAGAGCTAGTTTTGTCATGGTTGAACAATGGTGCACAACCATCAGATACTGTTAAGAACTTGCTATCAAATGCAGGCATTATGGCAAAGTACCATGATGCAAAGTATTCAAAGTAATTTGATACATCAAAAAAGGAATCCATTTTTGGATTCCTTTTTTTGTGCCTTTTAACTATTAATATGTTTTAATTGGCATCCAAAATTCTCTTATTTTGCGTATTTACCAGATAGTTTCTAAGTCATTAAAGACGCGTAATGTTAAATGATCACCAGTTAGTTGCCAAAGACTGACCGCACCATTATCGGGTTCCGCATGGTCACCATCAAGTTGTGCAAAGTGTTGACTTAATGTACTCAATAGTCTGCCGTGTGAAACTAAAAGTACATTTGCATTTTCAGGATTTTCGGCAGCAATTTGCTTAAAGCCACTCATTAGTCGTTGCCAAAATATAGCAGCTGTTTCGGCATCCCCAGTCGGGTCGGCTTCATGAATGGCATTTATTATTTCGAATGGACCAAGTTGACGAGTTAACTGGGCAAACGTTGTTGTCGTAGGTAATCCATGTTGTTTGGTAATCGCTTGCGCCGCAATGCTGTTAGAAATACCATCAAAATAACCAAAAAATTGCTCTCTTAATTCAGGTAAGGATTGCAATAATGAGGCATCAGTATGGTTATTTTGTTCTAAAACCATTTGAGCCGTTGTTACTGCACGTTCCAAGTCAGAAGAATAAGCGCGATCAAATATGACGTGTTGTAGGCGATCACCGGCGGCTTGGCCATCTTGGATGCCTTTCTCGGTGAGTGGGGCATTAGTCCAGCCTTGAATACGATTGTATTTATTGATGTACGTTTCACCATGCCTGACGATATAAAGGTTGATACTCATTGATTGCTCTCCTTAAAATGCCGTTATTAGTTAGATTTTATCAGATAATTCTCAAGATTTCCTATTCAGTTAGTTTTCTTTTACTGGTATACTACAATTAATATGACTATTGAAAAGGAAGAAAACATGGCACTTTATAAAGTAGGTAAAATTGTTAATACGCACGGTATTCGTGGTGAAGTACGCATTGTGCCAACGACAGATTTTCCTGCAGAACGTTTTAAAAAGAACCAAAGTTTGGTTATTCAAGCACAACAAGGTAATGTAACAGTACAAATTGCGACAGCACGTCAGCATAAACAATTTATGCTGGTTAGTTTCGTTGATATGGCAAATATTAATGACGTTGAGCAATACAAAGAGTGCGAGGTTTTTGTGACTGACGAGTTGCAACAGGGCTTGCCTGATAATGAATATTATTATCATGAAATTATTGGCTTGAATGTTATTGATAATGCAACAAATGAAAACCTTGGTCAGGTGAGTGAAATCATGCCATTACCAGCAAATGATGTCTGGGTTGTTCGTGCACGAGGTAAAGAAGACCTATTCTTGCCATTTATTGCGGATGTTGTTACTGACATTGATCTAGATGATGGTTCTGCCAAAGTAAATTTGTTAGAGGAAATTTAAAATGCGAATTGATATATTAAGCCTATTCCCAAATATGTTTGCGCCAATGCGAGAATCTATTATTGGTAAAACAGTTGAACGGGGCTTGGTTGATTTTAATGTGACTGATTTTAGAGATTATACAGAAAATAAGCACAACAAGGTTGATGATGAAATTTATGGTGGTGGGCAAGGCATGTTATTAATGCCACAGCCATTATTTGATGCAATGGATGCCGTGGAAAAGGAAGCTGGCAATCGTGGTCGAGTGATTTTGATGGATCCAGCTGGTAAGACTTTCAATCAATCCATTGCCGAGGAACTAGCTCAAGAAGATCATCTAATGATTATCGCAGGTCATTATGAAGGTTATGATGAACGTATCCGGACGTTAGTTGATGATGAAATTTCTTTGGGAGATTTTGTATTAACTGGTGGTGAACTAGGGGCGATGACTGTGGTTGATGCAACGGTACGTCTATTAGATGAGGCTCTTGGGGATGAACGTTCTGCTGTCGATGAATCATTTTCAACTGGCTTACTTGAATATCCACAATACACACGGCCAGCTGATTTTAGAGGCTTGAAAGTGCCAGATGTGCTACTATCTGGTCACCATGCCAATATTGCAAAATGGAAGCATAAAGAGGCGTTACGTCGTACCTATCAACGACGACCAGACTTACTGGCTGATTATGAATTAACGCCAGCGGATCAAAAATTGCTAAAAGAAATCAAACAAGAAGAACAAATCAACTAGTCATGGCTTGTTAACAGATTATTAATGTGGTATTATTTTAATCAGTGCTTCTTATAGCACAAAATAAAACCCGATAATCCGCTGGCCGAGTGGTGCAATGATTGTCGAAGAGGAGATTTAATTATGCGTCAAAACGCTTTGTTAGAGAAGTTGGTTGCTGACCAATTACGTACAGATATCCCAGAGTTCCGTGCCGGAGATTCAGTTCGTGTTCACGCACGTATCGTCGAAGGTTCACGCGAACGTATCCAAATTTTTGAGGGTGTTGTTATCAAGCGTAAGGGTACTGGTATCCAAGCTACTTACACTGTTCGTAAGATTTCAAGTGGTGTTGGTGTGGAACGTACATTCCCATTGCACTCACCACGTGTTGAAAAAATTGAAGTAATTCGTCATGGACGTGTACGTCGTGCCAAGTTGTATTACTTGCGTGCATTGCACGGAAAGGCTGCTCGTATTCCAGAAGCACGCCGCAACTAATAAGGGTAAACTATTAGTAAAAAGCCAACCTCTGTGGGTTGGTTTTTTTTGCAGATAAGATGATACGTTAGAGGGGTTAAGTTTGTGAGTGTTGGTAGAAAAACTAAGAGAGAAAAACGTAGTATTGGTTTAGGTTGGCGAATTGTTATTGGCTTAATTGTAGGTATTATTCTGGGGGTCATCTTCTTTAAGAATAAGACGGCTATCACGGCAATGCAAAATATTGGAACAATGTTTATTGGGCTAATTCAAATGATTGTGTTGCCAATCGTGATTTCTAGTTTAACAGTTGGTATTGCAAAGATGGGTGATATCCGTAAATTAGGTCGTGTCGGATTGAAGACGTTGATTTACTTTGAAGTACTATCAACGATTGCAATTATATTAGGAATGATTGCAGGAAATGTTTTCGAACCAGGTGCCAATGTCAACGTGCACAACTTGCAAGCAACCAATATTAGTAATTACTTGTCGACGGCAAAATCAGCCAGTGATGGTGGTATTTGGGCAACGATAATGGATATCGTACCAACTAATTTCTTTGCATCATTATCAGAGAGTAACATGCTACAAGTTATCTTATTCTCGGTGTTCTTTGGTCTAGGAACTGCAGCAATTGGGCAAAAAGGGCAAGTTATTATTGATCTTTTTGATGCAGTGGCAGAGGTCATGTTTAAAGTTACAAATTGGGTCATGCAGTTAGCACCTATTGGTGTTGGTGCCTTGATTGGTGCGACAGTTGCTCAGATGGGACTAAAGTCATTGGAGTCACTAGGATACTTTATATTTGTTTCTTACCTGACAATGATTTTCTTTATGGTTGTTATTTTGGGTATTGTGTTGAAAATTTATAATGTTCGTGTATTTACCTTATTTAAGGTATTGCGTGATGAAATTATCTTAGCCTTTACAACCGCATCTTCAGAAGCAACATTACCAAGAATTGTGTCAAAGATGGAAAAGTTCGGAGTCAGTCAAGGAATTGTTTCCTTTGTTGTGCCAACAGGTTATACATTTAATCTTGATGGTTCCGCTATATACCAAGCAATTGGTGCGCTATTTATGGCACAGGCCTATAATATTCATTTATCATTGGTCCAACAGTTGACCTTATTGGTTGTCCTAATGATTACCTCAAAAGGAATGGCTGGTGTGCCAGGGGCATCGTTCGTGGTACTTTTGGCCACGGTATCATCAATCGGTGTACCGCCTTCAGGATTAGCCTTTATTGCCGGTGTTGATCGTTTGATCGATATGGGACGTACGGCAGTTAATGTTGTTGGAAATTCAACGGCATCAATTGTCATCGGTAAGTCTGAAAAGGACTTTGATGAAGAGAAAAATATGAAGTATTTAGCAAGTTTTAATGATTAACTAAGTAGCAACAGCTAGATATAGCCAAATCGGTTATATCTAGCTGTTGTTTTGTTTATAAGTTAAAAAACTGCGATAAATGGGCTTTGTGTATGGAATAATGCCTTTTTTTGTGTGATAATGGATAGATGATTTTTGTTTAAGATAGGAGGCAGATGTTGTGACAATGGTACGTGTACGTGAGTATGGTATGAAGACGATTGTATTTGTTTTAGCAGCCGTTCTTGTAGCCATCTCAATGAATAGTTTTTTCATCCCAAACAACATCTTTTCAGGTGGTTTCAATGGTGTGGCACAATTAATTAGTTTGTTTTTTGATTCAGTAGTTGGGATACATATTGAAGTTGGGGCAATTATTATGGGGTCAAATATCCCGCTAGCGATTGCTGGCTGGATCTTTGCAGGACGAAAGTTTACAATTTTATCATTTTTAAATAATTTTGCTGCTTCGTTTATGCAAATTGTATTACCTAAATCTTCTTTGGTGTCCCAAGAACCAATTTTGGCAGGTTTGTTTGGTGGCCTATTATTAGGTATTTCAATTGGTTTAACATTTAAAATGGGCTTTTCTACCGGTGGTATGGATATTGTCGCCATGATTGTCCAAAAGACAACTGGGAAATCAATTGGCTCGATTAATATGTTTATTAATGGTTTCATTGTCATCGTTGCTGGTGCCTTTATTGGTTGGCAAAATGCGATGTATACGATTATAGGTATTTATGCCACATCTGTTGCCGTAGATGCTATTCATACACGTCATCAAAAGTTAACAGCGTTTATCGTTACCAGCCATCCGGATGAGGTCATCAAAGCCTTACAGGAAGCATTGGTTCGTGGTATTACGGTGATGCCTTCACGTGGTGCATTTACGCAAGAACCTAATACAACACTAATGATGGTTCTATCACGTTATGAGCTGACAGAAATGCAAAATTTGATTAAATCTGTGGATGTCGATGCATTTGTGAATATTGTTAGTACTGTTGAAGTTTCTAATAATTTCTGGAATGAAGACCTACAGTCGCAAATTAGGCATGAGCGCACGGCTGCTAAGGCACAGATTACGGATGCGTTGAATATCAGTGAAGAAGCTGATAAAATTGACGTAGACAATAAGAAAGATAATGAGGGACGTATATAATGCCATTAGTTCATATTGATTTGGTTGCAGGACGTAGTGATGAGCAGTTAAAAGCGATGATGACGGATGTCACAACAGCTCTTGAGAAACACATTGGTGTGCCTCGTGAAAATGTTAAAGTGGTTGTTAACGAGATGCAACCTGATCGTTTCATGGATGGCGGCGTTTTGCGTTCTGAGAAATAATTTCGTACAATGGAAGATGAAGCACGTTATGTGTTTCATCTTTTTTTTGTCATGAGGGGCATAATCAATTATTGGTTATTGAAAAATAAAAGTAGGAGCTATAGAGATAGATGGCTGATCAATATATATTGGCGCTCGATCAAGGTACAACAAGTACACGAGCAATGTTGTTTGATAACGACGGGCAAGTAGTTGCCACGGCGCAAAAAGAGTTACCCCAGATTTTTAATAATCCGGGTTGGGTAGAACATGATGCGAATGGTATTTGGGAAGATGCCCGCCAAGTAATGGCTGAGGTTGTCATTAAAGCTAATATACCGCCGTATAAAATTGCGGGTATTGGATTAACCAATCAACGTGAAACAACGGTTATTTGGGATCGTTTAACAGGTGAACCAATTGCGCCAGCAGTTGGTTGGCAATCAAAACAAAGTGTTGAAATTGCTGAAGAGTTAAAAGCTGAAGGATTGACGGACTACATTTATCAGAAGACAGGATTATGGGTCGATGCCTATTTCTCAGCGACAAAAATTATGTGGCTGTTAGATAATGTACCTGGTGCACGAGAACGCGCTGAAAAAGGCGAGTTGTTATTTGGGACAATTGACTCATGGTTGTTATACAAATTAACTAATGGGCATGTTCATGCGACTGACTATTCAAATGCATCGCGTACAATGCTATTTAACATACATTTAAAAGAGTGGGATCAAGATTTACTCGAGAAATTCAATATTCCCGTCACGATGTTGCCTGAAGTTCGCGATTCCTCAGGAATATTTGGTTATACCGCCGAATATGCTTTCTTTGGTATTCAAGTACCGATTGCGGGAATTGCAGGTGATCAACAGTCGGCATTGATTGGTCATCAAGCATTTCAGCAAGGGGATGTTAAGAATACATATGGCACAGGTTCATTTATTGTGATGAATACAGGCCAAGAAATTGCAACGTCAACTAATGGACTGCTATCGACAATTGCCTACAGTATTAATGGGCAAGTAACTTATGCTCTAGAAGGCTCTGTCTTTATAGCGGGTGCGGCTATTCAGTGGTTAAGTGATGGGTTACAACTGGTTAAGAGTGCCAAAGAAACTGCAGCATTGGCCGAAATTGCCCGTGAACAACACGTTGATCCGATTTACCTAGTGCCTGCTTTTGCTGGTTTAGGGGCACCTTATTGGGATCAGAATGCACGCGGAGCTATGTTTGGTCTAACTCGTGCGACAACTAAGGAAGACCTTGTGAGAGCCACATTGGAATCAATTGCATACCAAACACGAGATGTATTAGAGGCTATGCAGGACGATACAAATATTGATATAACAAACTTGGTTATTGACGGTGGGGCTGCTGCAAATGATTACTTGCACCAATTCCAAGCTGACTTAATTAATACAGTGGTTAAGCGACCTGAGCAATTGGAGACAACTGCATTGGGTGCAGCATATCTAGCTGGTTTAGGTGTTGGTTTTTGGGAAGATATAGCTAATTTACCAGCTGCCAACCATCTACAGCTAAAAGAACCTATTGCTGAACGACAAAATCAAGTGCAACATGCTTATAAGGGATGGCAACGTGCAGTGGAAGCGACACGTCTTTTTCCGATAGATTAATATGAGTTAAACGAAAATACAAAAAGTTTAAGAGACATTGATTTATTGTGCCAAGATGGTTAAATTGATGTCTCTTTTTTGCTTATAACAAAGGCGAACAAAGTTTCCCCTAAAAATTTAAGGAAAATTAAGGTATGATATAGATGTTAAATAAAGTTTAAATATAAGCTGGTGTCTGTGTATTTAAACCTGGGTTTAACGATTAGGATTTGAGAGGAGTTATGCCTATGGTACAGGTTTCAAAAAAGGTGATCACAACTGGTCTTGTTGGCGCACTGGGTGTTGTGGCAACCACACAAGTTCCGGATGTACAAGCTGCAGTCAGGGGCGCTGTGAACTTAGCCCCTGATTCGGAACATGTGATGCAATTTCAGAGTGTGACGAACTTTATTCAAGAAGTAGCATCTGGACAGAATCATGGTAAAGTGACAACAAAGTCAGATGTTCTTCGAGAAAAGGGATCAAAAAAATCAGCAATTGCGACCTTTACGGATACGAGCAAGCATGCTGATAAAAAAACGACAAATGATGTGGACAATGTAGCATCTGAAGCAATGACAGAAGCGCTAGTTACCTCTAGTCAAGCTGATGAGACAACATCATCATATTATGATGATTCAACAACGGATACAACAGAAACTGATGCTTCAACGACACCAGCTGAAGATGCTGTGGTTTCTGAAGCAAATAGTGATAGTACACAGTCGGATGCAACGAGCGCTTATACGATTAAAGATGGTGATACATTAGCAAAAGTAGCAGCTGCTACCGGAATTTCAATTGCTGAACTACAAGCGGCTAATCCAGACGCTGATACTAGCATGTTACAAATTGGGCAGTCAATCTCTGTGCCAACTGCTGGCACAGATGAGGTTTCCCAAACGGCTAATTATGACACACAGTATGATGTAACTGATGCAACAGCAGATACAGCAACGTACGGAGCGGATACAACGGTAGCTGACGATGCACAGGCACAGTCAGCCTATACTGATACTGAATTAGTACCACAATCTGTGCGAGATTTCACTGCAACTACAACATTGGCAACCTTACAATCAGATATGCAAGCTGATGTACAATCCTTGGAAAGTGCACCAATAGAGAATCAACAAAGTCATGAGACAACGACAAGTGGCAGCCAGGTGATGTCTAATGGTGATGTTGTGCTAGATGCCTTACCAACTAAGCAAAGTAGCGCAGATACGGTAACTAAAGATGCTAGTTCATCAAATGTACAGACGCTGAGTGCGCGGAATGCTGAAACTGGCACATTAACACAGACCCAAAGAAATGATATTGTTTCGGCAGCATTAAAATATGCCTCACAAGATATTCCTTATGTGTGGGGTGGTAAGACTGCTGCTGGATTAGATTGTTCAGGATTAGTAGCAAAAGCATATCGAACGGCTGGTGTTTCGATTCCAGCATATACGGTCGCTGAAGAGGCCTATGTTGCAACACAGGATGTCCAAAGTGAATCAGATATTTTGTCTGAAGCACAGCCAGGTGATTTATTATTCTGGGGTGGTCATGGTGCCACTTGGCAAGTCGCTATTTATGTTGGTGATGGGCAATATGTTATTGCTTCTGAGCCTGGACAACAGGTTCAAGTTGCTAACATAGCGGATACAGATGTTCTACCTGATTTTGTTGGGGCATACAGTTTTCATTAAGTAAAAAGCATATTAGAGATTAAAAGGGACGTCAATCTGACCAATTTAACTTGGTAGATTAACGTCCCTTAAATTTATGGTTTCACTTACTTTTGTGTAATCAATTAAACAGTTTCTAATTCTTTTAGACGGTCGTCAATTTGTTGTAAAACAATTTTTTGACTGTCTTTATTTTCAAGATCATATTTTTGCAAATCAATTTTCATTTTTGGTGAAGCATCATAATCTGCATACCATTTCTGATAGGCTGACCACATTTTAAAGTAGTACTGTCGTAAATCAGCATTGTCTTCGAATTGCTCATAATCGCGACCGCGTTTTTTAATACGGTAAAGGATGGTGTCAAAGTCGGCATCAGCAAATACCATTAAGTCTGGACGACCTTTTTTCATCGTTTGGATTTCATCCATCATGTTTTTAAGTAATGTCATATAAACATTTAACTCAGCATCAGAGATGTTACCTTCACGATGATTTTCTTGGGTGAATAGCGCATCTTCGTAAATAGAACGATCTAAGACATTATTATCATCCGATAAAGCTTTCTTGATCATTGCGAAACGCTTGTTCAAAAAGTAAATTTGTAGTAAAAATCCATATTGTTTTGGATCTGCATAATAAAGAGGCAAAACAGGATTTTCACCTACAGGCTCAAAAAAGGCCTGTGTATTAAGATGTTTTGCAATCAAATCAGTTAGTGTGGTTTTCCCGACACCGATCATACCAGCTGTGATAATCACCATGGTAGTCCTTCTTCCTTCAGGATTATATTTTCTCTAAATACTCATCTTATAAAGTACATGAGTGAGCTTATCAGCTGATAACTATATTAGCCAATATAATAAATAAATTCAACATCTTGACAAAATAAAAAGAACGTCCTTGCATAGACAAATGCCTATATATCAAGGGCGTTCCTGTTTGAAAATAAAAAATTAGTCTTTCTTTTCTGCTAGTGCGTCACGAATTTCTTGAAGAACAACCAATTCAGTTTCTTCTTCTTCTTCCTCTTCATCTTTTTTAGCTAGTGATTGCGCTTTGCGGATAGCCTTCAAAATCAAGAAGATGGCAAAACTCGTCAATAAGAATGTAATCAATGTACCAATGAATGATCCAATCTTGATATTAGCTGAACCGACATGCCAAACAATCGTTGAAAATGAGGTTGAACCAGTAATAATACCAATTAAGGGCATAACTAAGTCATCAACGACTGATGTCACAACTGTTTGGAAAGCAGCACCCATAATAAAGGCAACGGCTAAGTCCAAAACGTTACCACGCATGATAAAGTCTTTAAATTCATTTACAAAATTACGCATAAAATGTCTCCTTTTATTAACCTAACATTAAATATGGCACAGTGAACTATGCAAGTCAAAGTATATGTGAAAGATACTAGAATTTTTTAAATTATTTCTTTTTATATTAAAGATCGCCACAAGTAAATGGATTTTTTCTGGTAGAATAAAGAAAATATGTGACGTAGGGGAAGTAGTCAATGAGTTATAAAATGTTGGTATCCGATTTAGACGAAACATTTCTAAATGATGATGGTACGATTCACAAAGAAAATATGCGTGCAATTAAGCAAGCAACGGCAAAAGGATTTAAGTTTGTTCCTAATACCGGCCGATCATTTAAATCTGTCCAAAATATGTTAAAAGAGTTAGGATTATTTGATCAAGCAGACCAGTATGTTATCTCATACAATGGCGCTGCGATTGTTGAAAATCATGGTAATCGTGTCATAGCCACGCAAGATATGCCAGTATCCCTAGCAAAGCAGATAGTTGCTGCGGGCTATTTGAGCAACCAAATTGACGTTCATATTTACACAGTGGATAAATTATTCATTTATGATCTTAACGAGTCAGATAAACATTATATGGCAACTCGCGGCGTGACATATGAAGAAATCAATCAACTCGATTTATCATTTTTAGACCATGAACAGCCAATTGTGAAAGTGATTTTTGAAAATGAGGATGCTACCATTCAAAAACAAATACATGATGCTGTTCTTGAGACAGTAGGCAGTGACAGTGTTGAAGCAACATATTCATCAGGACGTTATGTTGAGTTTAACTTGCAAGGCGTTGATAAGGGGAGTGCTTCATTATTATTAGGTAAGAGACTAGATATCAAGCCTTCTGAAATAATGGCTGCTGGTGATAATAATAATGATTTAAAGATGATTAACGCCGTAGGATTAGGTGTTAGTGTGGCTAATGGGATTACATCAGTTAAAGCAGCAGCAGATTTTGTAACGCAACGCACGAATAATGAAGGTGCGATTGCCGAAATATTAGATCAATTTGTATTGGTAGGTGAAGACTAGTATGCGTTTTGCAATTCAAATTGGTGCGAGTTTTATCGTTGTTATTGTTTTTATTGGTTTTGTCTGGTTTGCAAAAATAGCAAATTGGCCAACATGGGTGATTGGTGTCGCCTTGTTTGTATTGTTTGTCCTATTCACGATTTTGATAACACTGTTATCATTAGCGCTGCAACCAAAAAATCAGGAGGATGAACATGAAAAAGATTAATCAAGTCGGCAGCTTGATAACTGGAATCATTTGGGTAGTTGTTGGGGTTATTTTAGATTTTGTTATTCAGTTAGGTAGTACTTACAGTAGAGTGGGAGTCGTAAACTGGTTGGGTGTTGATAAAAATCATCCCATTGGTATTGCGGTGATGTTAATTGTTGCCGCTATATTAACAGCGATAACAGTCTGGATATTATCTTATGCAGTCAAAAGAAAGGCTCCCAAGACAAACTTACACCCGTTTCGTGGTGACAAACTAGCTTGGGTTGGCTATGGTTATGCCATGATTCTTGGGGCTGGTATGGTAACAGTCGCCTTACAGTATGTTTTTTCTCATCAAAAGATGATCGCTAGTAATCAAGTCGCACTAGAGGAAATGGCTAAAAAAGGGGGCGCGGCACTTGTTTTTGTCGTTGTCCTGGCCGTCTTTGTTGCACCGTTGGTCGAAGAACTAATTTTTCGTGGCATTATTTTGAACTACTTTTTTAAAGACGGACCTTGGTGGTTTAATGTCATTATTTCGGGTGTTTTATTTGGCTACTTCCACGTTTATCAAGATTTCCAAATTTTTGCTCTTATTCAATATTCGTTAATGGGTATATCATTGGCAGTTGTTTATAAGAAGACCAAGCAAATTCAGTATTCAATAGCTACACACATGTTGAACAATGGGATTGCCGCTCTTAGCTTAATTGGGATGGCATTTGGTTCATAATAAAATAATTCGTATAACTATATTTTTTAATCGATTTAGATTATGATTGATGTAGATATATCGCGAAGTACGATGTGAATGGGGGAAACATAATGACTGAGTATTTACATGTGACGTTTGGATCAAAGGATGTTTTACAAAATGTGCGAAATAATAATTTAGAACGCGGACTTCTACTGATGAGTGATGAGTCCGATCGGCAAAAGTATGAATTATTGGAAAAAACAACTGATAAAAAGTCAGTATTCGCTATGCCGGTAACGTATGAGATTCTTGCTAGCCATGGGGAGACTGATGAACTAAGAGGTTGGATGAATTTTACTTTTATTAGACTGAATGATTTAGAACGAGACAATTTTATTTGGCGGTATAAAGCAAGTAAGCAAGATATTGAAACACCTGGCTTTATTAGTTCGTATATTTTACAAAAAACAACGAATGCACATGAACTTGTTATTTTGTCGACATGGCGCCTAAAGGAAAATTGGTCCGATTGGCAAGAATCAACTGATTTTCCATTACATCGCTATGAGCATTCCCAATATAATTTATACAGAAAACAGCTTAGTTTTGCAGCCTTAGCAAAGCAAAAGCTATAAAAATACTACCCAATGTCATTGATTTCTGTTATAGTTATCATTGTTATGTAATGGGTATGCCGTCGTGGCGGAACTGGCAGACGCGCACCGTTCAGGTCGGTGTGAGATTTATCTCGTGCAGGTTCGATTCCTGTCGACGGCATATAAATGGCTCTAAGAAACCTTTATTTATAGGTTTCTTGGAGCTTTTCTTTTGCACTTGTAGCACTTTTGTAGCACTCATGAATTTTTTTATTTGATTCATAGATTTATTTACTCTTGTAAGCACATATATTTAAAAAACTATCGCTTCATATCTTGGTTTGGTAATATGGAGATAGTAAATAAACGGAGGATATCACATGGGATATAAGCACCTTGAAAAAGGATATAATATTTTTTTAGGCGTAGGCATGCTTATCTTAGGAATCATTATGTTTGGTTTCTTTGTGAAAGATTTGTGGGTCTTATTGCAAATGATTTGGCAAGTTGATCTGCAAAAAAATTTCTATAGTATTGCACAGTTAATTTTGGAAACCTTTCTATTCTTTGAGTTTGTCGTATTAACGCAAGAGTACTTTTTACAAAACCATATTTCATTGCAAAATTTCATGTATATTGGTGTAACGGCAATGTTACGTAATTTATTGGTTTATCACGATGATACGATGGGGATACTGATTCAATCGGCCTCAATTGCCATTATGATACTTGTTCTAGTTATTTATCGCTGGTCACGACGTTACTTAGCGGATTTAGAACAAGAAGAGGCTAGGAAAGAAGCGATATTTGCTGAAGAACATCATAAACAACAACTAGAGAATAAAAAATAGTCAACGTGACAAAGTATGGTATGATGACGTACTTGACGGTTGCATGTTAACTAAAGTGAAAAATAGGTTGGGGGCACAGAAATGTTTGATCTAAACAATATACCAAAACAATATTGGTACAAAATAAGATGGGGCTTTTTCTGGGGGCTATTTATACTTGGTATGTTATTTAGTAACTATACAAATGCAGCAACCTGGCTCTTTATTGGTGGTATTACTGTATTAGGTGTATCAATCAAACAAATTTTTCGCTGGGTTTTACCAATTGTTTTTGTTTTGTTAATTATCGGTACGCCACAATTAGGATTGATGACGCAAGGAATATTGGTGTTAACTGTCATCGGATTACGTGAATTATTAGTTATTCCACATGCAAATAATAAACGAATAAAACATCAGTCACGATTAAAAATCAATACGAATGATTTAACACGGCGGGATGTGCGTGTTTTTAAGGAAACGTTTAAACGATTGCGAACATCGGCGGCGCATATTGAAGTTTTGTTGGCGGAAACAGTTGGACTAAGGCGCATTAACGTAGAAACAAAAGTCATCACATATATTAATGCGACGCTAGCGGAACTGGCAGCGAATCCTACCCAACTTACGGTAGTGGATGACTTTGCATACCGACGATTACCTAACTTAGAACAATTGTTGGTAAGTTATGTAGAAATTGCACACCATGCGGTTATTAGTGATAATGATAAGAAGCAATTAAAAGAAGCACGACAATTGATTAAACAATTAGCAACTGCTGTCCATGACGATTATCGCTTGGTGATTCGTAAAGATGTGAATAATTTAAATGATCGGATGAGCACAACGAAAGATACTCTGGGAGGCAATCATGATTGAAGAACAACAATCAAAAAATGATGTAGCAACTGATGAACATGATAGTGTCGGTGATTTAACGGCACAGGAAAGGTCAGAGGCCTTGAAGCTAGCACAACAGCTTGATGTGGAACATATGGATTCAATTATTTCGTATGGTGCTGATACACAACAAAACTTAACTGATTTTTCTCAGGGGGTGTTAGACAAGGTGCAATCACAGGATGTTGGACCAATTGGTGATACACTCTCAGAATTAATGAGCAATTTGTCGCAAGCCAATCCATCTGAATTAGCACCTGTCAAGCAGGGTTTTTTTGCACGACTATTTAAAAATATGCAAAAATCCATCTATGAATTAACAGCAAAATATCAAAAAATTGGTGCTCAAGTTGATCAGGTGGCTGGACAGTTACAACATGATCAAGCAGAGTTAATGTCTGATAATCGTATGTTAGATGATTTGTATAGTGAAAACATGGCTTTTTTCCAGCAACTCAATGTCCATATTGTTGGTGCAGAGATGAAATTAACGGATATTGAAAAAAGAGAATTACCAACCGCACAAAAACGTGCCCAGGAATCAGATAATCAATTATTGGCGCAAAAAGTGCAAGATTTAGTGCAATTTCAACAACGACTTGAAAAACGTGTGCATGATTTAAAATTAACACGACAAATGACTCTGCAGCAGGCACCTCAAATTAGATTGATTCAAACGACTAACCAGGTGTTGGCGGAAAAAATCCAAACGTCGATCAATACGTCTATTCCGCTTTGGAAAAATCAGGTTACTATTGCGTTAACATTATTAAAACAAAAGAAGGCTGTGACAGCGCAACGTGCCGTAGCTGATACAACGAATGAATTACTTAAGTCAAATTCAGATATGTTGCAGCAAAATACGATTGAGACGGCTAAGGAAAACGAACGTGGTGTTGTTGATATTGAAACGTTGCAACATACACAAGACCAATTGATTAAAACAATTGAAGAAACCATGACCATTCAAGAGGAAGGTCGGGAGAAACGCATAGTAGCCGAACAACAAATGAAGGAAATGGAAGTAGAACTTAAAAAGAAATTACTTTCAATGGCAACAGAAGAAAATAATAAACAATAGTCATCCGGCTAAATGAGATTTTTTTAATTTATTACAATTATTTGACAAAAAAGGGTTACATGTTTGGGACGATACCGTTATAATGGACACTATAAGGAACAGTAGTATGAATAGTCGTATCATTGTAGTGCCGAGAGGAGGCCCATTATGGTAACGTTATATACATCACCAAGTTGTACCTCATGCCGAAAAGCGCGTGCATGGCTCGAGGAGAATGAGATTTCTTATCAAGAACGAAATATATTTAAAGAACCATTGACTCGAGAAGAGATTAAGAACATTTTGCGTATGACTGAGGATGGTACTGAAGAAATCATCTCAACAAGGTCAAAATTGTTTACAGAACTAGACATTAAATTAGATGATATGTCATTAAGTTCATTAATTGATTTACTACATAGTCAGCCAGCATTGTTGAAGCGTCCATTAATAATGGACGAGAAACGTATGCAGGTCGGTTATAATGAAGATGAAATTCGTCGATTCTTGCCTCATGAAATGCGTCAGGCAGAGTTAGCACGGGTTACTGCTATGGTTGACCTATAGTAGCTGTCTTTTTATGAAAATAGTTTATTATGAAGTTGATGTTCTGTTGTGACATCAACTTTTTTGTATAATGTATTCGACTAACAAACTAAGAATTTGTTATAATGTATTATTGAAACGATTTCTCATGATTGAGTGAGAAGAAAGGGGTGCCCATTATGGAAATGGAACGAATAAATGATGATACCATTCGCGTTGTTGTCACAAATGACGATTTAGCGGAGCGTAGTATTTCAATTGTTGATTTGCTGGGCAACCAAGATGAAATTGAAGAGTTCTTCTATAATATTCTAGAAGAGGTCGATGTCGATGGCGATTTCGAAGATAATGAAGCAGTCACCTTCCAAGTATTACCAAATCGAAATGGGTTAGAACTATTTATTTCTAAGAATATCGATGATAAGTCAATGATGGAGGGAATGCTAAATTCTGTATTAGGTAAGCGGGATGCTGGTGAGGCTAATGATGACGTTTCTGATGATCTATTAGACAAATTACTAGATAGTGATAGTACCGATACTCAGAATAAGCCGGAACAACCCGTTATTAAACAACCCGAGGTAAAAGATGTGACGACGTCAGATAAGCAGAACCATTTAGTCGACAAGTTGTTGGATTCAGATAATGTGGCTGACCAAGAACTAGTACTGCAATTTGATGACTTTGAAAACATTATTCAGTTTTCGTTGATTATGCAGAAACAGGATTTTGCTTTTAGTACAGAGTTGATTAAGTACCATGGCAAGTTTTATTATATCTTGGGAATCGATGGCCAAGCCCTGCAAGATAATTATGATATGAAAGACTTAACAGCTGTTGCTCGTGAATTTGCTAAGGTAGCAGAAATATCGGCAGAAGTTTTGATTGAACATGGTCAAGTTATTTTTGCAAATGATGCACTTGAGCAGGTGCTAACTTACTTTAATTAAAAAATAAATGCACTGGGACAGAGTAATCTGTCTCAGTTTTTTTTGTAAAGCAGACACCAAGGCGCGTCTATTATTAAGGAGGTTGGTGAATGTTTATTGCAAAGAACACAACTACAATGGCATACATTGATGCTAATTCAGCCAATGTAATAGATAAATACGAATGTCCAGGTTGTGGTGAACCGGTACGTTTAAAAAAAGGAAACATAAAAATAGCTCATTACGCTCATCAGCAATTTGGGAAATGTCGTGTGAGTACTGAAGGTGAATCGGCTACGCATCTTCAGGGGAAATTGGCCTTGTTTCAATATTTTAATGATAAATACGATGAGGTTAAATTGGAGCCGTGGCTCAGTGAAATCAGACAACGCCCTGACCTAATGGTAAGAAAAGGGACTACTTGGACCGTCATTGAGTTTCAATGTGCGCCAATTACAATTGAACGTATTCGGGAGCGTATGGCTGGCTATCGGCAGTTACAGATGCAAGTTATTTGGATTTTGGGAGAACCTTATCAGAAAAAGCGAATACAGTCATCAACAATGGCGAAATTTGCCACTTTACATTGTAAAGAATTAAAAATATTTTTCTGGCATGCTCAGGAGGGGATTTATTACAAGGCATGGTGGCAAATTGATCATAGAAAACCTGTTAACCAGCATAAAAAAGTTGATAATCAAGTACAGCAACTGTTTAAAATACAACAAGCAATCATACAGGCCAGACCACAAGTTTGCACAATACAAAAACAACTCTATGCACGGAATAGGAACGTTGTCGGTATACCTTGGATTTGCCATCCAGCTTATTCATTACCAGGGGGGCTTAAGATACCGCAATGGCAGGTAACTGTACGAATCATTATGTTATTAGAGCATAAACCAATTGCCATAGATGAGATGTATCAACAATTATTTGCACAAGAGTGGCACGAATTCGGTTGTTTAAAATTGGCAGATGTACAAAAGCTATGGCTTGATTGCTTCTTAAACGATGCCATTAAGTTGAAAAAAATTAAATTTATAAATGATCGATTTCAGTTGGCAGGTCCCGTCAGTTGGTTTGATAATTACCATGATAAATTAAAGGCATTTCAGGAAAATAGATAAAAAATTGAAGAGAAAAGTATATTGAACGTTAGAACTCACCCTGAAGAGATAGGTAAACTATGGTAGAATGAAGGTTATATTAGACTGAAATGAGGGAAAACAATGGCTAAAGAATTACCTTTACGTGAAGATTTACCAGAGTCTGCGACATGGGATCTGAGTACGATTTTCCAAAGCGATGAAGACTGGCAAGATACTTATAATGAAGTAGCGGAGCGTCTTGATACGGCAGAATTTTTTGCTGCTAATGCAACGCAATCGGGAACTGCATTATATAATGCGTTACAGTATGGATTAGGCTTGATGCGTGATTTAGAAAAGTTATATGTGTACGCTTCAATGAAATCTGACCAGGATACAGCTAATGGATTCTACCAAGGCCTAAGTAACAAAGCTGAAAGCTTAGCAGCCAAAGTTTCTGCAGCCATTTCATTCTTTGATCCAGCAGTGTTGTCACTATCGTCAGACCAATTAGCTGCGTATTTTGCAGCTGAGCCGCGTTTGAATGACTACAAACACTATTTTGACGATATTTTGACGCAAAAAGGACATGTTCTGCCTGAAAATGAAGAGAAATTATTGGCCGCTGCTGGGGATGTGTTTGGTGCTTCAGAACGTGCGTTTGGTATGTTAGATAACGCTGATATCCAATTTGACGCTGTGGAGAATGATGAAGGTGAATTAGAAACACTATCAGATGGTGTGTATTCACGACTTCTAGAATCTGTTAATCCCGATGTACGTAGAAATGCCTTTAAAACGTTCTACGCATCTTATATGGCACTAGATAATACGTTTGCCTCATTAATTGGTAGCCATGTTAAGGGACACAACTACCTAGCAAGTGTTCATCATTATGATTCAGCTCGTCAAGCTGCCTTAGCTGCTGATAATGTTCCCGAAACAGTTTATGATACGTTAGTTACTGAAGTAAATAAGGCGTTGCCATTATTGCATCGCTACATGAAGTTACGTAAACGTTTGTTAAAGCTATCAGAATTACACTCTTATGACCTTTATACACCTATTCTTGGTGAACCGGATTATGCGATTGACTATCCTCGTGCACAAGCTGAAGCATTAAAGGCATTAGCACCTTTGGGTGAGGATTATCTGGCTATTGTACAAAAGGCCTTTGATAGTCGTTGGATTGATGTTATTGAAAACAAAGGTAAAAGATCAGGTGCCTACTCAGGTGGTTCTTACGATACAAATCCATTTATCTTACTAAATTGGGTAGATAATTTGAATAATTTGAGTACATTGGTACACGAAATGGGACACACCGTTCATTCATATATGACGAGGACAAATCAACCATATCAATATGGTGATTACCCAATCTTTCTTGCCGAGATTGCCTCAACAACCAATGAAAATTTGTTGACCGATTACCTGTTACATACGATCACTGATAAGAAATTAAAAGCATACGTATTAAATCAATACTTGGATGGTGTCAAAGGTACCCTGTTCCGACAAACACAATTTGCTGAATTTGAACAATGGATGCATGAGACTGACGTTGCAGGGACACCGTTAACGGCTGAAGTACTTAATGATGCTTATGCCGAATTGAACCAACGCTACTATGGACCAGCTTTGACTGTAGATGAAGAAATTGCGCATGAGTGGGAACGTATTCCGCACTTTTACTATAATTATTATGTCTTCCAGTACAGTACTGGTTTTGCGGCAGCAACTGCTTTGGCAGATAAAATTTTACATGAAGGTCAGCCGGCAGTTGATGCATATAAAGAATATTTGAAGGCAGGTGCGTCAGCCTTCCCAATCGATGTCATGAAAAAAGCAGGTGTCGATATGACGAAACCAGATTATCTACAAGAAACTTTCAAAGTATTTGAAAATCGCTTGAATGAATTTGAGCAGTTGGTAGAGGAGTTAGACTTCGAATAGGCAGAGGTCTGGTGATTGATAGAAAATAATGGTAATATGGTTATCATATCTGGTGGTATACATTTACCTATAAAAGTCTTACAATTTCCAGCAAGCACATAAAACGTTAGAATAGTGGATATACACAGGATGCTAGGAGGGAAAATATGACAGGTGGACAAATTGCTCTAATAATTTTAGCTGTTGCCGTATTATTATTAGTTCTATTTATTGGACTATTCTTGGTGAAGTTAACGCAAACATTAGGTGTTGTCACGAAGGATGTTGATATTATTGCACGCGAGGCTAATGACATATTGGCCAATGTAGATGTATTGTTAAATGATGTAAATGGTAAGGTGGCGACAGTTGATCCTGCCTTCCAAGCAATTGCTGATTTGGGGACTTCAGTATCAGAATTGAATGATGCAACACATAATTTAACTGATAAGGTTAGATCATCATCTAGCTCTAATAAAACGAAGGTAGCGTCAGCAGTATTTGCTGCTAACGCGGCACGCAAGAATCGTAAAAGTGCCAAAAAAGCTGCGGCTGCAGAAAAGTAGTCATTAGTTAATAAAAAACAAAACGGAGGATACGTTCATGTCAAAAACAAAAGGATTTTTAGCAGGTGTCGCATTTGGTAGTTTAGTTGCTGCGGTAGGTTATGGTTATTACAAGATGTTAACTGTTGAACAACAAGAGGACTTAAAAGACAAGTTTGATGAAACAGTAGCTGACGTTCGTGATAAAGTAGTAGATTATAGTTATGCTGCAACTGATGCAGTAGCTTCAGTTCGTGACAAAGCGGATGACTTTGTATCTGACAAAAGTTATGCTTTCGATGAGAAAGTGACTGATTTAAAAGCTTCAGCAGAGGAAAAGTCAGCTGACTTACGTGCAAAGGCTGATGAATTAGTAGCTTCAGCACAGGAAAAGGCAAACGACTTGCGTGACCAAGCACAAGATTTGACTGATCAAGCTAAGGCAAAGGCCGACGATTTCAAAGAACAAGTTAAGGCCGATGTTGCTGAACAAACTGAAGAAGATATTGTTCTTTCACCAGCTGATGACGCAGTTGCATCAGAAACTTTTGAAAGTTTTGAAGATGATGTGGAATCAGAAGTATTAGAACCAACTTCAGGTTTGTCAGAAACTGATAAAGAAGGATTATCTGAAAAAGCTGACAAGTAAACCGCTTATGTTTGGATAATTCAATATAAATTAAAAAACGCTAGCTCGAATTGGTTAATCGAGTTAGCGTTTTTTAGTTATACGTATTAACTTTTACAAATTATTCAATGATACGTAATTCCTTAGGTGAGTGTGTATAAGGATCAACACCAGATTCGGTAACAATTACTGAATCTTCGATACGGATACCTAAGTCACCAGGAATGTAAATACCTGGTTCAATTGAGAATGACATACCTGGTTGTAGGACTAGATCATTTCCTTGAGCAATTTGAATTGATTCATGGACAGATGAACCAATACCATGACCAAGACGGTGAACGAAGTATTCACCATAACCGGCCTTAGTGATAATGTCTCGGGCAATACCATCTAATTCACCAGCCGTCATACCTGGTTTTGCAGCTGCTTGAGCAGTGAGCTCAGCTTCTAGGACAACATCGTAGACTTCACGTTGATGATCTGATACTGATTGAAAGGCAACGGTACGTGTGGCATCAGATACGTAGCCATCGTAGATAGTACCAAGGTCGAATAACGCAAGGTCACCAGACTTTAACGTATTGTTGCTTGTGTCACCATGTGGTTCGGCAGCGTGGGCGCCGAATTGAACAAGGGTATCAAATGACATACCAACAACGCCTGATGATTTTAGATCATATTCTAGTTTTGCCATGACTTGTAGTTCTGAAACACCAGCTTGCAAAGCCTTAAAGGCAAATTCGAATGCACGATCGGCATCTTCACCAGCTTTATGTAATTTGGCAATTTCGTCGGGAGTTTTGATCAAATGTAGTTTGGTCATTAATGGTGATAGATTACCAATAAACTTTGCCTCTGGAACGGCTGTTTGAATAAGAGAAGCGCGCTTTAGTGTTAATTGCTCTTGTTCAACTGCCCATTTTTCTGTATGTTGTGTGTGGGCATGTAAGTGTTGACTAATTAAATCCCATGGGTTTTCTTGGTCTTGGTAACCATAAACAGGGTGTGTCCAACCTGCGCTTTTCACGGCTTCGACTTCAAGTGCTGGCGCAAAGATGAATGGTTCGTCTTGTGGGAAAACCACTAGAGCAAGCACACGTTCGATTGGGTCAGAATTGAAACCTGTTAAGTAATCAATTGAATGAAAATCTGAGAAGTAAGCAACATCTAATTGTTGTTCTTCTAGCCAACTTTGGATTGATGAAAGTTTATCGGTCATTAAAAATTCTCCTTTGATTGAAATACATGGTTAATTGTACGCTCATTTTAAAAAAATGCCTATCCATGATTAAAAGTTATGTTACAATTAACCGTTGTGTGAAATTATTATTAAATAATGAAACAAATCATGAAAACATGTTACAATCACATTGTAAGCGTTCCCGTAAAATAAAAAAGTCTTTAGCTATTATATGAAATACTTTCATTTAATGTTTAGGCTGAATTAAAAATTTGTATTTTTTAGGAGAATAGTAATGGATAAACAAACGGTCACAATTTATGATGTGGCACGAGAAGCCAAAGTCTCAATGGCCACAGTTTCACGTGTCGTGAACGGCAATGCAAATGTTAAAGCCGAAACAAAAGAAAAAGTCAATGCAGTGATAGCAAAGTTAGGTTATCGACCAAATGCAGTTGCTCGAGGATTAGCTTCACGACGAACAACAACTATTGGTGTGGTGATTCCTGATGTAACCAATCATTATTTTGCGGAACTAGCTCGTGGAATTGATGATGTTGCCGCAATGTATCATTATCAAATTATTTTAGCAAATTCGGATGAATCTGATACAAAAGAAGTGCAAGTGATGGAAAATCTGCTTGGTAAACAAGTTGACGGGATTATCTTTATGGGTAATACGTTAAATGATGCCATCCGTGATGAATTTAAAAAAGCCGATGTACCAGTTGTCTTAGCTGGTTTACTGGACGAGGCTGAAGAACAGCCTTCAGTTAATATTGCTTACCGATCAGCAATGAGCGATGCGACGACAGGGCTACTTAAAGCAGGTCATAAAAAGATTGCGTTTGTAAGTGGTGACTTGGATCATTACATGAACAAAGCACATAAGTTATTGGGGTATCAAGATGCTTTGGCAGCTTATGATATTGCCTATGATGCGGACTTGGTTTTTGAAGGAACATATGATTATCAATCAGGCTATCAACTAGCTGATCAAATAAAAAATTCAGCGGCGACTGCTGCAATCGTTGCCAATGATGAAATGGCTGCGGGTGTCATTAATGGCTTAACTGATGCAGGTGTTAATGTGCCAGAAGACTTCGAAATTATTACTAGTAATGATTCAAAGGTGGCTGTTATCACACGTCCTCAGTTATCTTCAATTACACAACCAATTTATGATATTGGTGCGGTTGCTATGCGGATGTTAACGAAATTAATGAACCATGAAGAACTAGCGGTTAATGATATTGTTTTGCCACATGGATTTGCTGATCGTGGATCAACAAAGGATGTTAAATAAACTGTGAATAAAATTGCGCTTATTAACTGGTAGAGCACGGTAAGTGGGATGGTATTTTTCGATTATTTTTGAAAAATGCCATCCTGTTTTTTATTTTAAAAGGTTAGTCTTATAGCAAGTCTAATCGTAAAATTATAAATAAATTAGAAAAATATTGACTTTTATAATCAGCGCGGTATCATTGAAATAATCGATTGATATTTTACTATCACTACATTATAAAGCTATTATTTTTAAAATTTTTAGTGATTGAATAGTAATGCCAAAATCAATCAAAAGTATTGTAACAGGTGTTTCTTTTATTTAAAATCAGATATCTTTTTATCCTTCTGATCGTTAAATCTTAAAATTATACTTGATAAAGACACCCAAGTTAGGAGAATTTTTATATGGGGCTATGGTCAAAATTTTTGGAGCGTGAGGATGCTTCAACATATATTAGTAAAGATGCGGATATGCCACGTATCCTACATACAAAGGACTTTTTAGCATTAGGTGTTGGAACTATTGTTTCAACAGCTATTTTTACTTTACCAGGTGTTGTCGCGGCTAACTATGCCGGACCTAGTGTGGTATTTTCATTCCTTTTGGCGGCGGTCGTTGCTGGTTTTGTTGCTTTAGCGTATGCCGAAATGGCATCAACTTTACCAGTCGCTGGATCAGCTTATTCATGGATCAATGTACTATTTGGTGAGGGATTCGGTTGGATTGCAGGTTGGGCCTTACTGGCTGAATATATTATTGCGGTTGCCTTTGTTGGGTCCGGGTTATCAGCGAATTTTAGAGGATTGATTTCTCAAATTGGTATTAACTTGCCACCAGCAATATCAGGTGCACTTGATACCCATTCACTATTTGGTTGGGCATCATCGGTTAGTGGGCCTAAAGGTGGCGTTGTCGATATTGTTGCCTTTATCGCAATTATTGCCGTTGCGTGGTTGTTATCGCACGGTGTACATGAAGCATCTCGTGTTGAAGTTGTATTGGTTGTTATTAAAGTGCTAGCCGTTTTGCTATTTATTGTGGTTGGTTTAACAGCTATTCACCCTGAAAACTATTCACCATTCATTCCTGCCTACACGCCTAATGGCACAACTATTGGTGGTTTCCAAGGAATTTGGGCCGGTGTGTCTGGTATTTTCTTGGCATACATTGGATTTGATTCAATTGCTTCAAATTCTGCCGAAGCGGTGAACCCACAAAAGACAATGCCTCGTGGTATTTTGGGCTCATTATTGATTGCAGTTGTCTTGTTCGTTGGTGTTTCACTTGTCCTTGTAGGAATGTTTAAGTATACAAAGTATGTTGATAACGCTGAACCGGTTGGTTGGGCCTTGCGTGAAGCTGGTCATCCAATCGTGGCAGCCACAGTTTCAACGATTGCGGTTGTTGGAATGGTAACGGCCTTGATCGGTATGATGATGGCTGGATCACGTTTGCTTTATTCATTCGGACGTGATGGTATGTTGCCAAAGTGGGTAGGTGAAGTTACTGAAAATAAAGGATTGCCAAACCGTGGTCTACTCGTTTTGACAGTTGTCGCTGTTATTGTCGGATCATTCTTCCCATTCTCATTCTTGTCTGAGCTAATCTCTGCTGGTACGTTGATTGCGTTTATCTTCGTTTCATTAGCAATGTACTCACTACATAAGCGTGAAGGTAAAGATTTGCCTAAGGCTGGCTTTAAAATGCCAGGTTACCCAGTTACACCTGCAATTGGTGCATTACTATCAATCTGGGTCTTCTGGGGCTTGAGTACTGAAGCAAAGCTTTACGCATTGATTTGGTTCATTATCGGAATTATTGTGTACTTCCTTTATGGCGCAAAGCATTCCGTATTAAGAAACAAATCAAACAAGTAGTTATTTATTTTTATTAGGGGGGAGTAAGTTATCAAATATGGTTGAAAATAATGATATCTTAAACCAAGAAGAACAAAATTTTGCGGGTGCGGGCCGCGTTTATTATTTTGATGTGGTGCTCGATTCAGGAAAAGGGGCCATCTTAAAAGATGTTGCTGGTAACGAGTACATTGATCTGTTAGCAAGTGCTAGTGCAACGAATACAGGTCATGCGCACCCAAAGATTGTTAAGGCTATTAAAGAACAAGCAGAAAAATTGATTCATTACACGCCAGCTTATTTTGCAACGTCGACTGAGGCTAAGTTAGCTTCAGAGTTGGTAAAATTAGCTCCTGGTGATGAAGAAGACTGGATGGTCGTATTTGGAAATTCAGGATCAGATGCCAATGATGCAGTAATTAAATTCGCGCGTGGTTATACAGGACGGACGAATGTCGTCTCATTTGTTGGCGCTTATCATGGGTCAACTTATGGTTCAATTTCTGCGTCGGCTGTTAGCTTGAATATGACTCGTAAAATTGGACCATTATTGCCTGGCTTTTACAAGGTGCCATTTCCATCACCTGATAAGCGTTTGCCTGGTGAAAGTGATGCAGATTTTTCAGAGCGCTTGTTTGCAGAGTTTAAAGAACCTTTCGAAAATTACTTACCAGCTGAAGAGACAGCGGTTATTATGATTGAAGCAATCCAAGGGGATGGCGGCATTATGGCCCCACCAGCAGGCTAATGGCAAAAAGTAGCGGCTTTTGCTCACGAACATGGTATTCTGCTAGCAGTTGATGAGGTTAATCAAGGTTACGGTCGCACAGGTAAGTTCTGGTCTTTTGAGAACTTTGATTTACAACCAGATTTGATTGCCATGGGAAAGTCGATGGCTTCTGGCTTACCATTAAGTGCTGTCTTGGGTAGACGAGAGATTATGCAAAGCCTGGATGCGCCAGCTAATGTATACACAACGGCTGGTAATCCTATCAGTGCTGCTTCAGCGTTAGCAACGCTAGGTGTGATTAAATCTGAAAACTTAGTCTCACGATCTGCCGAACTTGGTAAGTTTGCCAAGGAGTTTTTCGAAAAAGAACAAGCCGTATTTGATTTTATAGGTGATGTTCGCCTGTATGGGTTGAATGGTGGTATCGATATCATTGATCCAGAAACTGGTTTGGGGGACGAACAAGCCACTAATACAATTATCTATAACCTATTTAAGCAAGGTGTGTTGATGATTTCATTGCGTGGTAGTACTTTGCGTTTCCAACCACCACTAGTGATTAAAGAGGAAGAATTACAACGAGCATTTGATGTGATGCATAAGGTCTTTACTAGCTATCAAGCTGGTGAATTAGTTGAACCAAGTGGACGTCATCATATTGGCTGGTAATTAAAAAACGACCAACTGACCATAACGAATTGTTATGATTGGTTGGTCGTTTTCTTATGTAAAATACTTTTACTTTTCTGCCTGTGAGATAGCAGCATGCAAGCCAGCAAAGTCGACATCATGTTTTGTAAAGTCGGTATTGTTCGTTGGCAAGTGTAGGTTCAGAGTATCAAATATGTCGATCTTTAAGTCTACACTATCGGTATCAAAACTTAGTACATGGCCACCGACAGTCCGATCATCACTAATAAAGTGAATATGCCATCCGCCGGCCATCACGCCAGTGTATAGGTCATTACCAAAGTCACCAACTAGGGTACCCGTAACATTTTCATAATTGAATACGGGTTGGTTAGCAGCGACCTTACCGAAATCTGGATATGGCTTTTTCTGTTTAGGAGCAACCCGAACTTGAAGATTTTTAATCGTACCGTGGGCTTTGATTGATAGGAATGTGTTATTTAACTTTTGTTCGTTGACTAATTTTTCCAGTAATTCAAACGTTAGTGGTGTATCGTTAACTTTTACATTATTAGTTGAGGCCTTATGGGCTGAAGCAAAGGGGGTGGTTGTATTCAAATCAGTGATTTCAACTGTTTCACCTGAGGACTTTGTTTGGTAAGCATGTCCGTCAAGAATAGTTACTTCACCATCTAAGCCATGTGTTGTACCAATGCCGTCATCACCATTTTCAAGTAATTCTGAAAAGCTAAGGGTACCATCATATAAACCAGCCATGATTAGTTCGAGGGTTCCGTGTTGAAAAATTTTATTCATTGTCTACTCCATGTTCCTTATTAAATCTAAATGCTTACTTAATATCCGTATATTTAATAAGTAATTATAGCACTTTATAACTTAAAAAGAACTTACAAATTATTAATATTATTGATCGACTTTTTATTAAGCTTCTGTTTTGGTATAGAAGTGCGTGTTTATAGACTGGTATACTGAAACAAAAGATAATTGGGGGGCGGAGCAAAGATATGACAGAAGTTTATGTATTAGGACATAATCATCCAGATACGGATGCAATTGGATCTGCTATGTCCTTATCATATTTATTGAATGAAATATACAATTTTAAAGCGATTCCGGTTATCTCTCAAAAGCCAGATATAGAAACAAGGTATGTCCTAGATTATTTTAAAATACCAACGCCAGCGGTTGTTAGAACTGTTGCTAATAAGCAAATTATATTAGTTGATCATAATGAGATTGCACAATCATTAGCTGACTTTAAAAACTCAGAAGTATTAGCAATTATTGATCATCATAAGCTTGAAATTGAGACCAATAAACCAATCTATTTATTAAGCGAACCCGTTGGCGCAACAGCAACAATCATCTATTTTGAATATGAAGAATTAGGAATTAGTATACCTGAAAAAATAGCTGGCTTAATGTTATCAGCTATCATTTCTGATACTTTACTATTAAAAGGTCCAAC
>JACYYK010000639.1_pt3 | contig 32582 bp, 32 predicted proteins | sample 8236871 | NCBI WGS metagenome assembly JACYYK01 (sample SAMN14103087, study PRJNA606662) | landfill metagenome | isolation source: landfill solid waste inoculated with endophyte fungus Paravalsa indica | place: India:New Delhi, Okhla landfill site | collected 2017-11-05 | reverse complement strand
CAGATCGAATTTCTAGTGACACCACAGCATCAAGGTAAGAAAGTAAACATCAAGTTTGATGAAGCAAAAGTATATCCGGAAGGGTTCGCTGCGTTTATTAACCTAGTGATGGATGAGGACTTGAAGATTATTAATAAGAAATTAATAGATAAGCAAATTCTTATTCAAGATATTGGCGGTTTATCTACCGATATTGCGGTGATTAGAAACAGAACTGTAGATGACGATAAAGCGCAAGGCTTTAACTTAGGAGTATCTGAATCACTGGAAACCATTCGTGAGGAAATTTTTACAAAGCATGGGGTCGAATTAGACAGTCGACGAGATGTCGTGGATATTATTACGAGAAAAAATGACCGAAATCACATCATGGTAAAAGGAAGTCGGACAAGCGTCCATGATATTACAGATAGAATTCTCTTAGAATTGGCAAAGAAACAATACCGTCTTTTACGAAATGTATGGCAAAAAAATTCACAAACCGAAATCTGTTATTTTGTCGGTGGTGGATCAAATGTCATTAAGGAATACTTAAAAACCTTAAACAACAATCTAGACGGCTACAATATCGAATTTTTTGAGGATGAAAAAGAAAGTATTTGGATGATGGCGAATGCTTACTATAAGCTGATTGCCGAATTTTTAAAGAAATCTAATAAAAAGGAACAGAAAAAAGCCTCTGCTCAATCATAAGGTGATAACATGAATAAAAATAATGAAATCAAAAGGGGTCAGACGATATCCTTTCGTATCCCTTCTGAAACTCCTGATTATATTTTAAAAGAATTACAGCATTTAAAGGAAAAAGAAAGACGGAATTTTTCGAGTAAAATAGCTGAGTTTGTCCTGAAGGGTGTAAATGAAGGGACATCGAAGGAACAAGAAACGATCACCATTCCACTTCCGAAACGCCTAACGAAGGCGCAACGTAATTGGATTAAGCATGAGCATTCCGAGGCATTGCTAGGAAGTATCATGTATCATCTGTTAAATGACCCAGTTCGCTCTACATCCCTACTCGCCTCCATGAATAGTAATGCTACAAATATTGATGAGGCATTATACTTACAGGAAGAGATGCTAGAAGAGTCTGAGCAACAAGAGCCAGAGCTTGAGAACGAGACAACTCGAACAAAAGTAAATCACAAAGAGCTTGACGATGATCTAGATGCGATTGATTGGAATGAAGCATTAAGCCAAACGCGTGATTCAGAAGAAGCAGAGGAGCCGGAAGAGGAAGACCTTGATGATCTCTTAGGAGACTTTTTAAGTAAGATGAATAAATGATTTATGCTAGAAAGCTTTTGAACGTCCGCTAATATGATTAGCGGACTTTTTTATGCGTTTGGAAAGTATAGAATTTTTGTAAGAAGTAATGCGACATAGCGAAAATTTTGAACAATTCTCATCTAAAACTAATGAACTTTTCATAAGACTCTCATTCTTCTCTCATTTTTCAAAACTATAATCAATTTGAAATAAAAAAGATAAAGTGGGAGGCTATCAAGTATGAAGATTGTTATTATACCGTCAGGGTTCAAGGAGTGCTTGAGTTCAGAGGGGGTTGCTAAAGCCATGAATAACGGGATACAAAGGTTTGATCCGAATGTAGAAACAATGGTGATTCCCATGATTGATGGTGGGGAAGGATTTGCTCATACGATTATAAAGCTAAAAGAGGGGGAACTGATTTACCGAGAAGTAATTGGTCCGATTGGTGAAAAGGTTCGGAGCCATTTCGGAATATTTCAGGAAAATGGAAAAAAGACAGCAGTAATAGAAATGGCTGCTGTGGCTGGTCTAACGCTTATTCCTAGAAATAAGAGAAACCCTTTAAAAACAACTACGTTTGGTGTGGGACAATTAATAAAGTCTGCTTTAGATTTGGGTGTAGACGATATTTTGATCGGTTGTGGTGATTCAGGGACATCGGATGGAGGAGCGGGTATGGCAGAAGCCCTTGGAGTTCGTTTCCTAGATAAATATCATCAAGCATTAAATATTGGTGGTGGGGGAGACTTACATTCCATTGAAAATATCAATATCTCAGGCATAGATCAGCGGCTTTCTAAGGTAAAAATCGATGTGGCATGTAACTGGTATAACATTCTTTGTGGGCCAAGAGGCGTAGCGCGTGTGTTTGCTCCCCAAAAAGGAGCGAACCCTGAAGAGGCTCAGCAATTGGCGCATAATTTAGAGTATTATGCTCAATTAATTTTACAGCAAATGGAGGTGGATGTAAGAACAACGCCAGGTGGAGGGGCATCGGGAGGCTTAGGAGCAGGTCTAATGGCATTTACTGGTGCTACATTACATCCCCGTTTTGACATTATCATGCAATATATACAATTAGAAGAACATATCAAAAATGCAGATTTAGTATTAACCGCTGAGGGCTGTTTGGATTATCAAACACCGAATGGGAAAATACCAGCAGAAGTGGCACGGATTGCAGGAAATTTAGGAGTTCCTGTTATTGCCATTACGGGAACGATTGGGGAAGGAGCAAGCATCAATTATACGAATGGTATTCATGCATATACGAGTATTATTCAAAGTCCAACTTCTCTAGAAATAGCAATGAAAGATGCTTCAAGGTTAATCGCTGATAGTGCCGAGGCTGCTGTGAGGCAAATTCGCATCGGCTATCAAATGGCAAAACGTAAATATAAGCGAGAGATAATATGAATGCTACTACCAGAATTGAAAGAAGAAAATCTACTTCTTATCAGATATTCAAAAAAACTCTTTTAGCGATGCCTAACTATTCCTATATTCTCTTAAGCTTATTTATAGTAGTATGCTTTGCGATCTTCTTTACTAGTTCTTTAGATTACAAAGGCAAGGTAGCGCTGATTGTTTTTGTGATAGCGATGATCTTATGGATTGCGACAAAGCTTCCTGCGGGTTATGTAGCGCTTGGAGCCATACTATCGATTATTCTTTTAAAAGGAGCAGACGCTAGTCTCTTATATGATTCTTTTTCATTAGAGATTGTTTGGCTGATGATAGGGGCTTTCATCATCGGGGAGGTGATAAAGGTTTCTGGTTTAGCAAATAGAATAATCACTAATATTATGAAGAACTCTGCTACTTCCAATAGTGTTTTATTTCATGTGCTGATAGCTTTACTTCCATTATCTATTTTCATTCCTTCTACATCGGGGAGGGCGGCGATAACATTGCCTGTTGTAAAGGAATTAGCTCCTTTCATTCAAGACGATAAACATAAACAAGTCCTTGCGATGTTTGTGCCGACTATCATTCTTATGACAACTTCAGCAACCCTTATCGGAGCTGGTTCCCATCTAATTGGTGTGGAGATATTAGAGAAAACAACTGGTGAAACGATTACTTATTTAAATTGGCTCATTTGGGGAGTGCCATTTGCTATATTTATTAGTTTTGTCAGTTATTTAGCTGTGAGACTTTTATGGATGAGAGGAAAGTCTACCCCTCTACTTTCCGTAACAAAGAAGCATTCTATTTTTACAAAAAATGAAAAAATAACAGAAAAAGAAAAGAAGGCTTTAATTTTTATCGGGACACTATTCCTTCTATGGGTGACAGAGGGCATTCACGGACATGATATCGGTTTTATTACAATCATGGGAGCATTAGTGTTTATGTCACCTAAATTTGGTCTTCTATCATGGAAACAAGGGGTAAAATCCGTATCATGGAATTTGATCTTATTTGTATCGGCAGCAACAGCATTAGGAATAAATCTTGTGGAAACAGGAGTTGTAGACTGGATTGAATCCTCTATTTTTCAATTCGTGACAAGTTTTTCTAACTTTTCTGTTTGGGGAATGCTTTGTTTTATCTTACTTGTTTCCATTACTAGTCATTTGTATATTACTTCCCATACCACAAGAGCAATTGTTTTAGTTCCTGGGCTATTGATGCTTGGTACCTCGTTTGGTTTCAATGGAATCGCTGTTTTATTCTTGAGTTTAGTAGGGATGAATTATTGTTTAACCTTTCCGGTAAGTTCGAAAGCTTTGCTTGTTTATTTTGAAGAGGAAAAAATCAGTTATAAAGCAAAAGACTTAATGAGGTTAAGTTTCCTATTAATGCCGATATATTTTATTAGTATACTACTATTTTATTACACCTATTGGGATTGGACAGGTTTGACCTTATAATAATGAAAACGGAACTGCCATATAGACAGCTCCGTTTTCATCAAGATTTCTTCATTTTGTCTCTAAGCAGCAGCAGCGCTTTTATTTTTTGTATAATATCTTTCACTTCTCATAATTAACGCCCCTACTACAACAAATGCCATAATAATGATTGCCATCACCACATATCCATTCTGGAATCCGATTGATCCATAAAGAGTACCCATTACGTAGGAGAAGATCGTAATTCCAACTTGTTTTGCGAAATTAAATCCAAGCATGTAGACGGTGGCTGATAGGCGAACATCAAATACGCCAGTGATATATTTCATAATCGAAACTAGCATTAAAGGCATTTCGATTGCTGCTAGTAATCTCCAGAATGCTAACATCCATACCTCTGTCAAATAAGCAGAACCAAGAACACGGACAAATAAAACGATTCCTGCTAGAATTAGTCCATTTTTAGCCCCGATTTTATTAATAAACCATGGAGCGAGAATCATAAAGCCTGCTTCCAAGAATACTTGTACAGAAGCAATACGGCTAAAGACAAGCTCTCCTCGAGATGCATCATCAAAGAAGCTAGCAAAATAGTTCGGGAATTGCTGATCAAAAACATCAAACATTGTCGCGATCCCGATCATCATGATACAGAATCCCCAGAAGCTTCTATTCTTAAATACATTCAAAATATTTTCCTTCGTAACCGGTGATTCCTCTTCTTCTACCTCTGGTGCATGAACCTTTTCTTTTTCTTCCTTTTTCACACGAAGTGCCCATAATAGCACACCAAGAATGACTGCAGATACGGTACACGCCCAAAAAATACTGTATGGATTTCGAACAAACATGATACCACCGATAAATGCAGCAGTACCACCTGCTAGTGAACCGAATAAACGAACATGTCCATATTCGTAGTTACTGGCACGGGTTGACCGTTCGATGTAGGCTTCGACAACACCGACACCGCCATTTAAACATAAACTTAAGTATGCCCCACCAACAATGGCGCCAAAGATTGCGTTCATTTCTAGTAGTGGAAGAAAAGCAAATTGAACAAATGGTCCGATAAATAAAAGGCATAAAACAACAAAACCGAATAAATATTTTTTAAGACCTAATTTATCTTGGATAAGACCATAGATAGGTTCCAAAATAAGTGCAGTCACGGCCATAGCAGAGAACACTAGACCTGCGACGCTAGTGCTGAGGTTCGCTGTTTTGTCTAACCAAAATGGTAAAAAGGCAAATATTAATGCCCAGATCATGAAATAAAAGTAATACATCCCGCCAAAGTTCCAGAACTTTAACTGTTTTATGTTTTTCATTGCTGACTACTCCTTCTTATTTTAAGACTTCTGGTGTTTGTGGTGTCCATCTATCATCAGGAACAGGCTCTCCGAAGATAGGATTCCCTTGTTCATCCCATTCTATCTTTTGAGCTCTTGCTTGACGATTCGGTTCATAAAGTGGATCACCAACTAAATCGGTATAATTTCTTGCATGGTAGACTAAGATGGTTTCGGCGCCATCTTCAGATTCTGTAAAAGAATTGTGTCCAGGTCCGTATTGACTATTCTCTGGACAGCTTTGGAAGACTGGTTCCTGGCTTTTCGTCCATGAATTCGGATTCAATAAATCGTCATCTGCATTGGCAGTAAGTAATCCCATGCAATAATCAACACCAGTTGCACTTCCGGAATATGTGATAAAAACCTTTCCATTCTTGATTAAAACAGCTGGTCCTTCATTCACCCAAAAGCCTTTGATTTCCCAAGAAAGTTCCGGTTTTGTAAGCATGATAGGTTCTGTTTTTAATGTCCAAGGATTTTCCATCTTTGCAATATACAAATTGGAATGCCCTTTAATCTCTAAATCCTGCTGGGCCCATACATAATAGAGCTCGTCCTTGTGGTGGAAAATAGTTGCATCTAATGCAAAGGTAGACATGCCTGTCTCGACTTCCCCTTTTTCGACCCAGTTTCCTTCCATCGGGTTATCTGATGCGTTTTCAAGAACGTACATTCTATGGTTGAATGTATCATCATCAATGTTCGTGTCTGGAGCAGCAGCGAAATAAATATACCATTTGCCGTTTGCTCGATGAATTTCAGGTGCCCAGATTAATTCACTTAATGGACCGCTTTCATGCTTCCACCAAACAGCCACTTCCTTCGCGTCATGTAGTTCATTAAGCGTTTTCGCTCTTCTTAATACAATTCGGTCATAAAGTGGATGAGATCCTGTGAAATAATAATAGCCATCTGAGTGCTTATAAACGAAAGGATCAGCACGCTGTAAAACAATTGGATTCAATATTTTCTCACACATATTTAAACACCCCTAAGTAATGAAATTAGAAAGATTTGAAATAGTAAAACCTTTTCATAATGAACAATATCTTTCTATATAAGTAATTTTGTAAGTAATAGTTTGTGCAATGAAAAGGATAACACTTATACGTATAAGTGTCAATTAAATTTTTCAATAAGTTATTTGTATCTTATATCTAGTTAAATAAAGAATTATATATTGTTAATGTGGTGTGGCTTATCAGCTCTGGAATGGATGATTCGTACAACTATTTGAAAGCGTTTTACAATATGTTCGTATAAGAAGGGAAGAAATCATTAGTCTTTTATATTTAGATGTAAAATAATTTGATATTAAAATATTTAATGTTAAAATAAATAAAGAATTACTCAACTATAAGATGTTGCAATGATAAGAAAGGGAGTGCTTATATTGAGACTGGAAGGCAAAGTTGGAATCATAACAGGCGGTGCTTCTGGGATTGGCCGAGGAATCGCTCTTGCTATGGCAAAAGAAGGTGCACATATTGCGATAGTTGATATTAATGAAGAAAAAGGCAATCAAACCCTGAAGGACATATCGCAATATAAAGAGGGTATGCTATTTATTAGAGATATTTCGAAGAAAGCAAACATCCATCCAATCATTAATGAGGTTATCGATAAATTCGGAAAGCTAGATATTCTTGTGAATAATGCACACGCTTCTAAGCAGGCTTCTTTTGTCGAAACAACGATGGAAATGATGGAGCTGTCCTTTGGTACAGGCTTTTATCCAACCTTCCATTTTATGAAGGCTGCATACCCGGAGTTGAAGAAATCGAAGGGGAAAGTGATTAACTTTGCATCAGGTGCAGGAATCTCTGGTCAGCCAACCCAAACATCCTATGCTGCGGCAAAGGAGGCAATCCGTGCGATCACTAGAGTGGCTGCAAACGAATGGGGGCCAGAAGGAATTAATGTCAATCTTATTTCACCGATTGCTTTAACGGAAGGGGTAGAGGCTTGGAGTGAGAATCATCCAGAGCTATATGAACAAATGGTCAACAATATCCCGCTTCGTCGCTTAGGCCAACCAGAAGAGGATATCGGACGAACTGCTGTGTTTTTAGCAAGTGATGATTCCCATTATATTACCGGCCAAACCATTATGGTCGACGGAGGCTCTTTCAAAATTTATTAATCGAGGAGGAAAAGAAATGGGACGTTTAGACAATAAAATTGCAATAGTAACAGGTGGTGCATCAGGTATTGGTGAACAAATCGTGGATCTTTTTAGTCAGGAAGGAGCAACTGTTATTGCAGCAGATATCAATAAAGCTGCATTAGAGAAGGCGAACAACAAGGACAATGTAGTTGGAATGAAATTGAATGTTGCATCAGATGAGGAATGGGCGCAAGTTGCTAAAGAAATTAAGGAACGCTACGGCATTATTGATATTTTAGTAAATAATGCCGGGATCTCTTCGGAGAAAGCATTCAAGGATATCGATTTAGAGGATTGGCAAAAAATGCTCGCAATCAATGGATTTGGCCCATTTGCTGGGATTAAACATATCGCACCATACATGTCGGAACAAAAGCAAGGCTCCATTGTAAATATTTCTTCGTATACTGCTCAAATCGGCCAAGGCTTTAACCATTACTCTGCTTCTAAGGGTGCTGTACGGGCACTATCCAGAGCAGCTGCTACCCAGTTTGGCAGAAGTGGAGTTCGTGTAAACGCCCTTTTTCCAGGGATTATCGATACACCAATGACTCAAGGCTTATCTGAATCAAGAGAATTATTAAACCAATTAATACAAGCCACCCCACTACAACGATTAGGAAAGCCAGACGATATCGCAAAAGCCGCCTTATTCCTAGCTTCAGATGATTCATCTTATATTACAGGTGCAGAAATTGTAATTGATGGAGGCTTTTCTGCTCAATAGAATAAGCTAAAACCAGTCACGAGAGAGGTGGCTGGCTTTAGATGTTGGTTTAGTTAATTCTAGCTTACCACATTGACAACCCTCGTCATCTCCTATATTATAGTTAAGAAAAGAATACTCGAACGGAAGAGGTTCATAGCTGAAACCCTCTATAAAAAACTATGGATGTTACGAGAATGCCATGTCCATATTAGGATGTGGCTTTTTTGTACGTTAGGAAAAAATAAAATTTTTGCAAGAAGTAATGCCATGAAGCGGAAATTTTGAAGTCCAAAGTAGTAAAAAAGCTAACGCATCTGCTAAAAGGGAGCGAATGCGAGGTTTTCTAGTACGTTAGGACGAGCGCCTAATATCCGAAGTGAAAATAGTTTAGCTATGAACTTTCTTGTCATGTTTGGGAGCAGGTACAAGGAGGTTTTTTTATGTCTGGAAGAAGTCATGAACAAGGATTACAAGACCTAAAGCAATTAGGGAATCAAGATACACAATATAAGGATGATTATGCCCCTGAGGTGTTAGAAGTAGTGGATAATCTACATTCTGATCGCGATTATTTTGTAAAATTTAATTGTCCAGAATTCACGAGCCTATGTCCGATTACAGGTCAGCCTGATTTTGCGACAATGTATATTTCTTATATACCAAATCAGAAGATAGTTGAGAGTAAATCGCTGAAGTTATATTTGTTTAGCTTTCGAAATCATGGGGATTTTCACGAGGACTGTGTCAATATTATCATGAATGATTTAATTCAATTACTAGATCCTCGTTATATAGAGGTTTGGGGTAAATTTACTCCGCGTGGTGGTATATCGATTGATCCATGGTGTAATTATGGAAAGCCAGGGACGAAATATGAGGAAATGGCAACACATCGCCTAATCAATCATGATTTAAATCCTGAAAAAATTGATAATCGTTAAAGGGGATTGCATATGAAGCAGGATAAAGCAATTGTTGTTTTTAGTGGTGGTCAGGATAGTACGACTTGTTTGTTTTGGGCCAAGGACCGTTTCAAAGAGGTAGAAGCGGTAACCTTTGATTATGGTCAGAGACACGCTCTGGAAATTGAGTGTGCAAAGGAAATTGCAGAAGAGCTTGGAATCAAGCATCATATTTTAGACATGTCCCTTCTTAATCAGCTAGCACCAAATGCATTGACTCGTGAGAGCATGGAAGTAGCAGAAGGGGAGGAGGGGGAGCTCCCATCCACCTTTGTGCCAGGAAGAAATTTGCTTTTTTTATCCTTTGCGGGTGTGTTGGCGAGTCAAGTAGGAGCAAAGCATCTCGTGACAGGTGTCTGTGAAACGGATTTTAGTGGTTATCCAGATTGCCGTGATGTTTTTATCAAATCATTAAACGTTACGTTAAACCTTTCCATGGACGATAATTTTGTTATTCATACGCCATTGATGTGGCTCGATAAGGCGGAAACGTGGGAGCTTGCAGATCAACATGGTGCACTGTCGTTCGTTCGGGAGAAAACATTGACATGCTACAACGGAATAAAAGCAGACGGATGTGGGGAATGTCCAGCATGTAAGCTTCGTAACAAAGGGTTGGAGCAATACTTAGAAGCGAAGAAAACGGAGGAATTATAGTATGTTAAGAGTGTTTCTATATTTACTTTCTATTGTAACGGCAAATGTCGTCACAGCGGCATTGATGCCATTGCAATTTGGTATTTTTATTATTCCAATGGGAACCTTGTTCATCGGAGCAACTTTTATTTTTCGTGACCTGGTTCAAAACAAGTATGGAAGAGGGAAGACTTATTTATTTATTCTGACCGCATTAATATTATCTGCTATCGTTTCAGCATTGCTAGGTGATTCATTAATGATTGTCGCGGCATCTGCACTTTCATTTATTATCTCAGAAACAGCAGATACTGAGATTTATACGCGATTGAAGTTACCGATCGCCTGGCGCGTGTTTTACAGTGGAATAGTCGGTGGCTTTTTCGATTCTGTTGTATTTGTCCTAGTTGGACTAAGCCCACTTGGAGCTGGAATGCTTCCTTGGGAGGCTGTGCCAGCAGCGATCCTTGGACAAATCATCGCCAAAACAATCATTCAGATGATTGGTGCGATCATATTGAATCAAGTATATATAGTGAAACAAAAAGATATGGTAGCAGAGTAAAGTAGGAGAGTTGTCCGATAAGGATGACTCTTTTTTCATGAAATTGGGGTAAACTAAATATACTGTTATAATAAGATGAGGTGATGGAATGGAAAAATCTTTTGTACGAGAATCATTAGCAATTAAGGTATGTCATGTATTCATTTCCGATACGAATAATCATGGAACACTTTTTGGTGGCAAACTAATGAGTTATATTGATGACATTGCATCCGTTTCCGCGATGAGGCATTCAAGAAAACCTGTTGTTACAGCGTCTACTGACTCAGTTGATTTTCTAGCACCTATAAGCACTGAAGAGTCAGTATGTTTAGAGTCCTTCGTCACATGGGCAGGAACTAGCTCGATGGAGGTTTTTGTCAAAGTGATAGCCGAAAACCTTTTAACAGCCGAGCGAACCATTGCGGCAACAGCTTTTTTAACTTTTGTAGCCGTTGGGGAAGATGGGAAACCAGTTCCAGTCCCAGGCGTTATACCAGAAACAGAAGAAGAAAAATACTTACACCGAACAGCAGAACAACGTGTCGAAGCAAGGAAACAAAGAAAAGCATCAAGTAAGGAATTAGCACAGTATATGGATAAAAGTAAGCTGTGGGAGTAGTTGCAAAAAAGTAGGAGCAACTTGCAAAAAAATTCGCTCAGCTGCAAAAAAGTGGGAGCAAGTTGCAAAAATATTCACACAGACGCAAAAAAGCGGAAGCAACTTGCAAAAAAAATCCACGCAGCTGCAAAAAAGCAAGACCCACTTGCAAAAATCAAAAGCACAGCCTCCCTCGTTACGACGGAGGCTGTGAATAATTAAATCTCTCTCTTCCTCTTTCTCTTAAACAAGAAAGTACTTGCTCCTATCAGTAGTAAAATCAATCCACCTAATAAAAAGTTGAACGTACTAGTCGAGGTATCTGGTAATTCCTTCTCATCCTTAGCGTCAACCATCGTTTCCATATCTTCTTCAAATACGGTAAATGTGCTAAAGTGATCGATTTTTGCTGTCACGTTGCCATTCTTATATTCTCCGCCTACTACTTCCCATTTCTCTAATTGTGGATTTAAATAGAAGATTTTTAGAGAATTTGAGTGTTCGGCCACGGCTTTGTTGACAACAAAGGAAACTATGATATTAGAATCAAATTCACTTATTTCCTTGTCGCCTTGAATGATGTTGAAATCATAGACGGCACTTAAGGCATCTTCTATTTGTTCTAATTTTTGGAGAATAATGTCCACAGCTTGATTGCCGTTTGTAAAAATGGATGCAGGTATTTGAAGGGTGACGTCCTTCTTTTTTATCATGATTAACGCATGAAGTTGCTTTAACAGCTTCACTTGCTCCTCTGTAAAAGAAATGGCTATCGAAGAGCTATGTTCGCTTAAATCAATAATTAATTCACCATTATATGCTAATTGGTCGAAAATGGCATCATTCACCGTGGCCTGATTATCCTCTACCTTTGGTTTGGTTATAACAGTGGGTTCAAGCTCCGGTTTTTCCTGACCTGGATTTTTCGGAGTTGGTTCATCATCCGGCTTTTCGATGTCTGGTTCCTTAGGGGTTTCCACACCTTTCAGAGTTAATTCACCAAAAACTGATGTATCCTGATAGCTTGTGCCTGTGGTGTCATTCCAAGTTGCGATACTTTGGCGCGCACCTTCATTTCCATCATTAATTTGGACATCGAATCCAATTTTTGTTTCATTTACTGGTGTGATTGTTTTAAAAGGAATCTTAACCTCAACGATATAACCATCATGCGTTTGGTTTGTTGCAGACTTAAACCCTTCGGCAATACTTCCAGGATTAAAAGATGCTTCGTTGTCAAAATTAACTCGGTATTGCCCGTCATCCACTTCGTAATAAGAAGTCTTCCCATTGTTCTCATCGACAAAGACTTCAATGGAATCCTGCTCCCAGGCATTTTCACTTGTTTTATCAAGTGCAGAATCCTTTACTTCTACTAGTACATATAAATTTTCCTTATCCCAGAGTGCTTTTGCAGTACCATTTGCCCCTTGCCATGCCATTTGATACCGATTCACTGGAAGCTCGGCTGCATTGCTCCATGAATCATCAACTGTACCATCGATCTTCGGAGCCCCGAATGCTGCGGTGCCTTGATTTGCTTCTTTTTCCTCTGGCTCATGCTCAGCGAGGAATTTTTCTGGATCGATGACGGCATAATAGGCTGGTTTTGCTTGTAAATTTTTATCAAACAATAATGGGCTTTGTTCTGCTCTCCAGCTTGTAGTATCATTCAATCCCCAGAAGGTAACACGAGAAATATGCTTCTTGTGTTCCTTATAGAGCTTAAACAGCTGGGCATATAAATAGCCCTGCGCATTTGCCTGTCCCTCCGTAAGTTCATTATTAGTACCAGCTGTAATGTCTAGCTCAGTCACCCCGACTTCTACACCGAGAGAAATAAACTTTTCTAAAGAACGTCGGACATTTTCAGGGTTTGTATTCAAATTATAGTGTGCCTGCATGCCAATGCCATCAATCAATAGCTCTCCGTTATTTTCTGCTCCATAGTTTTCGTTAATCTCTTTGACCATTTGGTAGATTGCTTCTGCTTTATTTTGATTATCATCATTATAATCATTGTAGTATAGTGGAATATTCCAGTCGTTTTCTTCTATTACTTCTTTTGCTGCACGAAAAGCCTGTTCAATATAATCAGGTCCAATAGCCTTATACCAGCCAGATTGGCGTAAGGATGCCTTCCAATCAGATGGATTCGGAGGATTATCGTTCATCGCCTCATTCACGACATCCCATGAGATTACATTTGGACCAAAGTGCTCCACTGTTGTTTGGACATGCTTTCTTAGATTGTTTAGTGCCTCTTCTCTGCTCAATGGTTGACCATTTTCGTCAGAATGGAGCCATTCCTCTGACTGCTGGTGCCAAACAAGCACATGTCCATGGATTTGAAAGCCTTCCTCTAGTGCTTTGTCTACAAGCTCATCTTCTGCTGTAAAATCAAATTTTCGCTGCTCATTATAAGCATAGGCTGGCTTCATCGCATTCTCGGCTGTTACTAACTGATGGTGCTTTTTTAAAAGCTCGAGTCGAGAGCCTTCCAATTCTGCGGTGGAAATAGCATTACCGATGAGAAAATCATCCTTGTAGACATCTTTTATAGAAGGTAAATCCTTCTCAATATCCGTACCACCAGAATTAGCTGGTTCAAATGTAATATCATCCATATAGAAGGAAGCTGTACTGCTTGTGCTCTCGACATAAATGGTTAAGTAACCATCTCCTGTACTACTATATCGATAACTCCCTTGTAGCTGTACCCAACCATCTTCTGTAGTGATCGTTTTTCCATCCAAATTATGATAGCTTGCATTGTCACCTTGCCCAACCTGTGTGGAAAGCTGTAACTCAGTGCTTTCTTCTGAGAGCAGCTTCACCCACACAGAAATGTTGTATTCCTCTCCCGTATCTATATATGGATCGACTCGCAATGCGGGACCGTGCCATGTCTCTGTTCTTTCTTCTACTTTTAGTGCAAAGGAACCGCCTTCTGTGTGATTAGCTTCATCGGTTACAGCCAGAACTTCTGTACCAGATCTACCCTCGATTCCTTCCATTGATTGGTCCTCATAATCGATGGTCGAAAATTGTTGGACAGGAGGCTCTTGCTCNNTCTTCTGGAGCTGGACCACCAATCCATTGTGCGATTTCCTCGAGCGTTGTATCCATTAAGACATAATGTCGACCCATTGCATAAGGACTGCCATCTGGATAACCTACTTTAAAGGCATATTTTATACCATTTTCTTTATTAGCTGCTTCTGCTTCCCCGTTGTAAGTACCATATGGATATGCCATAAGTACAGGATCTTTGTTAGTGATAGATTTCAAATATTGATTAGCTGCAGCAATTTCAGCTGATGCTTGCTCTATGGCAATCTCTTCATGCCAAACGTTCTCTTGATCATGTGTTTTCGAATGGTTTTCTAGACTGATGCTTTCTTCATTTACAAGACTTTCTAACTGATCCTTTGTCATGCTATAATCTCCATCAATCCAATCACTAACAACAAATAGCACGGCCTGCATGTTATATTGCTTCAAAATAGGTAGTGCGTTTGTTATGAAATCAGGAGTAGCATCATCAAAGGTTAACAAGATTGGTTTTTCTGGAGCTTCTTCCTCCCCATTCATGATACGAACATATTGCTCTGACGATAACGTATTGTAGCCATTCTGATGCAAATATGCCATGGTTTCTTTAAATTTTTCCAAACTAGTATCTGTCCATTCAATTGTCGGATTCTCCGCGATCCGATGATAAAGAAGGACAGGGATATCTTCCTTTTCCTGAGCATGGATAGTAGAGGGCATCCATCCAGCTGGTAAAACTAATAAAGATATAAGCAGTAATGATGTCATTTTCTTAAAATTCTTACTCATTAAGCAATCTCCCTTCTTTTTAAACGCTTACATAAAAGCCACCACTCTTATTATATCGTTTTGATTTTTAACAGATAACCAGAAAAATTAAAGAAGCTTCTTTAAAAATTTTAGAAATTTCCATAGAATAGATATTACCTTACATAATTCTGTCAGAGGAGAGATGAAATGAACCCACCAATTATTCGAAAATTATTAACAGGCAAAGTGAAAAAATTAGGAAGTCCAGAAGCTAAAGACAAAATGGATCGTGAATGGGAGAGTGCTATTTTTAAGCAAAGTGTAGAAGGGAGGAAGTGGCTTAGCAAAACGGGACTAGCAGGTGATGAGGTAGCAGATACGAAAAATCATGGTGGTCTGGAAAAAGCAATTTTTGCCTATTCAACCCATCATTATGACTATTGGCGCAAAGAACAAGGGATAGAAAAGATTGGAATAGGTGCAATGGGGGAAAATTTAGCGGTAGAATCTTTAGATGAACAGCGTGTTTGTATAGGAGACACCTACCGATTTGGTGAGGCAGTTATCCAAGTGGCTCAACCGAGAAGGCCGTGCTGGAAGCCTGCAAGACGATATCGCATCATGGATTTTGCTCTGCAGATACAGGAGACAGGTAGAACAGGGTGGTATTTTCGCGTATTGGAAGAAGGCTATGTTCAAGCAGAACAGGAATTAATTTTGCTAGAGCGACCTTACCCTAAATGGACGATTGCTCAATGTAATGAAGTGATGTATCGTAAAAAAGATGATTTAGCTCTCGTAGAGGAACTAGCTTCCTGTCCATTCTTAGCGGAAAGCTGGAAAGAGACCCTGTCGAAAAGGTTGAAAGGAAAGAAGACATCCTCTAGTGATAAACGTGTATTTGGTCCAAATAAAAATTAGAAGTGAACCTTTCTATCTACTTACTTGTATAAGTAAGTAAAAGAAGGAAAGGAAGGACAATATGACATTAGGTTGGTTAATCAGTACAGTTGTTGTGGTGATCTTAGGAAATGTTTTCGCAATATTTATCGCTACGTTAAACAAAAAGGTGGTCAAGGATTCACAAGGCAAAATTGATTTTAAGAAAACAGATATTTATTTTCAATGGACGAGATGGGATAATATTAATATTGTAGTTGCAGGATATACGTATCTCTGCCTGATTGGTTTATGTATTGTTTTACTTCGCGGAGATAATATTGAAAGCCCTTGGGTGCAATTTTTTCTTCATCAGACCGCTATATTTTCTTTACTCACCATTATTTGGCTTATCTCTAGAATTGTTTATGTACTTAAGGGAATAAAAAAACGGTGGCCAGATGAATTTGAATAAGGCGGAGCAAGAAGAACAATACAGCCTTGAGGAATTGTTCGTTTCTTACAAAACCCCTATCTATCTTTTTATCTACCGTTACTGTCAGGAGGAGCAGCTAAGTATTGATATCGTCCAGGATACCTTTTTGCGTTTTCATAAATATCAACATCAATTTGATGCGAGAAAATCCTCGATCAAGACCTATTTATTTCGCATGGCCTATCAATTGATGATTAATCGGTTGAATAAGAGGCAACGCTGGAAGAAGCTTTTGCCATTTTTATACCAGCAAGAAGCCCAACATGAAAGCATGTCGTCTATTGATAAACTTACGATCCAAGAAGCTATCAAGCAATTACCTGAGCATCAGCGTGCAATCATTTTATTAACCTATTATCATGATTTAAGTCAAAAAGAAATTGCGAAAATACTAGAAATACCTATTGGGACCGTCAAATCAAGATTACATGCTTCGTTGAAAAGATTAAAAGAGCTATTGGAGGGAACGGCATGAATAAAAAAGAAATACCAGAAGAGCTCAAAGAAAGGTTAGAGGAGTTTCATGTAGAAATCCCTCAGATACCACTGAAAAAAAACAAGCTAGATCAGCTAGCAGACTGGATCTGTAAGCCTGTGAAGAGTCCTTTGGAGTTCCTTTCCATACATGAGAAGTCTACGATCAAGCTTGGTTTATATCCATTGTTTGCGATATTCATCCTACTTCTACCTACGATGTTTTTAATCTAATCAAGGAACAATCCTACACTTCCCTTAAGACCATATAAAGTTTATAATAGTCTTTATATGAAAAGGAGTGTTTGCGATGCGTGAACAATGGTCATCCAAAATTGGGTTTATTATGGCTTCCGCTGGTGCTGCGATTGGACTAGGTGCCATTTGGAAGTTTCCATATCAGGCAGGACTAAATGGAGGAGCAGCATTTTTCCTATTATTCATTGTCTTCACCCTTGTGATTGGATTATCGATGCTAATATCAGAATTTGTAATTGGGCGTGGCGCGAAAAAAGAAGCGATCACGGCTTATAGAACCTTAGCGCCAAATAGCCATTGGAAAATGATCGGTCAGCTAGGTGTATTAGGCTGCTTTCTATTGCTTTCCTTTTATAGTGTGGTAGGTGGTTGGGTCTTGATTTATAGTGCTCAGTCTGTTGTTGGTCAAGTAATTAAGGATGGAGCGAATTATGAGCAATTATTTGGCGCTGTCACCTCCTCGCCCGTCATTACGTTAACAGGGTTAGCGCTGTTTTTACTCATTAATGTTGCTGTCATTTCTTTTGGAATAAAGAATGGGATTGAAAAAGCGAATAAATATATGATGCCATTATTGTTTTTATTTTTTATTATCCTTGTCGTTCGTTCCCTCACTCTACAAGGGGCTGCGGAAGGGATCTCTTTTATTCTAAATCCAGATTTTTCTAGCCTAACAGGAGAGGGAATTCTCTATGCGCTTGGTCAATCCTTTTTTGCTCTAGCAGTGGGTTTTTCTTGTATGGTTACCTATAGCTCTTATTTAGGAAAAGAAGTGAGTATCCCGGCATCTGCTTCCTCTGTTGTCGTGATGAATATTTTCGTCTCCTTATTAGCGGGATTAGCTATTTTCCCGGCAGTGTTTGCCTTTGGAATTGAGCCTACAGAAGGGCCGGGCTTATTGTTTATTATTTTGCCGACAGTATTTGCTCAAATTCCTTTCGGGGAAGTATTCTTCTGTCTATTCTTATTATTATTTTTATTTGCGACTTTAACGTCCTCCTTTAGTTTATTAGAAATTATCGTATCTGCCTTCACGGAAAATGGAAAAAGATCGAGAAAGAAAGTGACCTGGATTTCAGGACTTGTTATGTTCATTGCGGGTATTCCAGCAGCCCTGTCCTCCAGTATTCTAAAGGATTTCATGGTCTTTAATAAAACAGTATTTGATGCAACAGATTATTTAGTGAGTAATATTTTGCTACCACTCGGAAGCTTACTTATTGCGATGTTTATCATTCATCGAATGGATAAAGCGCTGGTGGAAGAGCAGTTTAAGATGTCTAACAACCTATCCAATGGCTGGTATCAAATCTGGAGAGTTGTCATGACTTGGATTGTACCGGTCACGATTCTCGTAGTGTATGTGAATTTGATCGGGATATGGAAGTTATAACCATCTCAAGGAGAGATGGTTATTTTTTTATGACAGTGGTAGAGGAAAGATTAACAAGGTTTTGAATCGTATCACCTACTGGACAATGCTCCTCTAAAAATGTGACAAATTCCTCCACTTTTTCTTTTGGAGCATCAGTATCAATGTAAAAGGTTGAGCTTATTTCCGAATATCCTGGGCGCACATCCCCCTTATCGAAAAATCCGTCCAGATCAATATCCCCTTCTAATTCAACACGGAAATTCTTTAGATCAATATCAAATTTTTCAGCATACGTACGTGCCACAATCGATTGGCAGGATCCTAATGCAGAAAGTAATAATTCTACTGGGTTCATTGCAGTATCAGTGCCACCAAGGGATGCAGGTTCGTCAACCATCACCTTATGTCCTCGGGATTCCGTTTCTACTAAAACCTTTTCCTTTAATGTTGCTGTTGCTTTAAATGTGTGAATAGCCATGCTTGTTTCCTCCTAAAGTAAGATGTGAAAAAGCCCTTCTCTAAAAAGGGGAGAAGGGCTGATTACCGATAGTATAATTGCTTTCCTTCTCATCTTTCGTATTAAAATACGTCTGAAGTTGGCACCATACTTTGAATAAAAGTTGGTTGCCGAGAGATCATAGGGTCAGTCCCTCCCCCTCTCTGGATGAGAAATATCCATATAGTTTCATAGACTATATCATGAAAAAAGAAAAACATCAACTTAGTGAAGAACAGGTTGTCGAAAAAATATATTTTGCTCATCTCGCTATGGAGAGGAGAGATAGTCAAGATAAAAAGATATATCTTGGCAATCTAGCTAGGAAGAGGAGCGTTCACCAAGATATATTGCAAACAGCCCCTCATATGCTAATCAAAATAGATTTATAGAAAAAAGAAATATTAGGAACATTAATGCAATCGATTGCGCTATAAAATAATTTCAGATATAATATGAATTGCTCGATTAAAAAAGTAATAGTATTTATATATCGTAACAAAAAACCATTTAGAACAAATGAAAGCTTATGTGCAATCGATTGCATTTTGAAAGCGGATAAATGAGAGGTTTAGGTTTAAGGAGGATATTATGTTAGCAGAAGAAATTAAGACAGAAGAAGAAAGCAATGTAAAACAACAATTACCGAATCTACCAATCAGTACGATATGGTTGATTAGTTTTGGTTTTTTAGGAGTACAAATGGCATTCTCCTTGCAAAGTGCCAACATGGGGCGAATTTTTCAAACGATTGGAGCAGATCCTACTAAATTAGGATTTTTCTTTATATTACCGCCACTTGCAGGGTTAGTCGTTCAACCGATTGTTGGTTATTTATCCGATCGAACGTGGATGCCGAGGCTCGGCCGGAGAATCCCTTATTTACTAGTTGGTTCCATTGTCTCTGTAATAGTTATGTGTTTATTGCCGAATGCGGGAAGCTTTGGTTTTGGGTTTGGTTCCATGCTTGCTTTAATGTTTGGGGCGGTAACGATTTTATTTATGGATCTCTCATCTAATGTTGCAATGCAGCCATTTAAGATGATGGTAGGAGATATGGTCAATGAAAAGCAAAAAGGATTCGCTTATTCGATTCAAAGCTTCCTATCGAATAGCGGGGCTGTTTTAGCTTGTATTTTCCCATTTTTACTAACTGCAGTAGGTGTTTCCAACACTGCGCCTAAGGGAGTTGTCCCACCATCAGTGGTTATTTCCTTTTATGTCGGTGCGGTAGTTCTAATCATTTGTAGTTTATTTACGGTATTTAAGGTGAAGGAATATTCCCCTTCGGAATATGCTCTTTACCACGGAATAAGAGAAGATGCGCATAAGAAAAAAACGAGTATGTTTGGCTTACTCCGCAGTGCTCCAAAAGTATTTTGGACAGTTACACTTGTTCAATTGTTTTGTTGGATGGGCTTTCAATATCTTTGGACATATGGTACAGGTGCTGTTGCGGCGAATGTGTGGAATACGACAGATCCTTCAAGCTCTGCTTATCAAGCTGCAGGTAACTGGTTCGGCATCTTGTCCGCAGTACAATCCGTAGCTGCAGTACTATGGTCACTTGTACTATCACGTATTTCTAACCAAAGAAGAAAGCTGGGTTATGCGATTAGTTTAGTGCTTGGAGGAATCGGATTTAGTTCCGTATTCTTTATCCATCATCAATGGCTTTTAGTTATCTCCTTTACCCTAATAGGAATCGCTTGGGCAGCCATGATGACCTTTCCATTTACGATTCTTACAAATGCATTAACAGGGGAAAATATGGGGACATATCTCGGTTTGTTCAATGGTAGTATTTGTTTACCACAAATTATTGCCTCTTGTGTAAGCTTTGCCATTTTTCCATTACTTGGGTCGTCGATGCCTGCCATGATCTTATTATCAGGAATTTTCCTCATAATTGGGGCATTGTCGGTTGGAACAATCAGAGAAACCTTAGCAAAATCGTAAGGGAACAGATAAGCATGGACGAACATATAAAAAAATGGATACATCCATTTTTTCAAATAGATTAAAAGATAAAGGAGAATAGAGATGCGGACTGTCAGTAGAAAGTGGTGGAAGGAAAGTGTTGTCTATCAAATCTATCCGAGAAGCTTCATGGATAGTAATGAGGATGGAATTGGAGATCTAAAAGGAGTAACATCAAAGCTCGACTATTTGAAAGACCTAGGAATCGATGTCATCTGGATATGTCCAATGTATAAATCTCCAAATGATGATAATGGCTACGATATTTCTGATTACCAAGATATTATGGACGAATTTGGGACAATGGCCGATTTCGATGAACTTCTAGAAGAAGTGCATAAGCGGGAAATGAAGCTGATTTTAGATTTAGTCATTAATCATACGAGTGATGAGCATCCATGGTTTATCGAATCACGCTCTTCAAAGGATAGTCCAAAACGTGATTGGTATATATGGCGTGATGGCAAAAATGGTAAGGAGCCAAATAATTGGGAATCGATCTTTAACGGATCTGCATGGAAATATGATGAAAAAACCGATCAATATTTTATGCACATCTTCTCTGAACGTCAACCAGATTTAAATTGGGAAAATCCTAATGTAAGAGAAGCATTATATGAGATGGTGAACTGGTGGTTGGATAAAGGAGTCGATGGCTTTCGCGTTGATGCTATTTCCCATATCAAAAAGGAACCTGGCTTAAAGGATATGCCAAATCCCAAAAATTTAGACTATGTACCATCCTTTTCAAAAATGATGAATGTCGAGGGGATTGATCCATTTCTATCAGAATTCGCACAAAAAACGATCCATAATTACGATATTATGACAGTTGGAGAGGCGAATGGCGTTAAGCTGGAGGATGCGGACAAATGGGTTAGTGAAGAGCATGGCTACTTTGACATGATTTTTCAATTTGAATTTTTAGGTCTATGGCAAAAGGATGGAGACGGCACTGTAAATGTGCAGGCATTAAAAGAAAATCTATCGAAGTGGCAGGCAGGTCTTGAAGGGAAAGGCTGGAATGCTTTATTTATCGAAAATCACGATCAACCTCGCCGAGTGTCCACATGGGGAAATGACCAAGAGCTTTGGAAGGAAAGTGCTAAAATGCTAGCTGCCTTGTACTTCCTCATGAAAGGAACCCCATTTATCTATCAGGGTCAGGAAATCGGTATGACGAATGTTCAGTTTCCATCGATAGAGGATTATAATGATGTCGGCATGATCAATTACTATAAGCTAGAAACAGAAAAAGGACGTCCACATGAGGATATTATGCAAGTCATCTGGAAGCAAGGACGCGATAACTCCCGTACTCCTATGCAATGGCATGCTGGGGCAATGGCAGGCTTCACTACATCGAATAAAACGTGGATGAAGCTGAACCCGAATTATGTGGATATTAATGTCTCGGATCAAATGAATGATCCTGACTCCATTTTGAATTTTTATAAGGCTTTAATCAAGTTAAGAAAAGAAAATGAGGTTTTCGTTTATGGAAGCTACAAGTTGCTGTTAGCCGATCACCCTAGTCTCTTTGTTTATACTCGTACATTTGGCGAGAATAAGGCATTAGTGATCAATAATTTCTCTGAAAAACATACGGAATGTAAGCTTCCGGCTGAAGTTTCTATTATTTCCTCACAGCCTGTTCTCCACAATTATGAAGTAGAAGAGGAGAAATTAGTAGAAAAAATGACATTAAAGCCTTACGAAACAAGGGTATATTTATTTAACTAAAAGAGTAGGAACCCGGATATTTTTCCGGGTTTTTTATTTTAACATTCACGCGATTATTTAAACACTTCTGGAATCATCGTAAATCCATCCACAATGGTGTCCTCTTCAACCTCAATCATTAAATACCGTCTTCCATCAATTTGTATTTGTTTAACAAATCGCAAATCCTGTGGACTTACTGCTACATTAGCTATCTTTGTATTAATCTTAATAGATTTTGAGGTGAATTTTGGCACAATGTTTCTCGCTTTTAGCTCATAACCCTTATCATCCACTACATTTTTAAAGGCTGTTTCGACCTTTTCTGTGTCCACATCCTCTAAGCCACTCGTCTTCAATACCTGCTCCACATCCCTATAATCTAGCTTCGGTGGCTCCTCCTCTTCATTTTCCTCCACCACACGATTGATTTCCTCATACATACTAGCAAGGGTCGATGTATTAATTTGATGGCCAACAGCGTCGCGAACAATTTCCTCGAATACAATTTTATCATCCTTGGCAGTCAAGGTTTCCTCGGCATTTAAAACCTCCTCAATGAAGTGAGGATCTGGTTCATTCGCCTTCCCTGTAGCGTAGAGAATACGGTTCACATCAGCAGCATTTTCCGTAAAACAAGGGAATAGAAAACCGCCAACTGGTGCCTTAAGATTAATCACAGGGTCAACGACTACATTATATTTAAATTCCTTCTCTACATAATCAAATACGAGCTCTTTTTTTGGATCCTGTGTTTTATTTAAACTACATAGAATAAAGGAATGGGAATAGACAGAATCTCGTTTACTTTCCTCGGCATCATCATTCCCACGCTTCATTGGCTTTAAGTATTCTCCGCGAATGAAGGTGACGACAATATCCATTTCATACTGCTTTTCATCAAGCATTTTCTCCACTATTTGTAGCATTTGTTCCTTCCAGGCATCTGTTTCACTGCTTAATAAACCTTGATGTAGAATAAGCTGACTACTATTTTCGATACCGGATAGAAATTTCAGCTCAAATAACTTTTCATCGATTGTGCCTGTCAGCACTTTTTTGAAATTGTTCATAAATAATTCCTGCTGGTCTTGATCTAACATTTCAAAGGGCTGACTTTCCTGATGATAAATTTCACTGGACTCCTTCATGATATACACATTAAAAATATCATGTATTTTCAATAAGTCATTGTCTAGCTTGAATTGCTTTCGTATATTGGCTATATCTTTTTTGTTCATTTTATTTCACTCCTAGACTGTTATTATAACTGAAAAAAGAATCGAAAACTATTAATCTAGCAATATATTTCAGAAGGATGATACAGTATAATGAAAAGGATAAATGTTATTTTTTGCTAAGGAAGAGGGATGGAAATGCAGGAAACGATATTACTAGTCGAGGATGATCAACAAATCCGAGAAATGGTGGCCAATCATTTGCAAAAAGAGAGCTATGAGGTTATTTCCGTCGATGATGGTCAGAAGGCCATCACGCTATTTTCGCAAAATAAATTTGATTTAGTCATATTAGATCTCATGCTTCCTACCTCTAACGGAATAGATGTATTACAGCAAATAAGAAAGGAGAGCCTCTTGCCTATTCTGATCATGTCCGCAAAGGATAGTGATGTTGATAAAGCGTTAGGGCTTGGCTTTGGGGCAGATGACTATATCGCAAAGCCTTTTTCGTTAATCGAAATGACAGCAAGGGTGAAGGCTGCATTAAGAAGATCGAAGCAATATAGTCAAAACCATCCACCAGAAATCGTCAAGGTATTCGATTTAGAGATAGATCTAAATAACTTTACTGTACGAAAAAAAGGTGACGAAATATCTTTAACTGCAAAGGAGTTTCAAATATTACGTCTTTTAGCAACCAATCCGAACCAAGTCTTTACAAAAGGTCAGCTCTATGAAAAGGTTTGGCAGGAAGCGTATTATGGGGACGAAAATGTCATCAATGTTCATATTCGAAGATTAAGAGGTAAGATAGAAGACAATCCCTCTTCCCCAAAGTATGTGAAAACAATTTGGGGAATTGGATATAAACTGGAGATGAGACAATGATCTATCTACTAATTGTGGTGATAGTCGTCCTGCTGCTGCTTGTTTTTAAGCTATATCATGAAAAAAAGAAGATAAGATATCAGCTTAGTTATATGACAGAAAAAATGAATCAGATTATTTCGAATCCATCTGCTGAGCGCTTACTTTTAATGACAGAAGAAAAGGAGCTTAGAAATCTATTAAACGAAATCAATCGCTTGCTGGATTTTCACCATCAATACATTGCAGATAATGCAAAGGTGAGGATGTCGATGAATCGGATGTTATCGAATGTCTCACACGATCTGAGAACTCCTTTAACCGTCATTTTAGGCTATTTAGAAACAATGGAGTATGACAAAAAATTGACAGATCAAAAGCGAGGTTCACTTCTAACTAAAGTACGTCGGAAGGCTTTGGAAGTGTCAGATTTGATCAATAAATTTTTTGATCTAGCAAAATTAGAGTCTGGTGATTGGCAGTTGGATATCCGTAAAGTTCATCTGAATGAGGTTTGTGCAAAAGCAATCGTTGGCTACTATGATACCTTAAGCTCCAAAGGCTTTGCAGTTGAAACTGATATTCCTCAGGAACCCATTTTCCTTTACGCAGATCCAGAGGCGATTACGCGGATACTAGATAATTTATTAACAAACGCGATTCGCTATGGGAAGGACGGAAAAATGGTAGGGATTGCTTTGGAGCAGGATGAAGACCATGTCTATCTAAAGGTATCAGACCGCGGAAAAGGAATAAAAGAGCAAGAGAAGCAACGAATCTTTGAGCGTTTATACACACTAAATGATTCCAGAAGTCGACAAGCAGAGGGTAGTGGAATCGGGCTAACGATAGCTAAACATTTAACCGAACAAATGAACGGACAAATTACATATGCCAGTACGCCTTATACGAAAACCGTTTTTACGGTTCAATTTCCTAAAGCCTTAAATGCTTCTTTTCTAACTTAAGAAAATCGTAAGAATTGCGTAATAGAAATGACGGTTTCCTCTGATATAGTGAAGCTAATCAAAGTAAGGGGGATGTTACATGACTTATATGCTTAGGACCAGACAGCTTACGAAGCTCTATGGAGGAGTAGAGGTAGTCTCGAAGGTGAATATGAATGTTCGGCGTGGAGAGATTTATGGATTTTTAGGACCGAATGGTGCTGGGAAAACGACCTTAATGAAAATGATCACAGGCTTAGTTCGCCCAACCGAGGGAGAAATAGAAATAATGGGGGAAAAGCTTCAGACTCAATCGTATGAAATGTTAAAAAAGATTGGAAGCATCATCGAATACCCTCGTTTTTATGAAAGGCTCTCGGCAGAACAAAATCTCGAGCTTCATTGTGAATACATGGGCTACTATAAAAAAGAAGCCATTGCTGAATCTCTACAGCTCGTAAACCTAGTTAATGTGGAGAATAAGCCAGTTAAGGAGTTTTCCTTAGGCATGAAGCAAAGGCTCGGTATCGCAAGAGCGATTATTACAAAGCCTGAATTTCTCATCCTTGATGAGCCGGTAAATGGATTAGATCCAATCGGCATGCATGAAATCCGTGATTTGTTTTTCAAGCTTAGTAGACAATATGGTATGACACTTATCATCTCTAGCCATATACTTGCTGAAATGGAACAAATCGCAGATACGATTGGTGTGATTCGTGAAGGTAGATTAGTGGTAGAAGCTCCTTTAGAGGATATACGAAATAAACAAACGGATCATCTAGAGTTGATGGTTTCTAATCATACAGGAGCTGCTTTTGTACTTGAAAATGAATTGAATCTGACTAATTTTAGATGGCGTGAGGATAAAGGAGTGTTTCAGATTTATGATCATAAGGTTAATCAGAGTGACATTGTCGAGGCGATGGTTAGGAGAAGGATAAGGATTGATTCGATTTATCAAAGAAACCAGTCTCTGGAGGATTATTTCCTACAATTGATGGAAGGGGTTGAAGTAAATGGTTAATCTTATGAAGCTGGAAATGAGACGAGTTAACATAAGAAATGTATGGATTAGCTTTCTATCGATCAATGCGGGGATCATCGGTATACTACTTTTGTTTGAAATTGATCCTGAAATAACGAAGGAATTTTATACGAGCTATGATGATGTATTTTTCTTTTTGGAGTTGATGGTTGCCGCAGCATTTGTTATTTACGCCTCTGTACTACTCTCTCAGCTAATTGTCGAGGAGTTTAGAGATAAGACGGTCTCTGTTCTGTTCATGTATCCAGTCAACCGCAAAAAGTTACTATTTGCTAAACTTATGATTGTTAGTATGCTAACCTTTCTATTTATCGTTAGCTCTGGCATCATTGTTTTTACTGGATTTTACTGGATAAATGAGATAAATAGCTACATATTGGAGCCCTTATCCAGCCAATTTTTACGTGAAAAAATCATTCATCTTATCGTGATGGCCATAGCCTGTGCAGGAATGTCTCTGATTCCTCTAGCATTCGGCATGATCAAATATTCTGTTCAAGCAACGATTACCTCATCCATTCTGATCATCGCCATCTTATCCTCCTCTGTAGGAAATGGAACGAATTTATTTTCCTTTATTGGTGTACCTATTTTCTTAGGAATGATTGGTTTTATGATTGCAGCTATGGTAATCAGTAAATCGGTGAGGAAGGATTTTTAATAACAGGAGGGTGATGCTAAATGATTATCTTAATCGGCGGAACAAGCTGTACGGGAAAGACCTTTCTAGCACAGAAGCTTTTAGAAAAATACCGAATCCCATATTTTTCAATCGATCACCTAAAGATGGGGATCTATCGAAGTGATCGTGATTGCGGCTTTACTCCACTTGACGAGGATGAGATCATCACGGAAAAATTATGGCCGATAATTCGTGAAATGATCAAAACAATGATAGAAAACAACCAAAGTGGGATTATAGAGGGATGTTATCTTTTACCAGAACAAGTAGAGGCACTAAGAAAGAAATACCCTGAGGATATTATCTCCTTTTACCTGATTTTCTCTACTCCTTATATTCGAGATCATTTTGATTCAGGCATTATCAAATACCGAAATGTGATAGAAAATAGAGGAGCTAAAGAAGATAGGCCCATCACTCAATTTATCGAAGAACACGATAAGCTGAAACGTAAATGTATACAAAATGATGCGAAATATTTTGAGATAGAACAAAATTACGAAGAAGAGATGATGTTTGTTTATCAATTTATAGAAGAAAAAGGCCATTAAAAAAGGTTAAAACTGATACAACTCTAACAGTTTCTCACCGATTTTTTTAATATCTTTTTCTAATGCTAGCTTGTATCCATTTTCCGTCAAATCTGCTAATTCTCCTGCGAGCATTCCATTAATCATGCTTTTGAATTGATCAAAATGCTTTGCCTTGTAGACCGTTTTCTCGTTGGTTAACCATTTATTATAAATCGGAATATCTCGGACTAACACAGGAGTTTTCGCAGCCAATGCTTCAAGTAAGACAATCCCTTCTGTCTCTTCATGAGTCAAAAATAAAAATAGATCACTTCCACAGTAAGCATCCCTAATCTCCTGTCTATTAATATAGCCCGGGAAATATAGATTAGGGATATTTTGATTCATCGCATGCTTCACCTTTGCAGGAACCAATTTCAAAGGGGTGTAACCAAACCAATAAAACCGGTACTCTGGCATTTGCCTCGCGAGCTCAATAAAATCTAAGATTCCTTTTCGTTCCATAAAATGCCCAACAGAAAGGATGACCTTGTCCTGTTCAGATATTTGATATTTTTTTCTGAAGCGATTTCGTGCAGCAGTGGTTGGGCGAAAGAAGCTTGTATCAATCCCATTAGACAAGCTGAAAATAGGAGGATTTAACCTATAGCTAGATAGTATTTGTCGCGCATAATCTGTAGGAGTGATTATAATATCTGCTCGATTATAACAAAAGGTAATCCATTTCTTAAAAAGCGGTGCTAACCAATTGGAACCAATAAAGGAATTGCGAAAATCCTCCATTGTGGAATGGGCATAGTATACGACCTTCTTCCCCTTTTGCTTCGCCCACCAGCTCATCATTAGCGAGTTAGGAAAGATCGTATTGATATGGACGATATCGAAGTCCTCATGATGATTCGCTGTATGTGGAATATTCAAAAGCTCCAGTGCTTTCTTCTGATGGCGCATAGCTTGTCCGATTCCACTTTTGCTGATTAGCTTTTCAGAGCCAGCATATAATAACACTTTCATAATACATGTCCCCCTATGTAACAAAAGATGAAATGTAGCGAAATAATAGTTCCAATCCAAAGCTATAAATAGCAATGGGGAGAGGTTTTCCAATCAGAATAATAGCTGTAAACTTTTTAAAAGACATTTTCGTTGTTCCAGCAAGGTAACAAAGAAAATCGTCTGGTGCAATCGGCATAAAAATCGCCACACCAAAAAGTAGCGGAAATTGTTTATGCTCTACCCAGCTTCTATATTTGTTTCGAAGCTTTTCTTTAAAGAAAAGGGTCAGTACGGTATGGCCATATTTTTTGGCTATGCAAAAAGCGGCTAGAGAACCTAAGCAGATTCCGATATAGTTATAAACCAAGCCGAAGATTGGTCCGAAGATTAGAATTCCACCAAGACAACCAATCCCACCTGGTACTATAGGGAAGACCACCTGTACAAATTGAAAAAGGATAAAGAAGATGGGCGCCCAAATACCAAATGGATCTAGAAAGGCCTCTAGAGCCTCTTCTGAATAAAAAAGCTTTGTTTGTATGCCATAGATAAAAAAGGCAAGACAAACCACTAAGCTTAGAATGGTAAGGATATGATAAATCGTTTTAATGGTTTTTGGATTTAGTTTCATGAATTCAAGCTACTTTGATTAAAATTTGGCAGACTATCGTGATTTTTTGGGTGTTCCTTGATCGCCTGAAAATAAATGCTTTCGATGTTTTGAGCAAAGGCAGTCGAGGAAAAATTCCGCACAGCGCTTTCTACCGCGTTTTTAGAAAACTGTTGCCATACTTCCTTATCGGAAATAAGCCATTGTAATTTTTCTTTAAAATCCTCATAGGAGGAATACTGCCACCCATTTCGTTCATTCACAATAACATTGTCCAAGCAAGGATCCTCGCGACAAATAGCCGGTAGTCCACTTGCTAATGCCTCAATATAGGTTAGTCCCTGTGTTTCACTATTAGATGCACTAACAAAGGCATCGCCTATCTGGTAGTATGTCGCTATTCGCTCCGGTGATACCATTCCAGTAAAAATAACGCGGTCAGAGATATTCTTTTTATTAGCATAATTTTCAAGTGAATGTCTGTGAGGACCGTCCCCAACAATCAATAAAACGAGATTCTGTCGATTTAAGCGTGCAAAATAACGAATGATTTCTTCTAAATTTTTTTCTTTTGCTAATCTGCCGACAAACAATAAGAGCCGTTGGTTTGGAGATAAGCCGAGCTGCTGCCTAAGCTGTTGTTTCGTTCTATTTTGTATTTTTTTCGTGAATTGGTGTAAATAAATACCTGTTGGAATGACACTAATCTCTTGCGTAACCCCATAACCTTTTAATAACGATTGAACCTTATCGGTTGGCGCAATCACATATGTAGCATGCTTCAGTACTTTTTTGGTAAAGACGGCAACCATCGCTTTTCCCCATTTGCGATTAGGAGAAAAATAATGGGTGTAATCCTCATAAACGGTATGATAAGTATGGATAATGGGTGCACCACAATGTTTGGCTATATACTTGGCTAAACGGAAGGTGCTAAATTCGCATTGTGTATGGATGACATCCGGCTGCCATGCTATTAATTCATCAAGATATTTATCATTGGTGGATAAGGTGATTCTAGCACCTGGATATATTTTACCAATGCCTAATGAGCTTATATATGTCACTTCATTTTGCCGAAATGATTTCTTTTGGTTAGATAGGGTGAGTATACGAACATCATGACCTAAGTGCTGTAATTCCTTTTTTAAGTTGATGATAGATGTCACTACTCCATTAATAACAGGAGAATACCATTCGGATGTGATTAAGATTTTCATTGTAATCCCCCAATTTCTTCCCATCAAAAATAATCAGCTGGTGATGGATGAGTTAAGTACCTATGGAAACAATATGCATCCCCATCTCTAAATAGTATAGAAGAGTTTTTTTAAGGAGATATTAACCAAAAGTTAAATATTTGATAAATTTACTAAGCTAGGAACTGTAAAGCTTTCGTAAAAGATTTCATATTTTCTTTCTGTTTGGACAAAAATAGCTATAATAGTGATTGAAATACTTACTTATAGAAGGTGTTTGTTTGAGAAAATCGTTAAGTTGGATCATAATCTTACTCATGTTTTTGTTGATAAATACAATATGGGATGGGAAAAAGGAGGAAGCTGTAACTGTAATGAATAGGACAGAGGACTCTTTGTTGTCCCCTAATCGAATGCTGAACATTGCCCACCGTGGGGCTTCTGGTCATGCACCGGAGCATACGATGAAGGCCTATCAGCTTGCAATGGAAATCGGAGTCGACTATTTGGAAATTGATTTGCAAATGACGAAGGATGGCAGACTTGTTTCCATGCATGATCCCGATGTTTCGCGAACTACGGACGGAAGTGGTTTAGTAAGTGAGTATACATTAGCAGAACTTCAGAAGCTTGATGCGGGTGCTTGGTATAATCAGAACAATCCAGATAAAGCGAATAAAGATTTTGTTGGATTAAAAGTCCCTACATTAGATGAAATATTCGAGCATTTTGGGAAGAAAGCGAATTATTATATAGAGATTAAACAACCATCTCAGTCTCCAGGTATGATCTCTTCATTACTAAAAACATTGAAAAAGTATGATCTGTTAGACCCGAATAATCGGGAAGGATCTGTTATTATTCAATCCTTTAGTGAAGAGAGCCTACAGCAAATTCATCAAAGAGCCCCTTCGATACCTCTGATTCAGTTGAAGGGGGAAGCTATTACCAAAAAACAGTTGGAAAAAATAAAGGAATATGCCTCAGGAGTTGGGGTAAATGCGAAGTTAGTTGATAGAAAATTTGCCTCGATGGTGCGAGATGCAGAGCTCCTCTTACATGTCTATACGGTGAATGAAAAAAAACAAATGGTGCAGCTACTGGAATGGGGGGCAACAGGCCTTTTTACGAATTACCCTGATCGGTTGAAAGCGATTTTAAAGGAAATTCATTAAAGGTGTGTTCACAGCGCACCATTTTTCCTATGAACCGAAGTCGAGGCCATAAAAACTAGTCGAACTCACAATAACGCAACCAGAAGCCACAATAAAACTAGATAAACTCACAATAATTCATCCAAATACACAATCTAATTAAATGAACTCAACATGTTACAAACAAAATCCAAAAAACTCAGTTCCAGCACCTTAATGATAAGCCCGAAGGAGTATTTACCCTGTAAGAAATTCCCTCCCCTTCTTATCCCAAAGCATTCAATTTCTGAAAGTAATGACGAATAATTTGATATATCAAACAAAATGAAACCGCTTTATAATAAATAGATAAAGAAGAAGGGGGAATATCGGAATGAAGAAAGTTTTTGCAATTATTCTTGCACTTACTCTCTTGTTTGGATCATCTCATTTACAACATATAGAGGTAGCAGCAGAAATAGAGAATAATTTATTAACCAATGGGGGATTTGAAACAGATTTCTATCAGGATGCATCCTGGCAGGTGAGTGAAGTCAACTGGGACAATATAACGATCAATGCAACTGGCGAAGACTCTGTCGAAGGACATGCTGTTAATTACTGGGTCAGGGATACGGCAACAGAAGAAGAATCCTTCACCATTAGCCAAGTAGTTTCTTCCTTACCAGCCGGTAGCTACCAATTATCCGTTCGTTCGATGGGTGGCTCAAAAAACGAAGCTGGGGAGGTTGCGCTTTTTGCTGGCTCCAATAAGGCTGATCCAGTAGCAACAACTGG
>JACYYK010005954.1_pt1 | contig 32609 bp, 32 predicted proteins | sample 8236871 | NCBI WGS metagenome assembly JACYYK01 (sample SAMN14103087, study PRJNA606662) | landfill metagenome | isolation source: landfill solid waste inoculated with endophyte fungus Paravalsa indica | place: India:New Delhi, Okhla landfill site | collected 2017-11-05 | reverse complement strand
ATCGATACGCGTAAATCCATAATCCAACAATAGGGTGAGCCATTCCTTTTTCGTATATAAATGAGGCATTTCATAGAAATTCTGAATCACTTCTCTATCTAATTGGTCCAATGATGGTGATATTGTCATTTCATTGAGAACTAGTGTGCTTTCCTCTTTCATCACACGATCTATTTCTTTTAAACTTCTTCGAATATTCGTAAACGCCAGAACAGATTCGCAGATAATAAGATCAAAGGATTGATCTGGAAATGGAAGATTTTCTACATCACAGGGAAGAATGCTTACATCATCTAGACTATTGCTAAGCGGCATCGCTTTATCCACCATCTCCACGTTGTGATCAATTGCCGTAATAGGAGTGTTTGTGAGCTTTCGTAGCTGCTCCACCGTTTTTCCTACTCCACAACCAATTTCAAGTATATTTTTCACATTTATTAATGGAATTCGATTCATCCAGTTATTTGTTGCCTGTAATCCTCCAGGATGAGCATAGCTTATACCTAGCTGTGCTAAAAGTTGTTGATAACTCATAAGTAGTCTCCTTTTCGAAATTGTCATGGTTTATATTTGAAATGAATTGTAGTAAGATTAAATATAATTGTTATAAGCTAGTGTATACATAATGGTTAAAGAAGGTGAATGGATTGGAACAAAAGGAAATTGAACTGCTGAAGCTTTTAGAGAAAAACGGAAGAATAGATACGAACACGATAAGTAAAATGATTGATGTGGAACCAGATAAAGTGGAAGAAATGATTGCCAATCTAGAAAAAGAGCATGCGATATTAGGATACTCTACGCTTGTGGACTGGTCTAATGTCTATGAATATGAAGGGGTTGCTGCACTTATTGATGTAAAGGTGACACCTGTTAGAGGGGTAGGATTCGATAAAATCGCCTCAAGAATATATCGATTTCCGGAAGTGAAGGCTGTTTATCTAATGTCGGGAGCATACGATTTAAGTGTTTCTGTAGAAGGTAAAACAATGATGGAGGTTAGTCGATTCGTCTCCGAGAAGCTGTCAACATTAGATACGGTTATTTCTACTACTACACATTTTATCCTAAAGAAATACAAACATGATGGCATTATTCTAAATGATGATGAAGATAACGATAAAAGGATTATGGTGTCGCCATGAGTTCTTATTATTTATCCCAACAAGTACAAGAGATAAAGCCATCAGGTATTCGTAAATTTTTTGATCTAGCATCAAAAATGGAAAATGTTATTTCTTTAGGTGTAGGTGAACCAGATTTTGTCACTCCATGGAGTGTCATTGAGGCAAGCTACCATTCGCTTGAACAGGGATATACTGCGTATACGGCGAATGCAGGCCTTTTTGAATTGCGAGAAGAAATCAGCTATTATTTAGAAAATAATTTTGACGTGACATATAGCCCAGAGTCACAAATACTTGTTACTGTGGGCGGTAGCCAGGCAATTGATTTATCCTTGCGTGCAATTATTGATCCAGGGGATGAAGTGATTATTGTGGAGCCTTGCTTTGTAGCGTATAGCCCGATCGTTAGTTTAGCTGGTGGGGTGCCAGTGACGGTAAGTGCGACAAATGACAATGCATTTAAAATTACTGCAGAACAGATTGAACAGGCGATTACCAAGCGGACAAAAGCTATCATATTATGTAGTCCAAACAATCCGACAGGGGCAGTCCTTAGTAAAGAGGATTTAACAAGTATCGCTGCTGTGGTAAGGAAACACGATCTACTCGTGATCTCGGATGAAATTTATGCAGAGCTTTCCTATGATGATAAGGCGCCAAGTGTTGCTTCCATTAATGGCATGAAGGAACGTACCATTGTTGTTACTGGTTTTTCTAAAGCTTTTGCCATGACAGGCTGGCGCTTAGGTTATACGGTGGGCCCTGAAAAAATTATTCAGGCAATGTTAAAGATACACCAATACACGATGATGTGTGCTCCAACGATGGCACAACATGGAGCGCTTGAAGCACTTCGTAATGGAAGGAAAAGTGTGCAGGAAATGAAAACAAGCTACAGGCAAAGGCGGAATTTTGTCGTGAAGGCTTTAAATGAAATGGGACTTTCCTGCCATTTACCAGGTGGAGCGTTTTATGTTTTTCCTTCGATTAAGGCAACAGGAATGAGCTCAGAGGAGTTCGCCCAAAGGTTACTAGAAGAAGAACGTGTAGCCGTTGTACCAGGGGATGTATTTGGCGAAAGTGGGGAAGGTTATATTCGTTGTTCCTATGCGACATCTATTAAACAATTAGATCAAGCAATGAAAAGAATGAGTCGATTTGTAGAAAAGTACACTAAGTAGACAATAGGGAAAAGATTTTAGTCTTTGTTTCAGTTTTTAGCTGATCCAAAGACTTTTTTGTTTTGTCTTTCATTTATAAGTACAAGTTCTCAAATAAAAGATAATAATATTCAGTTGTAAGTACAAGTGAGTTTGTCTATAATAGAATTTATAGAGAGCAGAGAGGATGTACAAGATGAAAGTGAAGCGTATACATGAGGTGAATACAACAACGAATGTAGGGGAGGCTCCTGAATTACCGAATCAAGTAGACGTCGATTTGAATGATGATATAACAGCACCGTTTGACGTAGTTTGGGAAGACACTGATCCTTCTCTTTTGAATCAACAAGGGACAATAGAGATAGAAGGAGAAATTCAACATAAGGATTACCCAAAACCATTTATTGAAAAACGGGCAGACCCATATTTATATAAACATACGGATGGGTACTATTACTTCACTGGCTCTTACCCATTGTATGATCGAATTGTATTAAGAAGAGCCAAAACCATTGATGATTTACCAGAAGCAGAGGAAAAAGTGATTTGGTGGAAGCATGAGTCAGGTATTATGTCGGAGCATATTTGGGCACCAGAAATTCATTTCATTAATGGGAAATGGTACATACACGTTGCTGCCGGGGAAAAGGATGATGTTTGGGCAATTCGTCCATACGTGTTGGAATGCGAAGCGGATAATCCTTTAGAAGGGGATTGGATAGAGAAAGGGCAGGTTAATACAGCGTTCCATAGCTTCTCTTTGGATGCAACCACTTTTGAGCATAATGGGAAACGTTATTTAGTGTGGGCACAGAAAGTAGAAGATGATACGATCTCTAACCTTTATATTGCGGAGATGGAAAATCCATGGACGATTAAAGAACAAGTGTTACTTTCAACCCCAGAATATGATTGGGAGAGAATTGGATTTGATGTAAATGAAGGTGCTGCGATGCTCAAAAATGATCAGAAGATTTTTATTGCGTTTTCTGGTAGTGCTACCGATGAAAATTACGCAGTAGGCTTGCTTTATGCTGATATCAATAGTGATTTATTAAATCCAAAGTCTTGGACGAAAATGAAGGAACCTGTTATGGTATCTAGCGAGAACACGGAAGAGTATGGCCCAGGACACAACAGCTTTTCCGTAGATGAGAAGGGCTATGAGTTAATCATCTATCATGCTCGCCCATATAAAGGGTTTAATACAGATAACCCACTATATGACCATAATCGTCATGCGAGAATCCAGCGTTTATTTTGGACGAAGGATGGTTTCCCATACTTTGGGGAACCAGGTTATTCGATAGACTTTTCAGGGAAAAAAGCAAAAGCTATAGTTGAAATAAAATAACAAAAAGGAGGTGTCATGATGGTGGCACCTCTTTTTCTATTTTATTACATACTCTATTTCATCATATTTTCTTGAATATTTTATATGAAAATTTTTGTTATCAAAATACCACAAGTCCGATTCCTCTACAAAAAACAAAACACCTTCTTCGACGATTTTTAATCCGGCATTGACTGGCTCTGTTTTTTCTAATGCTAATGAAAATCCCTTATGTACGCCTCCGAATCCACCGTATCTAGCAAAAAAACGAACAGCATCGTTTTGTTGTAAGTCAAGCTCTTGAATAAACCAGCGGGCTGCAGGTTTAGTGATGGTCATTTCCATTCTTTCGTCCCCCTTTGTTTCAATATAGCAGACAAGCCAGTAAAATGGCAATGGAATCCACCTTTAATGTTGTTAACTAAATGTTTGTCAGATTATCTTACATAACTTATTTAATCTATAGTTAAAAGGTGTATACTTTTAATCAAGAGGTTTTTACGAAACTAAGCATGGGTGGTGTCTCCTTTGGCTGAAGATCCTTCATATAAAACGCGTAAAGTGATCACAATAGGTGTTGTTAGTGAGTTAACAGGCTTATCAGAAAGACAGATCCGTTATTATGAGGAAAGAAAATTAGTTTTTCCAGAACGATCGGCAAAAGGTAATCGCAAGTATTCCTTTGCGGATGTAGAATTATTGATTGATATAGCTAACAAGCGGGAAGAAGGAGTACAGACATTTGAGATCAGGCAAGACATGCTTCGTGCGGAAAAGAGAAAAGAGAAAAAGAAGAAGCGAGAGCTACTACGTGGTGAAATAAACGCAAGATTCGGTATACAAAAAGAACGATAAGCAAGGTGGTTGTCATAATAGAAGAGAAGCCTAATGAAAATCAGGCTTCTCTTCTTGCCGTTCAGGATTATATCTCGTGAATTTGAAGCTGTTTTGAGTCGTACGATCTAATTCAAGACAAAACTTTTCGTAATCATGTACGATTTCACTTATAGGTTTATTGTAAAGCTCTTGGTTATCTTCTTTTACCACGCCGCTTGCGATTAACTGCTCGATAAGAAATATTTTTTGTTTTTCCACTGCTTCACGTAAAAATGCCATCTTCAAGCCTCCTCAAGAGAAAATCATCATTAATGTAAGTATTACCATGTTTGTTATATGATATACGGATGATGAGTATGCACTTGTTTCTGAATCGTGACGAAATTGTTTTGAATTTGTAATATAAATTGATTTGCTGTATGAATTTCAATTATTTTCACTGGCATTTTAGTTGATATATAATAGAAATTGCTTCATCGATTTTTTTGCTCGACTATATCATATGCTTTTATTCTATCGATGTCTTGGCTAGTGTCAATAAAGTTTACATACAATTTAAACAAACTTAATTTAGCCGCAAAATATATGGAAAAGGTGTGTATTTTCTGTGAAACCTACTATTTCTGTTATTATTCCAACATATAATCGTACTGTTGCCTTAGCAGAGCTACTAGCAGCATTAGAACAGCAAACCTATCAGGACTTTGAGGTGATTATTGTCAATGATGCTGGGAAGGATATCTCGGATGTTGTCGCTTTGTATCCAGAATTAACTACTAAATTACTCAATTTAGATAAGAATAGTTACCATGTTAAAGCAAGAAACACAGGTTTAGCATATGCGCAAGGGGAATACATTATGCTTATAGATGATGATGATTTAATCCTCTCGACACATATGGAAAAAATGCTGAATGAAATCACTGGGTATGATTTAGTATATTCGGATGTAGAAATTGTGAATTACCGTGAAACGGAGAGCGAAAGAATCCCTATTAATCATTATTTATTTGCCTATCGAATGGATCTAGAAGCTATGCGTCAATTTTCAACATTTGTACCGTCAGGCTGTTTGTATAGAAAGGCAATTCATGAAGAAATCGGGATATTTGATGAGGCAGTTCGTAATTATTGGGATTGGGATTTCTTCTTGCGTGTGGCGGAAAAATATCGCGTGAAACGGGTGCCTGTGGCTAGTGTGCTTTATGAGTTTTCTGAGACAGGTAATAATCAATCAAAGAATTTAGATAAGATGCGAATTTATTTAGATAAATTATCGCAAAAGCATCAATTAGGTGAGCTGCCGACTAAAAACTTTTTCCTGTTATTGAAGGAGCCTGAGGTAAAGGAAAGAGAAGCCGAGAGCAAGCGCATTTGGGATGGCAAAATGATTCCTTCCCGTTTAAAGCTATAGCTAATTGAAGGAGAGAGGAAAATTGAAGCAAAGAGATTTTACAAAGGGAAATATATGGGCCGATTTATTTTATTTCTCTGCCCCCATCATGTTCGCCAATTTGCTTCAAGTATCGTATCAATTTGTGGATAGTTTATGGGTTGGTAATTTGCTTGGCAGCAATGCATTGGGATCAGTAGCAGTAGCTGGTACCGTTATTTTTACTGTATTGTCTTTCATTATTGGTATTAATAATACGACCTTGACGATTTTGTCCCAACAGAAAGGAAAGGGTAATGATGAAGGACTTCAGAGTTATGTCAATGCTTTTATTGTAACATTGTCTGGCTTGGCTATCCTGATGGGGATAACGGGCTATTTACTTGCAGAGCCGATTCTGAATCTGCTTAGTACGCCTGAGAGCATGATGGAAGATGCTACGATTTATTTACGTATTAACGCTTCTGGTATCCTTTTTTTAGTTGGTTATAATTTTATTAGTACAGTATTGCGTGCTGTTGGAGACAGCAAAACGCCATTGCTGTTTGTTTCCATTGCTGTAGTATTAAACATCGTGCTAGATCCGTTATTCATTTCAACATTTGGCATGGGGATTCAAGGGGCTGCTCTTGCCACGATATTATCACAAGGATTTTCTTTTATCTTCGGAGTTGTTTATATTATAAAGCAAGGATTGATCCCGTTAAAATGGCCATCTAAACCAGAATGGCAAGAGGTAAAACTGATTCTTCATCTTGGTATTCCTTCTGGATTACAGATGGCTGTTATATCAGCAGGGTCTGCTGCTATTATGAGTGTTGTCGCTTCACATGGGGAGGGCGTAGTAGCAGGCTATAGTGCGGCTCAACGTTTAGATAGCTTATTTTTACTCCCCGCCCATGCGCTGAGTGCAACAGTTAATAGTATGGCAGGTCAAAATATTGGGGCTGGCTTATGGAGCAGGGTGAAGAAAATAGCACTATTTGCTACGGTTTATAATGCGATTATTATGTTTGTTTTTGCAGGGCTGATCGTGTTTTTTGCTTCTTTCGGCATTCAACTATTTATTCGAGATCAGGAAGCGGTCCGGTTTGGTGCTAGGTATTTGACCATTGTGGCCTTTTTTTACCCATTCTTAGGAATTAATTTTGTTTTAAATGGAATTGTCCGTGCGTCAGGCGCAATGTATCAAGTATTAATACTCAACCTCTTATCCTTTTGGCTTCTAAGATATCCATTGTCTTATCTTTTCTCCAAATGGTTAGGTGAGGATGGAATTGCTTATGGTATTGGTGTAAGCTTTATGTTAAGTAGCCTGTTTGCATTCGGCTATTACCGATTTGGAAAATGGCGTACGAAACAAATTTTTCAAAAAGAATAGGGGAGTGGAGAAATGACGATAAACATTGGCTTTATTGGTACAGGCGGATTCACTAGGCATCATGTGCAAATCCTATCCAGCTTTGATCATGTGAATGTAGTCGGTTTTGTTGGTTCAAGTCAAGAGAAAGCTGAAAAATTCGCAGAGGAGTTTAGTGGTACTAACGGGTACGCATCACTGGAAGAGATGATGGCAAAGGAAAAGCTGGATGCCGTCTATATTTGTGTGCCACCAATGGGGCATGAATCCTATGAGAAGACATTGATTGAAAATCAAATTCCTTTTTTTGTAGAAAAACCTTTAGGATTAGAGGAAGAGGCAGTCCGGGAAATCAAACATTTAGTGGAGGAAAGAAACCATTTAACTTCCGTTGGTTATCATTTTCGATATGCAGATATTGTAGATAAGTGGATGGAGCTCAATCATACTGTCACGACAGGAATGGTAACGGCAGGATGGATGGGGTCGCTGCCTCCTGTTTATTGGTGGAAAAATCAAGCGCTTTCTGGAGGCCAATTTAATGAACAAACTACTCATTTAGTTGATTTGATTCGTTATCTCTATGGGGAGGTGCAATCTGTTTATGCTGTCGAAAATCAGACATCTGCTACTCAATCAGATGATACGGTAACCGTTGCAGATGTCGGGTCGTTTACATTGACAATGGACAGCGGGATAGTCGTACAAGTAGCTAACACCTCCGTATTGCCTGGTGGCTTAGGGGATGTCCATATTAAAGCATATACAAATAAAGGGATGGTTACTTGGAGAATGAAGGAGCTAGAAGTCGCAACAGTAGGCAAAAAATCAATTTATTCTGCTAAAACCAATCCATACCATGAAGAAGCAAAAGCTTTTTTACAAGCAGTAGAGACAGGGGATCGCAGCTTTATATTATCCTCCTATGAAGATGCTTGGCAATCCTTTAAAATAGCGATAGCTGCAAGAAGGTCTATTGAAGAAAATCGTGTCATTGATTTAAAGGAAATCACTGACTGAATAAAATTTAAAAGAACGTACATAGTAAGGATTGCATAGCTAAAAATGGAGGTAATCCTTATGTACAAATTATTTTTTATAATAAGTTTATTGGTAGGTATGTTTATTACTGGCTGTAACCAATCCTCATTAGAGCCTGAGGATGAAAACATAAACCCTGATTATGTGAACTATACAGATGAACAAGAAAATCAAGCAGATCAAGATCAGGATGGTGGACGCTTCCGTGTTCCCGTTAATCCAGGTAGGGAGCAAAATATTTTCCGATATGACAATCCTGAACCCGGGCAAAATCAGCAGGAAGCAAATGAAATGCCAAATGCGGATAAAGAACAACAGGATCCAAAAGTGGAAAATCAACCAAAATCACAACAATCCAATGCTAATTTTAAACAACGAGTAATCGAGCTGACAAATCAAGCAAGACAAGAAAATGGAGTCGAACCACTTAGTGCTGATCAACAAGTAGCAGAGGTCGCCCAAAAAAAGTCGGAGGACATGTCAGAAAACAATTACTTTTCTCACACTTCTCCAACTTTTGGTTCCACCTTTGATTTGCTCGAGGACTCAGGTGTAGAGTATTCAGAAGCATTAGAAAACATTGCAGCAGGTCAACAGTCACCGGAACGAGTTGTAAAAGGCTGGTTAAACAGTGAAGGCCATCGCAAAAACATTCTAGACCCTAATGTAACACATATCGGAATTGGTTATGATAAAGATGGAAACTACTGGACGCAAGTGTTTATTAAGAAATAGTATGTATCGAACTAGTTGCAGAAAAGCGAGCCGGACTCGCAAAAATAAAGAGTGAGTTGCAAAAAAGGAAGTCCAACTTGCAAGAATAAAGAGCAAGTTGCAAAAAAAGGAGTCCAACTCGCAAGAATAAAGAGTAAGTTGCAAAAAAGCTAGTCCACTCGCAAAACTAATGAGCAAGGTTGCAAAAAAAGTAATCTCCAATAAAAAATACAAGGGAGTGGAGAAACGCGTTTCTCCACTCCCTCTTATATTATTTTCTTCCTTCTCCATATAAAGAGTCCAATTCCTAGCACCAATAAGATAATCCCACCAAACAGAAAATTATATTGCTGTGTTGCTGTATCTGGTAACCTTTGCTCTTCTATAAAATCAGTTGGTTGATCTTTTGTTTGAGTTTCTTTGTTTGGAGCCTCAGAGTCTTCTGTTTTCTCATTCTTTTCATTTTCCTCATTGTTTCGTTCCAAATGTTTGTCTTCATCATCTATTCCTTCTGGTACATCTTCTTCTTTTTCTGTTTCATCATTTGAATCCTCTGGATCAGGTTTTGGTTCAGGTTCTTTTTCTGTATCTTGCTCAGGTGGAGCTGGCGTTGATTGTCCAGAAGTCCCTTCAATGCTTGTACCATTTTTTACAATCGTATAGTCCACTTTTTCTCCACTCCAGAAATGGAAAGTTAGTTGAACCTCGCTATCGTTAACCTCTTGGAAGAAATTTTGTTTGAGTTCAATTGTTCGGTTTTCATAGTTCGGAGAAAATGTATAATCAAATTCTTTAAAGCCTGTCCAGTTTTGGGGGCCTGCGATGGATCCATCTGGATAATAGGCCTCCATTGTTGCTAGCTGATCGCCATTAAATGCGGTTGGTATCTGGAAGCTTTCGGTAGTGCCTACTGCATCCTCTAGTAAAGGGGTTTGGTAATTAATGATATCTATATCCCAATCAAAGCCACCAGAGAAATCAACCGTTAAGGTAGCTTGATTTCCTGTTTGGTTAGGATCAACAACTGAAGCGAGAAGTTCTTGATGGAAGGTAACTGCATCAGACGAAACGGTATAGTCTTCAGCTGCTCTTAATGGCTCGCCATCTAATAGGATTTGATTAATCGTATGACTATTGAATTCGAAGGAAATTGTCTTATCCGTAATCTCCTCCCCTTTTTTCAAATAAATAAAATTCTCATTTGGAAGAGCAGATCTTGTCTCCCAGCTTGTTTGGATCATATCGATTAGTTCTGGATCAGCCCATTCTAGACTAGTTCTGCCTAAATGCTGACCGTTATCCCAAAGCATATGCACAAAGCCTTTCTCCTGTGCGTAATGAAGCATATATTCAAAAAACTTTAATTTTTCTCCTTGTTGAATGACGCCAGTATGTCTGTCAAAGCCTAATAAGCCATATTCACCAATGACGACAGGAATGTTATGAGGAGCAAAGGTATTATAGACCCGATCAAAATTATCGATGATATCCTGTTTCACTTCCTCATTAAAGCGTGTATATCCAGCGATATTCACACTAAAGGGCCAAAATCCATAATAGTGCACGGTTGCAATAATATTTGGATCATTAAGCTCAGAAATGAATTGGGACAAACCATCTAACTTCTCTGGCTCTTGTCCTGTATCTAATGTTGGTAGAACCAGTGGGCGAATATCATTCGATCCTCCAGAATTTCGAACAATTTGATAAAATGCTTCGTTTAACTCATCTAAATGCTGTTGCTCATTCTCTTCTACAGCAAATCTTGGCTCATTGATACTTTCAAACATGACTTTTGTTGAATAGTTCTTATAACGATCAGCGAGCTGTGTCCATATCGCCCGATAGCGTTTTACGGTGTTATCATGATCAGTCTCCATTCCATTTTCCATCCAGATCCATGAATCGTGATGGACATTAATCATGACATATAAACCTTCCTCTAAAGCCCAATTAATCGTTTGATCAATCCTGTTTAGAAAATCCTGCTCAATGGTGTAATCTGGACCGGCTGCCATTCGTTGATCAAACGTTATCGGGATGCGAATACTACGGAAGCCTTCTGCTGCTACTTTTTGAATGAGCGCTTTCGTAACAAAAGGATTTCCCCATGCTGTTTCATCCTCTCCTACTGCATCATAGGAATTTCCTAAGTTCCAGCCTGGCTGCATATTCTGGGCATAATCCTCGATGTCGATTTCTTCCTCTGCAAAAGTCATTATGGAAGTAGTACTAAGAAGGAATAAAACCAAGAGCAATACCTTTAATAAAGAAGCTTTCATAGAATGTTTCCTCCTACATGTTTTTTGTAAGCAAAAAAGAAAACGCTTACTAAACACAAGATATCATAGCTAAAAATGGAAAAATACCACGAAAATAAGTGGTGTTTTGCTGTAAAAATTAGACATTTTTTAAATGTTGTGAAAATACAAGCCTTTTCTTTAAATACTAGAAGACGTATAATAGTTAGATTAGTTCTTTTGATTAATCAACAAGAAGGGAGCCATTTATATGGCTAGGGGAGAATCGACCGTACCATTAAAAATGCTTTTGTTTTGGTTTCACGGGGCTAATACGATTATCGTAAGCTTTTTACCATTATATTTACAATACTCGGGGTTAGATGGAACGGAGATTGGTTGGGTAATGGCGATCGGTCCTTTTATCGCAATATTTTCACAACCATTCTGGGGTTATATGAGTGATAAGTATCAAACAGTAAAAAAAATACTTCTACTATGTTTGATAGGATTGCTTATTAGTAGTGCGATTTTTTTGCAAATGAAAACATTACCATTACTGTTATCGCTAGGTGCAGTCTTTTTCTTTTTCTCTTCACCTATTGGGGCATTAGGGGATAGCCTGTCACAACGACGAGCAGATCAGCTCGGAATTTCCTTCGGTTCCATTCGAACATGGGGATCGATAGGGTTTGCAGTGTCTTCTCTTCTAGTAGGAGAAATATTAGCTAAAATCGGGGTTCAATATATCTTATGGCCATACATAATCTTCGCTTTCTTAGCATTACTTGTTGCTACAAGGCTAGTAGACGTAAAGGTCGAAACAAGACCAATTCAATTTCAGGATATTGGCTTATTAATTAAAACGAAACCGTTTGTCATATTCCTTGGTCTCATCACGCTTCTTACCATATCACATCGTGCTAATGATAGTTTTGTAGGTATCTATATTGATTCTCTTGGCGGATCGGAGAATTTAATTGGTTACGCATGGTTTGTTGGGGTTGCAAGTGAGGCATTAGTCTATGCAACAGCTGGACTTTGGTTTCGAAGGTATCATCCTTTAATTTTTATTATTGCTGCTGGTATCTTATATTCTATTCGATGGTTCTTCTATGCTAGTTTTGACGAACCGATTTTTATCGTTGGGCTACAATTTTTGCATGGTCTTACTTTTGGTGTATTTTATCTAACCGCATTTCAATATGTGACAAGACTTATTCCCAAACTATTACAATCAACAGGACATCTAGTTTTTGTATCCGTATTCTTTGGTCTATCTGGTATCATTGGTTCATTATTTGGTGGGATGATCATGGATGCATTTGGTGGTGATACCTTGTATCTGTATATGGGTATTTTGACTTCATTAGGGACTCTGTTGTTGTTGCTGTATCATATGTTACCATTTGGTAAAGTATAATATAGAAGTGGTAGTAAGTTATAAGGTAAAACAAGTTTTCAGAATTATTTTAAAATAAAGACTTTAATCAAACTTATTGTAATTGGAAAGAAAATATCATATGATAAAATACTGTCATGTATAAATACAAAACGGAGTGAATATTTATGAATAAATGGATATTAAAAATAGTACCAGTTTTATTGTTAGCTCTTTTGGTAGCTTGTGGTGGGAACGATGCAGAAGGGGATGCGCAGAGTGACAGCCAAACATTGAATGTATTAACTGAATCGGGATTTAAGCCATTTTCTTTTCTAGATAAGGGAGAGGTTGTTGGCTTTGATATTGATTTGATGGATGCATTAATGAAAGAGGCTGGCTACAAATATGAGCTTAAGAATGTCGGTTGGGAATCGATGCTTGCATCTGTCCAGAGTGGTGAAGCTGACCTAGCTATTGCTGGAATTACGATGAATGAAGATCGTAAGCAAACATACGATTTTTCTTCACCATACTTTGAATCAACACATAAGATTGTATTTCGTTCAGGGGAAAATATAACAAGTGGTGAGGATATTAAGAACGTAAAAGTAGGCGTCCAAACAGGAACAACAGGTGCAGAAGCAGTAGAGAAAATACTAGGTAAAAATCATGAAAATATTGCAAAATACGAATCCAATACGTTAGCATTTATGTCCTTACAATCAGGGGATGTTGATGCAGTAGTGACAGATAATGTCGTAGCAGATGAGTATGTAGCCAATAATCCGGATGCGAATGTTGAAATGATAACAGATCCTGAAACATTTGAGTCGGAATTCTATGGAATTATGTTCCCTAAGGGTAGTGAAGTGAAGGAAAAGTTCGATGCTGCTCTAGAAACATTAATAGAAAACGGAACATATACAGAAATCTATAAAGAATGGTTTGGAGTAGAGCCAGACTTGGAAGGATTAAAATAGTTCTCCATATCAGATAAATAAAGAAAAGCGAGACTTTATAAAGCTCACAATAAAGGCGTAGCGGTTTCGTTGCGCTTTTCTATTTTGTAAATTAAGAAGTATAAAACAGGCACCCAAAGGCGCATTGAAAAACGTCCAGCGCAAGCGTCCAGAAACGGGTGCCCAGCGCTTTTGTTGTTTGTTCAGAAACTTATTCGGGAAACAATAGGATAAATGAAATGAAAGAAAGAAGGAGGTTGAAAAAATGGACTTAAGAATGGACATCGTCGTCGAATATTTCCCTTATTTTATGCAAGGGATGGGTTTAACCATTTTAATGTCTGTTGTTGGGGTACTAATGGGATGTATTCTAGGTTTTTTTATAGCATTAGGAAAAATGTCCTCCATCTTCATCGTAAGGCTACCATTTGTTTGGTATATTAATTTCCTTAGAGGAACACCGCTCTTAGTGCAATTATTTTTATTCCATTATGCTGTTTTACCAACAGTATTAGGTTCCACAACTGCTATTACATCCGTTATGGTAACTCTATCGCTTAACTCATCGGCATATGTTGCGGAAATCTTCAGAGCAGGTCTCCAGTCAATCGATAAAGGACAAGCAGAGGCAGCTCACTCCTTAGGGATGAATAAATTTCAAGTGATGAGACATGTTCTTTTGCCTCAGGCATTTAAAAGATCAATACCTCCGCTTGGCAATGAGTTTATTGTCTTATTAAAGGATTCTTCTTTAGGTGCTATGATTGCTGCTCAAGAGATACTTTATTGGGGAAGAGCAGCTGCGGGACAGTACCTACGTGTATGGGAGCCATACATCATGGTAGCATTGATGTATTTAGTTCTAACGTTAAGCTTAACCTATCTGCTAAACTATTTGGAAAGAAGGCTTGATGTGAAATGATCTCTGTAAAGCATTTAAAAAAAAGCTTCGGGAAATTAGAAGTATTAAAGGATATTAACGCGGAAATTAAACAGAGCGAAGTGGTTGTGGTAATAGGTCCATCAGGATCAGGTAAATCCACCTTTTTGCGTTGTTTAAATTTAATTGAATCCATTACAGACGGAACGGTTACAATTGATGGAGAAGTCATTACTGATAAAAGTGTAGACATTAATAAATTGCGTACAGAAGTTGGCATGGTATTCCAACAATTTAATTTGTTCCCTCATAAAACGGTATTACAAAACATCACACTGCCAATGATTACGGTAAGAAAATGGAAGAAAGAAGAGGCAGAGAAAAAGGCGCTTCAACTACTTAAAAAAGTTGGACTTGAGGAAAAGGCAGGGGTTTATCCTGATTCCTTATCTGGTGGCCAAAAGCAACGTGTAGCCATCGCCAGAGCGCTCGGCATGGAACCTAAAATCATGTTATTCGATGAGCCTACCTCTGCCTTAGATCCAGAGATGGTCGGAGAAGTACTAGAGGTCATGAAGGAATTAGCTCAAGAAGGTATGACAATGGTAGTAGTTACACACGAAATGGGCTTTGCTCGAGAAGTTGGCGATCGAGTAATATTTATGGATGAGGGATACATTGTGGAAGAAAATGAACCCCAAAGTCTCTTTCAACATCCACAGCATGAAAGAACAAAGGCGTTTTTGAGTAAAGTATTATAAGTGAAGGGATAACCCGAGTTTAGCCAAGCTCGGGTTATTTCTTTATAAGGTCAGAAAGTATAAAGTTTTTGCAGGAAGAATAGCGACGAAGCTTTTGAAGTCCAAAATATAAGAAAAGCTAACGCATCCGCTAAAGGACGTGCGAATATGAGTTTTTCTAAAGTGTTCTACATCGATTTTCGCACTGGTGCAACAATTTGATTAGCTTCTACTAGCTCTTCCTCTGTTAAATAATAGTTTTCTGCGAAGGAGTTCTTTGGCTCGTCTAGCATAAAATAACAGATGATAAAACTAATGATAGCACCTGTTGCCAGCAGAAAAAAGAATTGCTGGGCGCTAACAAAGGTATATAAAGTTAAATATACAGTCGATCCCACATTTCCGTATGCTCCTGACATGCCAGCTATTTGCCCTGTTATTCTTTTCTTTATGAGGGGAATGACGGCAAAGGTTGCTCCTTCCGCTCCTTGAATAAACATGGAAGTAATGATCGTAATGGCGACAGCAAATGCTAATGGCCAGCTCGAATTAATGAACCCCATAAGAAGAAGGCCAATGGAAATACCGATCATATAAACGAGCATAACTTTTCTACGACTCCCTAATCTGTCCGATAACACACCCCCTAATGGCCGTGCAAGTAAATTTACAAAGGCGAAAGAAGAGGCGATGAGCCCAGCTTGTGCCGCCGATAAAGAAAAGGTTAGCTGGAAGAACATCGGGAGCATGGAAACAATAGCAAGTTCCGCTCCAAAATTAGCAAAATAAGTACTATTTAATGCCACTACATTACGGAACTTATAGCGATCCTCCTTAGGCACTCCTTTTTTCAGAATGGGAATATTGATTTTTAAGATGGTATAGAGCTGGTAAAACAGGACAATAAGGATAACTGTATAAACAACATATAATATTGGCTTCGAAATAAACCCTAATCCTTCTAATCTCCATGCACTAATTGCTACTGCTCCGCCTAATGGTAGGGTCCATATCATTAACTGAATTAAGTCGCCCCAGCTACTAACCTCTAATGCAGCAGTTCGCTTAGGCCTGACCAGCTTTTTTCCCTTAGGGGTATCCCGAACGACAAAATAATAGAGGATTCCATATAAAAAGCAAACCACCCCTGTAAATGCGAGGGCGTATCGATAGCCATTATCCCCAGCAAAAACGGTTAACGCCAACCATGGCAATAAAATAGCTGCAGCTGCAGAGCCAAAATTCCCCCACCCGCCATAAATGCCTTCCGCAAATCCGACATGCTTAGGAGGAAACCATTCAGCAACCATCCGAATACCAATCACAAAGCTTGCACCAATACTTCCAAGCACCAATCTTGAAATCATTAATTGAATCCATGTATCACCAAAAGCAAAAATAATAGTAGGTAGTGACATCGTTATAAGTAACCCTGAAAAGACGATTCTCGGCCCCCATTTATCTAACAATTGGCCGATGATAATTCTAGCAGGGATCGTTAACACCACATTACAAATACCGAGAGCTGCTAGGTGTTCTGCCGTGAGCCAATCCATGTTCTCCATCATCGTTGTAGCAAGTGGTGCCATACTGAACCATGCAAAAAAGGAGACAAAAAAAGCAAACCAGGTAAAATGAAGAACCTTTATTCGTTCGCTTTTAAATGAAAACAAATCTTTGATCGTCATGAAAACACTCCCTATAAATAGCTATCTATTTGTCAGACCTGCCAATGGCAAAAGTCTCATTTTATAGTTTGCCATGACTGATTCCCATTTGTCTTAGTAGTTGTAAGAAGGGTTCACATACTTTTTAAAATAAGGGAGGATACAGTGGAAAAATGCTGCATATAATGATGTTGTCCTTTGAAGTAGGTGTTCTTCTTATTCTTTTTCTTTCAATTCCATGATAAGATGATACTAAAGATGGGAGGAGTTAGAGGTGAAGCTGGTAAACTATCGTTTAAAAAATGATTTTTCATTAAACAGGATCGGTATCATGCGTGATGATAAGGTGATCGATTTATCAAAAGGCTATGCACAAATGAAATTAAAAGAAAATAATTTAGCGAGTATAGGTGTATTCCCGAGTGATCCAGATCAATTTTATTCCAATGGAAAAGCTATACTAGAAGAAGCAAAAAAGATCGATGCTTTCTTGCAAAAGGAACCACCAGAATACCAATATAAAAAAGAAGAGGTTGTGATAGGGCCTCCTGTACCGAATCCTTCGAAAATTATTTGTGTTGGGACTAATTATGCGGAGCATATAGCGGAGATGAAAGGGGTAGTTCCCGATTACCCAGTGCTCTTTGCTAAATTTAATAATGCTTTAATAGGTCCTGAGGATAGTATTTATAAAACGGATCAAACGGAAAAGTTAGATTATGAAGCAGAGCTTGGTGTAGTAATCGGACAAAAAGCATCCAATGTGAAACAAGAAGATGTTTTCGAATACATTGCGGGATATACAATCGCTAATGATATATCTGCTAGGGACTTACAGAAGCGGACATTGCAGTGGCTACAAGGGAAATCCCTTGATCATACCACCCCTATAGGTCCATATATCGTTACAGTCGATGACATCCCGAATCCAAATCAATTAAATATTAAGTCATATGTAAACGGAGAAATGCGACAATCCTCTAATACGAAGCACCAAATCTTCAATATTCCACATATCGTAAGCTTTATATCAGAACTAATCACACTAGAGCCTGGAGATATTATTTTGACAGGTACTCCAGACGGGGTCGGTATGGGAATGAACCCACCAACATACCTTAAGCTAGGAGATAAAGTAAGAGTAGAAATTGAAGGCATTGGTATGATGGAAAATGAGGTTGTAGCACCAAGGCAATAGCTCACTCTTTTTAAGGGTGAGTTTTTTATTTTACGTTAAGAAAGTATAAAATTTTTGCAAGTAGTAAAGCGATGAAGCGGAAATTTTGAAGTCCAAAGTATAAGAAAAGCTAACGCATCCGCTAACTAATCTTACAATAGTGTTTATATTTTACGGATGTGGATGACTTTAGTAATATATTCATAGATATATTTTCCTTTGTCGAGCATATAATGGACAGAAAATAAACACTTCTAACAAGTAAAAAGCCCCATACAGATAGAGCTTTATTAGATAAGGAGGACTTATGGAACAAACCTTTGAAAAGAATATGTCTCATTTCTTTACTGGAGTTTTTCTCGTCTTAATACCTTTATTTATTCTAGATCGCCAGCATCATTTAGAACTACTTTATACACTTGTTGGATTCTACACATTCGTACAAATAGTAAGGGATTACATTTGGAAACTATCCTTAGAAGATACCAAAGGCATATTATTTTTATGCTTCCAGCTTTTAATAGTTTCTATCATTATAAGTGTCGACCAGTCTTTTATCTCACAGGTATACTTACTTGTTTTAATAGGGGAGGTTGTTTTTCACCATCCATTAAAGGTAAGTATTCCGTTTGCTGCCACTGGATATATCACTTTTGTCGTCGGAAAATGGATAGCGTTTGGGTTTCCATCCTTTCAGGAAATAAGCTTTATTATACCTAGGATTACCGAATTCCTTGTGGTCTTTTTGTTCAGTTATATGGTGTCTAAGTCAGTAAAACAAAAGCAAATGCTTGAAGAAGCCTATGAAAAAATTAAAGCATCTTCTTTGAAATTAGAGGAGAACGTGATTATTTCGGAAAGAAGACGCTTTGCTCGTGAAATGCATGATACCATCGGCCATTCTTTTTCCACATCCTTGATAGGATTACAAGCCGTAATCGCTTTATTGGAAACGAATAAAGCAGAAGCGAAAGAAATGCTACAAAAAATACGAGGTAATTTAGATAAAGGGCTACAAGAAGTACGTCAATCTGTTCATTATTTACAGGAAAGTCATTTTTTTATTGATTTTGAAACTGCTGTCCGTGCATTATTAAACGAAACGGTGGAGCAAACAAGTGTTATCATAGATCAAGATTTACAAATTGAAGAAGAATGGATGAAACCAGCTCAGGAAATAGTTATTTATCGTGCGTTGCAGGAAGGTTTAAATAATGGAATTAGACATGGAGGAGCAGATCGTTTTTTCTTAAGTATTAAGACAGAAGAGAATCTTCTCCATTTTCGACTAGAGGATAATGGCTCAGGTATTGAGAAGACAAAAGTGGAAAAGGGCTTTGGCTTAACAGCAATGGAGGAGAGAGTGAAGGAAATAGGCGGTAGCTTTCAGATGGATTATGATAATAGAAGAACAGGACTTGCACTTATCATTGTGTTACCTCGGGAGCAAGTAAACTTTGGAGAAATGTAGGGTGGAATTATGAGTGAAAATCAAGTGAAGTTAATGGTGGTAGATGACCAAAAGCTTATATGTGATGGCCTTTCCGTTGTCCTCAATCAAATGGATAATTTGGAGGTTATAGCAATTGCCAATGACGGTAAAGAGGCTATTGATAAAGCGGAAGAACTACAGCCAGATGTGATTTTAATGGATATTCGAATGCCAATAATGGGCGGAATAACTGCAACGAGTATCATCAAAGAAAAATACCCACAAATAAAAATTCTCATGCTAACCACTTTCTCAGATGATGCCTATATTTTAGAAGCATTAAGAAATGGAGCAAGTGGTTATGTATTGAAGGATATGAATGTAGTGGATTTGGCTAAGGTTATCCATCAATGCAATAGTGGACAAATAATCATCCCGCAATCTATTCAGCCCATGCTTATGCAATTATTGCAAAAAACGGAAAGAAACGAAGATCCCTTGTCAGCAATCAGAGAAAAGCTACAATCGAGAAATATTCACCTTACGAAAGCGGAAGCAGATGTACTAAAAGAAATATTAAATGGTAAATCAAATAAGGAGATTTCAGATTCCTTGTTTCTTTCCATAGGAACGATCAAAAATTATACGAGTAAGCTTTATCGAAAGCTTGGAGTGTCGAGTCGTGCAGAGGCAATTATTTTAGTGAAAAACCTATAGCATCCTATACGCTTTAAGGGATTAACAACAACAAGGTTTATGGAATGGCAGCTATGTACTTAAAGCGTTCGTGCTTTTATGTTTTTGACTTCACCAGTGTTTCTTTTAATTGACTATATGTTTTCAGAAAAATGGCTACATCCTTTTTTGAAACTCCCTGAATTTTGGCTAAATAAATAAGCCTTAACCACTCTTGGTCGATTCGTTTTGACTCTAACGAAGGTTGTTTCGATTCCCTTTCCATTTTAACCACTCCATTACGAAAGATAAATTTCATCCTCATCATATCTTTTCTTTCCACTTTAAGAAAGATAACGAAAGTCATTTATTTCATAGAAAAGTCATCTATTCGTCATGAGACATTCGGTTTAATTGAGGAGTCAATTAATATCCAAAAGAACACCTCTTTATGCATATTCATGGATATTTATACAATTACTAAAGCGGATATAAAGAATAAAAAGCTGAAACGATAGCGAAATGATTGAATTTAATTAGGAGTATCTTATGGAAAGCTTTCGAATTTTTTATTCTTTTTTGGAAACATTATTGCATGAAAATACAAAATAGAGTATAATTATAAAATATCACATACGGAAAATTGTATAGGAGGATAACAATCGTGAATGTAGCAATTATTGGTGGAACAGGATATGGTGCGGTTGAATTAATTCGATTTTTATATAATCATCCCAATGTTACATTAACTACTATTATTTCGCATTCCAATAGTGGGACTTCCTTTTCTGAAGTATATCCACATTTATCTGATCTTGTAAATGTAGAGATGGAATCGTTTGATGAAGATCAACTAGCGAAAGAGGTGGATTTAGTCTTTTTTGCTACTCCATCCAATGTTAGCAAACACCAGATTCCTAAATTAATAGATAAAGGGATCAAATGTATTGATTTATCTGGAGACTTTCGCTTAGAAGACCATGAATTATACGAGCAATATTACGGAGAGGAAATGGCAGAAGCTAAATATATAGATCAAGCAGTTTATGGACTAAGTGAAATAAACAATGAGAGCATTAAAGGTGCTAGCTTAATTGCTAATCCTGGCTGTTATCCTACTGCTACGACGTTAGGTTTAATACCGGTTTTAGCAAATGATATGGTCGAACGGAAAAATATAATAATTGATGCCAAAACAGGCGTTTCAGGAGCAGGTAGAAGCTTATCATTGAATACTCATTTTTCAGAAATGAATGAAAATTTCAAAGCCTATAAGATTGGTAATCACAAACATATTCCCGAGATTGAACAAGTATTATCAAAAGCGGCCGAAGAGGAAATTCAAATCACCTTTACTCCTCATATTGTCCCGATGACTCGAGGAATCATGAGTACAATGTATGTTGATTTAAAGGAAAAACAATCGACTAATCAATTGATTGCATTATATGAAGATTTTTACAAGTATCATCCTTTTGTTCGGATAAGGAAAGAGGGAGTTTTTCCACAAACGAAAGAAGTTTATGGTAGCAATTATTGTGATATAGGATTATATGCTGATCAAAGGACAGGAAAGCTTATTATTGTATCTGTGATCGATAATTTAGTCAAAGGTGCATCAGGCCAAGCAATTCAAAATATGAACATAATGAACGGATGGGAAGAAACGACTGGATTAACTCAGTTGCCGATTTATCCATAAGGAGTGGAGAACGAATGTATAACGTACAACAGGAGAATTTTAAGGTATTAGAAAATGGAAATATAGCCACAGCTAAAGGATTTCATGCAGGCGGTTTGCACTGTGGTATACGGAAACAAAAGATCGATTTTGGATGGTTTTATTCTGATGTACCAGCCCAAGCAGCTGGTGTATATACGACCAATGTATTCCAGGCAGCACCGCTTAAAGTAACACAAGAAAGTATTGCAAAAGAAAATAAGCTACAAGCAGTTGTCGTGAATTCTGGAATTGCCAATGCTTGTACAGGTGAACAAGGTCTAACGGATGCCTATGATATGCGGAAGCTTTTCGCTGAAACAGTTGGTGTGGAAGAACATTTAGCAGCCGTCGCTTCTACAGGCTTAATCGGAGAGCTTTTGCCAATGGAGAAAATTCAAACGGGTATTAGTCAAATTCATACAGCCGAACATCAAGGTGCGGAAAAATTCGAAACAGCTATTCTAACAACGGATACACATGAAAAAGGAATCGCCATCGAATTAGAAATAGATGGAGAGAAAGTAGTTATCGGTGGTGCGGCAAAGGGTTCTGGTATGATACATCCAAATATGGCGACAATGCTAGGTTTTGTAACAACGGATGCAAACATTTCGTCAGAGCAATTATCGACTACACTAAAAAAGATTACTAATCAATCGTTTAATATGATCACAGTAGATGGAGATACAAGCACGAATGATATGGTTTTAGTTTTAGCCAATGGCAAAGCAGGTAATCAGCCATTAACAAACGCCCATTCAGATTGGGAGACTTTTTACTCCGGATTAAAGTTTGTTTGTGAGTATTTAGCAAAAGAAATTGCGAGAGATGGGGAAGGTGCGAGTAAGTTAGTCGAGGTAAACGTGGATGGCTCCTTCTCAGATGAATCTGCTCAGGCTATTGCAAAATCGATTATTTCTTCTAATCTTGTAAAAACCGCTCTACACGGTGCTGATGCTAATTGGGGGAGAATTATTACGGCTATAGGCTATAGTGGTCAGTCATTAAATCCTGATAAGGTAAGCATTTATTTAGGAGATATCCTAGTTGTAGAAAACGGTATTCCCCACCGGTTTGATGAAGAAGAGGCCAAAAATTATTTGCTAAAGGATGAGGTGAAAATCCTTGCAAAACTAGGAGACGGAAACGGTAAAGCAACTGCTTGGGGCTGTGATTTGTCCTATGAATATGTCAGAATTAATGCTTCTTATCGAACATAAGGAGGAAAGAAAACGTGAATAAAAAATACGTCGTGATTAAATGTGGTGGCAGTGTATTAGAAAAGCTGCCTCATTCTTTTTATCAAAATGTTGTCGATTTACAAAAGCAAGGCGAATGGCAGCCAATCATCGTTCACGGTGGAGGACCACTTATCTCTAAGCTACTAAAACAAACAGGTGTCCCTACTACATTTGTCAATGGTTTAAGGGTGACAACGCAAGAGGTGCTTGATGTAGTAGAAATGGCGCTGAGTGGTTCTATCAACAAACAGATTGTTAGAAAGCTAGTAGAAGCAGAGGGCAAGGCATTTGGCATCAGTGGTATCGATGGAGGACTGTTAACAGCAAAGCCGGTAGACAATAAGGAGGATATGGGCTTTGTTGGTGAGGTTACGAATGTGAATACCATGATCATCAAGGATTTAGTAGAAAAAGGATTTATACCAATTATTTCTCCGATTGGAATCGATGAGTCAGGTGAGCGTTTTAATATTAATGCCGATATGGCTGCATCTGCGGTTGCCCAGAGCTTAGGTGCAAAGCTTTGTTATATAAGTGATATTCCAGGAATCTACGAAGAAAAAAATGGACAAAAGCATATTTTTCATCAATTGGATCAAGTAAAAGCCAATCAACTCATAGACTTAGGGGTCATAGCAGGTGGCATGATTCCAAAAGTACAGTCAGCGATTAAGGCCTTACATCAACATGTCTTGGAAGTCTCTATTATAGATGGGATAGAACCAGATGGATTATGGCAGTTTATGCAAGGAAAAGAAATTGGTACTAGAATTCTATTAAATAAGGAGGGAAAGAGTCATGTCTGAGAAGGTAGAATTGAACCCAGTTATGAGTACATACGGCCGTTTTCCAATCACATTAGTGAAAGGGAAGGGGAGCTATGTATGGGATGAGGAAGGGAAAAAATATTTAGATTATTCATCAGGTATAGCGACATGTAACTTAGGACACGTTCCTGATGTAGTAGAAAAGGCTGTTCAAGAGCAATTAGGACACCTTTGGCACTGTTCTAATTTATACCATATTCCGTCACAAGACAAGCTCGCACAATTGCTTGTCGCAAATAGTTGTGGAGATCAAGTATTTTTTTGTAATAGTGGTGCAGAGGCAAATGAAGCAGCATTAAAAATTGCTAAAAAATATGCAAAGGATCAATTTCTTAAAGAGATACCACAGATTGTGACATTTAAAAATTCCTTCCATGGACGAACGATGGCCACGTTATCTGCAACAGGTCAGGAGAAAATACATCAAGGCTTTACTCCTTTAACACCAGGCTTTTCTTTCCTGCCTTTTAATGATTGGGATGCACTGGAGCAGTTAACATCGATGAACCCAGATGCTGTTCTCATAGAATTAGTTCAGGGAGAGGGTGGAGTTTTACCTGCCGATAAAGAATGGTTGAAGCAATTGGCAAAGGTATGCTATGATCAACAAATTCTACTTATGGTAGATGAAATTCAAACAGGAATGGGACGAACGGGTACTCTTTTTGCATATGAACAGTATGAAATCGAACCAGATGTGATTAGCTTAGCAAAAGGGCTTGGATCAGGTATTCCAATTGGGGCAATTATTGCCAAGGAGCATGTGGCGAAGGCCTTCAGTCCTGGAACTCATGGTAGTACATTTGGAGGAAATCCGATTGCTACAACGGCGGGAGTTGCAACAGTGACGGAGCTAACGACTACAAACGTTTTGAATGAGGCGAACGAAATGGCTCATGATATTTGGACAGGGTTAGAGAAAATCGCAGCTAAATCCAATACCATCAAACAATTACGTGGTATGGGATTACTAATTGGACTAGAACTAGACCAACCAGCAATTGATTATGTCAATAAAGCTCGGGAAGATTATCAATTACTAGTCATTGTAGCAGGACCGAATGTTTTACGTATTTTACCTCCATTAACGACAACGAGAGAAGAAGTGGATCAATTTTTAGCAATTATGAAGCAGCTGTTTATATAATATGGCATTGAAAAGGAACGCTATCGTAGCAGCATAAACTTAAGTGATAGCGTTCTAGGTGTAACAGAATGGATGAATTGCATGAAGGATAACGGCTCGGCAATTGCCGAGTTTTCTTTATTATGATAAAATAATTCAGAATTCTAAGAGCAAATGCGGTAGAATAGTAATAAATAAAGAATGAATGGAGTAAAGAGGGATCATTAATGAAGACATATATGAAAGAAAAAATAGACACTTTTCGTCAGGAACACAAAAATCGTGCAAGACTGTTAATTAATTGTCCTGATCAGCCAGGTATTGTGGCGGCAGTTTCACAATTTCTTTATGAGCACAATGCTAATATTATTGAGTCCAATCAATATTCGACAGACCCGGACCGTGGTGAATTCTTTATGCGGATCGAGTTTGAAATACCGGAGCTGAAAAGCCAAATAAAAAATTTGGAAGAAGAGTTTCAAGCAATTAGAAAGCAATTCGACATGGAAGCAACCTTTAAATATGTAGATCAATTAAAGAAGGTAGCTATTTTTGTTTCCAAAGAGCCCCATTGCTTATTAGAGCTTTTATGGGAATGGCAAAGTGGTGATATGATAGCGGATATTGGACTAGTCATCAGTAATCACGAGACATCTAGAGAAATTGTAGAATCTTTAGGCATACCGTATTACTATATTCCAGCAAACAAAGATATCCGTGAGCAAGTCGAGCAAAAACAAATTGAGCTACTGAGAGAATATAATGTGGACTTAATCATTCTCGCTCGATATATGCAAATTTTGACACCACATTTTGTTGGAACCTTTAAAAACCAAATTATTAACATCCACCATTCCTTTTTACCTGCTTTCATCGGTGCCAAACCGTATGAGAGAGCATATAATCGTGGAGTTAAATTAATTGGGGCGACTTCTCATTATGTAACCAATGATTTAGATGAAGGTCCAATAATCGAACAGGATATTAGTCGTGTAGATCATCGAGATAATGCAGAGGCAATGAAGAAAATAGGCCAATCAGTAGAGCGTAGCGTCTTAGCGAGAGCGGTCAAATGGCATTTGGATGATCGCATTATTGTATATGGAAACAAAACCATCGTATTTTAACAGGGAAAGCATGTGACTCTTATGTGAGCCATATGCTTTTCTTTTATGTTCTGTTACCGAAATATCCTCCTTGCATAGAATATGGTGGAGGTGTTTTCGGTGAATCGTTTTATGAATGTATTGAAAAAAGGTAACCAAGTTTACGTAGAGGCAATGTATCCTACTTGCTTTAAAATATATAAGGACCGTCAGTTTCTAATGGCTACAGATCAAAATCGCATCATCTCATTTGAAGTGGAGGATTATGTCAAGTCGATAACGATACTTGGCTATTATAATGATCTGATCGTCAGAGAGGATTACTTTCTATCAGATGATAGGGAGCTTGATCGAGATCGCGATTTTCGACCTGGAGATATATTAGTAGCAAGCGATAATGTCAAGAAGGAGTTATCAGGATATATGGGGCATAGTGCTCTCGTAGTGAATGAAAAAGAGGTCGTAGAAGCAGTAGGAGGACATCCAGCTATCACGAAAGATCCGATAAAAGACTTTTTACGGAAACACCCAATTCACGCACAGTTTCGTCCTAAAAATAAAGAGGTCGGGGAGAAGGTGACCGAATTTGCTCTTCAATATTACGAAAAATACCAGGAAAATTTAGATCAAGGGATTAAAAAACCGATTTTTTCTTTTCAATTATCTCAAAATCTAGATGATTTATGGGAATTTACTTATTGTTCTAAGCTGATCTGGCTTTGCTATCATTATGGGGCAGGATACACATTTGAAAATGATGACTTATGGTTTTCTCCAGAGGATTTGTATCATAATTTAATAGATAATGAAGCATTTGAATTAGTTTACAGACATCCAGATCTTCAATTTTTAATCGATACTTAGTAGAGAATGACGCAGAAATTTGGGTTATTTCATGGTTAGACTCATAATAAAAATACTTCATTCCATTGATGTGTCCTTCAATGGAGTGAAGTAATCGGTATTTTTATACTATTTTCAACAAAATTAAACACCTATTTTTCAAAAATGTATTGCTCTAAAAATTCATTGCGAAACTTTCCGTCTGGATCATACTTCCTAACTAGCTGTCTAAATGCTGGCAGTTGTTTATAACGTGTTTGCAGCTTTGTTGGGTCCATTGTGAACAGCTTCCCCCAATGTGGTCTTGGTTGGAATGGTTCGAGTACTGCTTCTATTTTCGGTAGTACTAGCTTCACTTCATTCCAAAGATCCTTCCATGTAAAATGGATCCCAATCGAGTCCTGCTTATAGTTCATACTCATCCAAAGGTCGTCAGCTTTAATACTTCGAAGCTCTGAAACTAATAATAATGGGGCAATTTCATCACGCAGTCCATTCAGTTTTTTCATTGCATCACTTATATGATGACGTGATAATATATACTCACTTTGTAGTTCTTTACCACTACTTGGAGTAAAGTTCATTTTGAAATGTGCTAAACGGTCGTGCCATGGTCCTAGAACACCTAATTGCTCGGTACAATGCTCAGCCCCATGACCAGAGATTGGATGGAGATTCACGTTGGCGAGCTCTGCGCCATAGAAATCTGTATTTAACTCGACAGCATCTTGTTCAGTGATTGTCTGTTTAAGCCAGACTTGGTTAAATCGTTCCTCCTGCCAGTCAGTAAATAAACTAACACTGTAGGCGCTAGCATAAATTTCATCATAATATTGATAAAATTCGTGAAAGGATAGATTTTGATAGACCACTTGTCTCACTTGAAAATCTGGTATTAAATCAAGTGTAAGCTTTGTAATAATACCAAATGCACCAAGACTTACGGACAAGCCTCTCATCTCCTCTTCATGCTCTTCTCGTGTTAACGTAATGATTTCTCCATTTCCATTAACGAATTCAATACCAGATACAATTGTAGCGAGATTTCCATTTTTATCACCAGATCCATGGGTTGCTGTGGCACAAGCCCCCGCCACGGAAATGTGAGGCAATGAAGCAAGGTTATGCAATGCCAGCCCAGTTTCATCAAGATATTGACAGACATCACTATACTTCATTCCTGCTTCGACGGTTATTTTTTGCTTCTCTTTATCAAAATCTATCACCCTATTTAATTGTTCAACTGAAACGATATGCTCGTTAGAATCCGCAATATGATTAAACGAGTGACGAGACCCTACTACTTTTAATCGGTTACATTTTTTTACTAACCGTTGTATTTCTTCGACACTTTCAGGTATATGCCAATTGCTTGCGTGATAGGTGTAATTACCTGCCCAATTGCGTTGTTTTGTCATTTTGTAAAGCTCCTTTTTCATACAATGCTTGTAGAATATTCAACTTGACCGTACAAAGTCGTCGCTAATAGAATAGCACAGAATGTAGAAAAAAAGTAGTGAAGGATGCCAGAGGGGCCGGGATCCCCCTGCACCCTAGTCTCTATAGATCTTTAATACCTGATCATTAGGTAGATGCAAGGTGACCTCTAATGGATTACTATCTGTTGGTATTGCATCATACGTTATTTCAAATGTCGTTCCTGTTATATTGGTACTGTAACCATTGCTTAACAAATTTATTTTTTCTCCGTTTACGATCAATTCCATTTGTTCAAAATTTAAGCTTTCTATCAGCTCCTTATCACCTTTTCCTTTAATGATCGTAGAAGTTGGGGAAGCTTCTATTGTTTGAAAAGTTAACAGTGCCTCATTTAGGATAACTTTCTCATTAATGGTTTGCTTAATCGTGTGTCCCATTGCTTTTTCTGGATTATAAGAGAAAGTGAGTGTTTCGGTTGTTTCGTGAAAATGTACGGTTAATTCCTTCGCAAAGCCGTTAGGAGTCTCAAAGCTATGTGTCCCTCTTATTACCTTTTCATCTTCACTGACTTCCCCCATACCACTTTCATGGGATGCGTTTGTCAAAAATCCTGTGATATTGATTGGCTGGTGATCATATTCGGTATTTTTTACGATAGAGCCGGGACTTTCTAATGTGTAGAACATAATTAATTGATTCTTATCAACGATAATACCATCTATGGTAAAAGTAGTACCATCTTCAAAAGTAATACTTTTATTAATGGTCTGCCCCATGCCTGAATCATTTAGTTGCTGTAATGTATTGGAAATAACATGATCATAGCCAATGATTTTTTTACCGTAATAGGCAAGGCTTTGGTAATTATAGCCGATAAGAATACTTATAATAATAAGTGCTGCAAGCCTTCGCCAAACTTTACCTGAACGTCGTTGCTTTTGATTTGGAAGATGATCGAGTCTGTTACGCAAGCGTGATTCCAATTCCTTTGGTGCATGAACTTTTTGTAATTGCTCCTTTTCTCGCTCAAATTGTTGTTTCATTCTACCCATCTTGCTCACCTCGATATAAATGATGTAATTTCTTTAAACCATAATAAATTCTAGATTTCACCGTCCCTATGGATGTATTGGTTATCGAACCAATTGTTTTCAAATCCAGGTCATGCAAATACTTGAGTCGAATCACTTCTGCTTGCTGTGGAGTTAACTTTGCAAGCAGATGATCTAGGTCAATCTGGGTGTCTGTTAATTCAAATGCATGATGGGATGTTGCAAATTTGTCTAGTTCTTTATCATCTAAAAATTCCATTCTTTTTCTTTTTCGGAAAGTATCATAACAACACCTTACAAGGATGGTTTTACTCCAGCTATAGAAGGATTCGCGTTTTTGCAATGTATGAATTTTTTCATAAAGAATTACAATCATATCCTCCATCACATCAAGGGCGTCATGTTCATTTTTCATATAGGACCATGCAAGGCGGTAATAGTCGTCTTGTTTTGCTAGAATTAGTTGTAAAAGTGCTTCTTTATTGCCGTTTTGTGCTTTCTTCACAAGCTTGACTGTCAAGTTGTTGCCCCCTTTCTCTAGATAAGAGATCTGAATAGGGAAAAAAGTTCATATCATTTTTCCTGAAATTAGTTTACCATGTAAGGACACATTGAAATGGCCAGTTTTTCAATAAAATCATTGTAAAAAAAGAAAATCCTTTGGTGAATTCTTGATATCGTACACTTTTATCTGTGTTTTTTGAAAATATTACTCCATGATTGTCATCATGTTATGTAGTATAATTGGTATATCGAATATGTAAAAATTTACGGAAAGGAGAAGAAGTATTATGGAAAATAGTGAGGGTAAGATGATTATTCAGGCCATTAGGGAATTGTCAGTCAAAGTAGATCAAATTAGTGGCTTTAATCAACAATTAACAGAAAAAATGGACAAGACCCAAAAGTCCTTGGATCAACTAACAGAGCGAGTGGACGAGACCCAAAAGTCCTTGGATCAACTAACAGAGCGAGTAGATGAGAATCAAAAGTCATTACAACAATTAACAGAGAAAGTTGACCAAAATCATACTGCATTATCAAAACGGATGGATAGTATGGAAGAGAAAATGGACTATATTCAACACAAACTGATCGAACATGATCAAGATATTTATACATTAAAGCGAAAGGTGAGATAGGGTATAAAAATAGAACTAGTCCGCAATGTGAAAATAGATGGCTGAATTAGTTATCAAACAACGAAACCCCCATCACTCGACATTTATTTACCTTTCATAACATCCTTCAGTTTGCTTTTATCTTTATTCGCAACAAACTCGTCAAAGGCAACTTAATCTTATCCAACCCTGATTTGAACTTTTACTTGAATGAAACCTTTTCCATTTTCATGACGTATAGAGAAGGGAGAGGAGCTTAAACCATATGAAAAAGACCATAATATTACTTGCATTTGTTTTTTCTATTTTTTTACTACCTCAGGATGTTTATGCTGTGGATTTTTCCATTACAAACACAGAGATTAACGCTTACTTACAGGAGAATGGTGATGTACAGGTCCAAGAGCAGCACACCTATCGTTTTGAAGGTGATTTTAATGGCATTACACGCTCCATAATTCCAAAAGAACAAACAAAAATAGAAGGCTTTCAAGCATTTGAAAATGGTAAGCCTTTAGAGGTTGAATTAGAAGAGAACGTTTATAAAGTCTATCGAAGTGGTTCCGATCAGAAGATTTTGATTGATCTCACTTATACGATAACTAATGGAGTGGAAGTGTACACAGACTTGGCACAATTTTACTGGCCATTTTTTGACACTAGCAATGAATCAACATATCAAAACATGGACATTTATATCCACCCGCCTCAAGCTTCGGAAGAGGTAATTGCATTAGGTTATGATGAGGCATATGCTACATCGGTTATAGCTTCAGATGGTGTGGTCCATTTTGCTATGGGTGAAGTAGAAAGTGGGACGAAAGGAGATATAAGAGTAGCATATGATCCTAATCTGTTCCCTGCTGCAAGCCTCTTAGCCGATAAAACGATTCGAGATGATATTCTAGCTGATCAGGCCGAACTTGAGCAAGAAAGACAGAATTATGAGAATAGGCAGGAGTTGTTAAATCGTATTTCTCCTTATATCATAGGTGGGTTATCTATCTATTTATTGTTACTTGTAGTAGTAGCATGGAGAAAGAAGAACAGTAGATTATTAGAAATAGAACGTGTCTCTTTATCATCGCAATACTTGCCAAATCAAGAAATGAGTTTACCAGCCACCATGCTATATATGAGAAATATGTCTCCTAGTAGTGAGCTCATCTCAGCTTCATTGATGGATCTAGTAAGAAAAGGATATGTCAAAAAAGATGGTGAAAGTAAATTTGTTATCGTAGATTCTAATACAGATTTTCCACATGAGAGCATATTGATCGAATGGTTATTCCATAAAATAGGCGAAAACGGGGTATTTACCTTATCCGATCTTTCTGCCTATACAAAGGTGAAAGGGAACCATTCCACTTACAGCAGTGACTTTGCCAAATGGATTCAAGCAGTAAAAGAAGAGGTTAAACAGAGCCACTTAGTTGAAAAGAAAAAAGGCTTAAGATGGACAATAGGTATAGTCAGTCTGTTAACAATGCTTTTTGCGATCATACTAGGTGTTCATTCGCTTTTTATGTGGATGTTTTTCTCGATCATCTTAGCATTCGCGTTGTTGCTCTTTGCGATCATTTATCAACCTAAAACCCTTCGAGGTCATCGGATTAGACAGCAATCGAAAAAAATCAGCCTCAATTACGACAATATCAGTGAAAAAGACTGGAATGACTGGATGACTGATGAGCAAATGCAATCATTTATTTACGCGATAGGTACAGGGAACAAGTCGATGCAGAAAAAATTTGAACAACTTAGCAAGAGCTTGTCTTTACCTTCTACTACGGATCACAGCATGCAATCACATGATGTGATGATGTTTATCCTCATTGCAAGCACCTTAACCAATCAATTTGACAAAGCGGATTCCACCGTTTCTGCCTCTACTAGCAGTGGGAGTGTTACTGGTGGAGGAACAGGCGTAGGTGGTGGCGGTGGAGGTTCAGGTGCTTTTTAATAGCAAAAAAGGTTTCAGTTGCTAATAGTGGTGACTGAAACCTTT
>JACYYK010003424.1_pt2 | contig 33450 bp, 31 predicted proteins | sample 8236871 | NCBI WGS metagenome assembly JACYYK01 (sample SAMN14103087, study PRJNA606662) | landfill metagenome | isolation source: landfill solid waste inoculated with endophyte fungus Paravalsa indica | place: India:New Delhi, Okhla landfill site | collected 2017-11-05 | reverse complement strand
CCGATCTGGAAACGGGGCGCGGGGAAGGTGAGCGGTGGCATGTGCGTGGTCTTGATGGCCCAGTTCAGGAATCCGCTGAGGGACTGCTGGTGGGCCGGGGTGAGGCTGCGGTAGTAGCGGTCGAGCGTGGCTTGCGGGAGGCGATCGAGTGGTATCGCTTTGTCGGCGAGCCAGGTGCAGAAGTCGATCGCGCGTTTGATCTCCATGCTGGCGTAGGTCTGCGCGTTGGCAGTCAGGGGCCGGGTTGTTGCCTTGGCGCGCATCTTGGCGAGGTGATGCCAGGTGCCGAACTGGCGCAGGACCCGTTCGTAAGGGTGGCCTTCCAGGTCGGTGAGTTGGGTGGTCAGCCAGCGTTCGAATCGGTGCAGTGTGCGGTCGACGGAGGGCAGGCACCCGGCAGCAATGAGCAGTCCTCGAATCGTTTCGACGGTGGCCCGTTTGTCAGGGAGGACATCGAGCGCAGCGTGGGTGAGGGCGAGGTTGCCGGTAGCGAGGGCGCGGAGCAGTTCACGGGTATGGGGCGCATTGAGCCATCTCAGGCGGCTATGCGGGCTGCTCTTGTAGCAGTGGGCGAGCAGCGACACGAGGGGCTGTAGCTCAGGTCGGACAGTACCGGTGCCGTCGTCGAGCCGTTCGGCAGCGACGTCGTCAAGGCGACAGCCGATGCAGACTTTGCGGTAGTACAGGCGTCCTTCGGCCCCGCAGCGGCGGCAGATGAAGCTACGGGTGATGCCTGCGCAGTCGCGGCAGATCGGCTCGCCGACGGCCAGGCCGGGCAGGAGCCGATGGAGGCCACAGCCGGGACAGCGTCCATAGATGCGTACCGCAGCGGTGAAGCACGTGCTGCAGACATTGCCTTCGAGGATTGTTCCGGGCTGAGCTCGCCGACGCTGGCACCGCGTGCACAGCGAATCGGGGTTCACGGTTCCGGCCGCAGGTGCACGCGCTTGGGCCGTAAACCCGCCTCACCCGGTACGGGTGCGAGCCCCGCTCCGGCGGTTTTGCGTTGCTCGGCGTTGGCGGCGGTGACCGGGATCAGCTCGTCCGGCGTGGTTTCGAGGATGTCGCAGAGTGCGGCCAGCACGTGCAGCGAGAGCCGTTCCGGGGTGCCGGTGACCAGCCGGTGCACCTGCGAGACAGACAGCTCGATGCCGCGTTCGGCCAGCAACGGGCCGAGTTGGGTGGTGGTGAACAGGCCGCGCAGCGCCATCAGTTCCCGTAGCTTCCAGTCATAGCCGACCTGCCGTCTCATCGGGTTGCTCCCTCGGCCGTGAGAGCTGTGCGCATCGTCTTGTCCAGCGCCTGGCGCAATGTGCGGGTGCGGAAGTCCGACGACACGCAGGTGTAGATCGCCGTCGTGGAAGCGTACTCGTGGCCGGCCTGCTGCTGCACGAACAACGGATCCCACCCAGCTTCGATGAGGTGGGTGATGTATGAGCGGCGCAGCGAATGAAAGTCGAGGGCGCGGTCCAAGCCAAGCTCGTCACGCGTCACGGCGAACTGCGCGTTCATCTGAGACAGCCCCACCCGGTCGATCCGTTCCGACGGCCACAGCGCGTTGTTGCCGTGCCGAGCCAGGCGGGGCCGGACCTCATCGACCCACTCGGCAAGGACTTCCGACGTCCACGGCCAGACGGTGAGCACCGTCCGCCGCTTCGGAGGCGAACCCTTCATCGCCTTGCCGTAGCGGACGTGACAGACACCGCGGCCGCCGAACTCAGGTGCGTGCGGATTGCGACCGAAGTCAGCCAAATCGAGCATCCGCACCTCGTTGCGGCGCAGCCCGTAGCCATAAGCGACTTTGAACAACACCGCATCCCGAAACGCGGGCAGCCAGCCCTTGCGACCGAGCTTGCGGATGCGCACGACCCGGTCATCGGCAGCGTCGAAGAACGCCTGCAGCTCATCCAACGTCAGCGCCCGTTTACGCGGGTCGCCCTCAGCCTGCTGGACGTGCACCGCGGTGTTCCACTCGTGCACCACCTGAACCGGATGGGTGCCGAACCGGCTCTCGCACTCGGCAGCCCACCCGTAGTTCGGATCGGTCACAAAGTCGCAGAACAGCCGCACCGCTGTCTGGTAGTTCCGCAACGTCGCCTGCCGCAACCGACGCACCGACCGCAGATCACCGAGCCACTCATCCACCAGTTGCGAGCTCCACTGCCAGGGAAACGCGTTGGTGTAGGCCGTGAACGCACGCACCACGTCCATCCGTCGCTCGATCGTCGCGAACCCGAGATTGCGGGCGAGCTGCTGGTTGCGCCAACCAGCCAGCATCGCCATGAACACCTGCTCGTCCGGACGCATCAGGACGACACCATCAAGCAGCTGCAGCGCCGCCGACCCCGGTGACGGCCGTGTCGAACCCACGAATGGACCCACCTTTCGCGCGTCTGTTGAGCGCGAGAATCCCGCATCAGATGCGAGGCAGCAGCATCACCGCAGGTCATTCGCTCAAAGAGGTGACCCGTCGCCAGCGCCGCGTTGATCGTGCTTTGAACTCACCCCGTGGTCTCCTGAACCTGTCCTCCCAGGTCGGGACACCCGCAGGCTTCCCAAGCCATCGTGGTGATGCGCACCGACCCGGATTCGCATCCGACGGAATACGCCACATGCGGAGCAAGATAGGCCGAAAAGGCACTCCGACCTGCGGATCGTCCAACAGTGCCTGCCCGCCTCGACCGCGCTACCGCCGAGGTCGAGTGGACGCGGCTGTACGAGTGGCTCGACGACCTGCTGGTGCCGCGGTACGGCGTCACCGTCACCCAGCTCCGCCCGTGCTGGCCGCACCACCCCGAGGTCCGCGAAGAGCTGTCGTGGCTGCACACCTGCTGGCTGGCCCGACGCAGCCGCGGCCGCCGAGCGCGGGCTCGGCCACGCGCACCGCGAGGACATCGAGGCGGTGATCGGCGAACTCCGCGAGCATCGCCGCGTCCTGGCCAACGTCGGCGGGCTGGCCAACCAGATCGCCGCGGCCGCGAACGCCACCGGCGAGCTGGCGGCCGCCAGCGCCGCCGTCGAGGTGATGGACCTCGTGCGTCGGGTGGTACTCGGCGGCGAGCAGCTCATCACCGACATCCACCGCACCCTGCTGTGAGCCACCCTCCACAAGGGGAGACCACCCTGCCCGCGTTCTTTCCCTGCTCTCCGAAGCGGTGTCGGGGGTCCCGGGGGCGGAGCCCCTGGGGTTGGTGGACTCGACCACGCCCTCGGCCGCCATCCGAGCTCAACAAGGGCAGCGTGGCGGCCCTCACCGCAGCGAAGCGTGGCCTCGGCGCAACCCCGAACCATGGCAAGGTCCTCGCCGCCACGACGTTCGGATTCTGGGTCAAGCTCACCGAACGCGGAACTGGGGTGCCTCGAAGATCGGTTCGTGGCCGGCCTCGATGCGGACCGAGCGGTCCGTTGTTGAGAAGGACGAGCCGTCCATGTTAATCGGGCCGGTCACACGGTCAACGCCAACATGGAAGATCGGGGCATGACTGTCGTTGGCTACCACGACGGCACCGACCGGGTCGTTGCTGCTGTTGGCTACCTTGGGGTAGAGCACAACCCTCGGCCATACCTGCCGGGCTTGGGCCTTCTCGCTGTCACGACGTTCCGCATCAGCGCGCTGCCAGTCGCGGTGCGCGATCCCCAGCACCACCGCGATGGCAGCCACCGACCCCAACGCCCCGACCCACTGCCCGGCCGCGGCGAACGTTTGATGATCAACCAACATCCACCAGGTCAGAAGGCCGCCGACTACCACGGAGCCAGCCACGAACGCCGACCAGCGCTTCCACGTCATATGCCGCCCCCTCGCAGAACCTGTTCGACCAGTCATCACCGCCGGGCAGGGTGTCGTAGTCCAGCAGCATGAACAGGTCGTCGAGGTGAAACGCGTCTTCAGCGACATCCGGCGTGGGCTCGTCGGAGCTCTTCACTCAGCTACCTTCCTGTGTCGATCAACGCGGCCCCCGCGTCGTGGGAGGCCGAGGTGGGGGCGAATCAGAAGGACCACGGCAGTCCATACAACTCGATGGAATCGTGTCACGACGAGCTCGCCGCGCATGCGGTTACGGCAGTATTGCCAGGCGGAACGCCGCATTGCGTACACGTCGGAGCAGCGCACTGGTTCCACGCCGGCTGCAGCGCCGCCTGGTCGCCGCGTCAACACCAGAGGTCCGCGTCGCGTCGAGCCTGAAGTACTCCGTCATCGACCCGTTGATGGCAGCGCCTCCCGATGCGACCGCGCCCGGTTCGTTACGGAAAGATCTATGGAGTGCTGGGTGTCACAGTGAAGCAGCTTGCTGCCAACGCTGGCTGAATGGTCGAGGGGTCCGCGAGCAGTGTCTCGGTCTCGGCTGCCGTCGGAGAGGCCCTGTACCGTCCCGTCCCAGATTGGCGTAAGGCGGACTCGCCGCTGGGACGAGAGGATGAGTGACGGGTGACCGGAAACGACAGTAGCGGGTCGATCCCACACCGGATCGTTGACAGCCAGCAGCAGGGATGGCTCTCCCGCGGCGACGGCGTTTACGAGGGCTACGACCCGACCGTGGAGCTCGGAGAGGGGCGGCTGGAGGCGCGACCGCTGGAGGAGATCGAGGCCGAGTTCGGATCGTGGCGGCCGGTCGTACGACCCGCCGACGAGGAGCGCGCGGAGCTGCGGTCCGCGATCGAGACGGCCGGACGCCTGGCGATCGGCAGCATCGCCAGCGCGCTCGACGTCATCTATCACGAGGCGAGCACCCGGGTCTCGCCCTCCTACGCCCATCGGGCGCTCACCGCGGGACGCCCGGGTTCGTGGGAGGCGGCCGCGGTCCTCGACGTCGTCTACGTCGGCACCCGACTAAACCTCGCCCCCGACGCGACCGGTCCAGACGCGCGGGTGCACCTGGACGCACGTGACCGCATTGCCGCGGTGCTCCGGGCCTGGACGTCCAGCGAAGATCGCTACACTGAGGTGCCCGCCACGCTGGCTGGGGTCGTAGCGGATTACGCCGACGAGCACGGCGCTGACGGATGGAGCGCGATCGCCGACGACGGGCTGCAGCCGGGCACGCCAGACGGCTCCCGCGCGTACGCACTGCTCTACAACGGCTCCGTGCATTTCGATCCGGAGGCGATCATGTGATGGGTCTGAGGAACATCGGAACTGTGATTCTTTGACCGGTGATCCGGCTGGGTCCGGTTGCTGCCAGGCTGACGCCGGCATCGGGGCATGACGACGCGGGGAGAGCGGCGGGGAGCTGTGGTTTTTCCAAGTCCAGGGTTCCGCGACAGTCGCTTGCTCAGCGGATAAGAAGGGGTGGGGGTATGGGCGACGAAACCAGTCTGCGTCGTGTGTGCCTGCCGTGGGGATTCGTGCCGACCGGGCGGCAGGTGCGCGCTGTCTGTTCCTGCGGGTTCCGCGGTGCGGCACGCGTCGACGATGAGCGCGCTCGAAACGCTCTGCTCAACCTGCACGGCGTCAACCAACCCGTGTGTCACCTCTGCGGTAAGGACCATAGCGGCCACGACTGGGAGGAGCTGCGCCGCTACGTCGGGATCATGACCGATCCCGCTACTGGCGATCGGTTCCTGGTATGCCGCGACATGCCGCGAGCGTGTCGGGATGGCGCCGCCCAGAGGCAGCTGCGTCTGGACCGCGCGGCCGCCGACGAGCTCGGTGCGTCGTTGCCCCGGCCCACGCTGCGCCTGCTCGGCGGCGGTAGTGCCTCGGACCGTCGAGGTTCTCTCTCATAAGCTGGACGGTTCTCCCGCTGCACTCTGGCATCAGGCCGGGACGCCCGGCAGACCCTCGCCCGGTGGGGCGGGCCGCTGGCGGTGGCGGCGAGTCGTCTACTTTCGGGACGTCGTCGCCGACCCGGGCAGGTACCCGTACCGACCTCGCCGCCACCGACTGATCCACCAAGCAGAAGAAATCCCCGCACCTACGGAAATTTCTTGCTTTCCACATTCCCGCAGGTGCTGGGTTGCGCCGATTAACTGTTATCCAAAACGTCCAACAGAGCCGTCGCCAGCGGGGATGGCTGGCGCGGTCGGCGTGCTGGCTGGCATCATCTCAGCAATCCAGGTGAAGAAATCAAGTAGCCACCTCGTTGCCGACGTGACCACCGTGTACGCGCTAGAAATGAAGCTCGATGAGGAGATCCCGATATTGAGGAAACTCAAGCCGTAGTGGCCGAGTGACAACGCGACCAGCACGATTAGAATTCCCCCCAATGATTTCACCGAGAAGGCGAAGATTCTTTCCATTCTGTTGTGTCCCCAGTGGTTCTCTTGAGTTAGGTATTGCTTTGCGCTTACCGGCTGAGTGGTCGAACGGTTTACTCGGGCAGTCGGACGGTTTGTGTGGTGGCTGTGACGTGCCACTGCCACTGATCGAGTGAGGGAGATCCGTGGTTCAGCCGCCAGCGGTACGCGGTCTCGACCTCGTCCCACAGGCGGCGGGGGCCGTGCTGATACACGGTGAAGTGGCCCTCGGACAAGGTGGCCGGTGCGCTGCGGGCCCACGAGCCGGTAACCGGGTCGCTCAGCCAGAGCACCTTCGAGAGGTGGGGATCGCTGCTTTCACGGATCAGGTGGCACGAGGGCACGGCCAGGGCGACCGGCCAGCAGTGGTCGCTGTCCAGAAGGACGTCCCGAGGGTCCAGCTCAGAAGTCGCCACATCGACGCTGGAATTCGTGTCGTAGTCGAGAGGGAACTGCCCGGCAGCCCGCGGCAACCGGTGGCTACGCAGCTCCATGAACGCCACCCGCGCGTCGGGGTGGGCGTAGCCAGTGGCCGTGCCGTCGCCGCAGACCTCCCACCGGACCAGCGGGCCGGTGGACAGATCGGTGTGCATGGGGGTCACGATCACTGCCCCTGGCGTGGACTCGCTGATCCACGAGTACGGCAGGCGGCCCACCTGGGCCGAAGCGGTGGACAGCACCTTGTCCCAGCGGCGCGCGATGGGCATGAGTGGCTGAGCGCCGTCGTTGGTCCACACGGCCACGTTGGGCATGTCGAGCTTGCGGTAGATGTGGCTGGCGGTGCGAGCGGTACGGGGGTCGATTTCGACCGTCACGACCTGGCCGGTCTCGGCCAGATGCCCCAGCAATGCGCCGCCGTAGCCGCTGCCGGTACCGATCTCCAGAACGTTGTCGTCCGGCTGCACGTCCAGTTCGGCCAGCATGGTGGCCACCACGTGCGGCTGGGGAATGGAGCAGGTCACGCGGGTGCCGGCCTCAGGCCACACTGTCTGGCCGTCGTCGTACTGCAACACCAACGTGCGGTCGGAGTGCACCACCTCCCACCACAGGTCGGGGTGGCTGTAGCGGTCGATGGGCTCGTACGCGCCGCCTAGGTCGAGCTGAGCCCAGAACTGGGCGGGCACGAACGGGTGGCGGGGGACAGTCAGCATCGCGCGGCGTACGGAATCGGGGAGCTGGTGGTCGGGGTCGATCTCGTCCACCAGGCGGGCGCGGGAAACGCAGGGATTGTGGTCGAGAAGGACCGGGGATGCGGCGGTCATGTGGGTTCTTCGTCCTTTCTTTCCTTGGTCGAGGTCTTGGGAGGGGTGAATCAACCGCTGTTCGAGTCGGCTGGTGGCTAGCCCGGGCCGCGGAGGTGGCGGCACAGGACGTGGGACGCGTATCAGCAGTGGAGGGCACGTGGTGTCCGGCCGTCGTGGCAGGGGCCGATCGTTGTCGGGCGTCCGTGCGGCTGGCGCCGTCCAGCAGTCGAGGCAGGCGGTGTGGTCAACAGCCCGGGGTATCCGGGGTGTCCACACAAGCCGCGCCGCAGTCGGCTAAGCCGTCGAAGGTCCGTCGGTCCGCGTGAACACGGCGGGCTTTGTCCGGCTGCACGCGGTGAAGTGGGTGCCGGAGAACACATCGGGCCAGACGTGGTCGTCGAGGTGGGGCGTCTGCCCCAGGCCAGTCGGTGAAGTCGGTCCATTGTCGGGGTGTCCCTTCTGGCTGATGGGGGCGGTAGTGGAAGGAGGCGCACCCGCGAGAGGTTGGGAGCTCGATCGCGGGCGCACCGTCGACTAGGGGCGGACAACGCCGAGGGGCTTGGAAGGCCCGACGCTTTCGGCTCGTGCGCCCTGTCCGCAGGGGAGGTCAGGGACGAGCCATGAGCGACTCATCGAGCGAGTCAGGTCCGGAGGAGTTGTGGGGTGTTGCCGCTGGTCCGGTATCGGTCTGGTTCAGGGACGCGTAGTCGCATGGTTGGTGTGCTGACACGGAGCCGGTTTCCACTGCCGGTGCTATCTCGAGCCCACCCGAAGCTGGGACGTGCTGGGGGGCTTCTCGGCTGGAGTCGCGTTCACAGCCTCGGCGAGTCGTACGAGTTCGTGCTCCAGGTCGACTTCGACTGAAGCGACTGTGTCCATGAGCTGGTCGAGGACGCTGTTCGGTGTCTCCGCTGTTCGGTGGAGTCCTGCATCGGCGATGACGCCGGTCAGCGTCTCGCGATCGGCTGCGGTGATGTCGTGCACGCACGTGGGGTGGGTGAGTACGTCGTGGGCGGCGTAGGCGTCGGCTGAGGTGATCGCCTGTCGGGTGATCTCGCGGGCGATGATCGCCTGTGATGTCGCTTCGGCGAGGTCGAGCACGCTAAGGCCCAGGCGGCATGCGAAAACCGGCGGGGTGCCCTCCTGGACGAGGTCGATGTAGCGGTCGACCATCGTCGCCGCTGCGGAGCGTGGGTAGTGGCCGGCGTGGGTGAGGCACAACGTGGTGAGGTAGGCCGCGACGGCGCGCTCCCACAACTCCGGTGTGATGCTGGCGTCGAGCAGGTCATTGGCCTCGTCATAGGCGCCAGCGAGGATGCGAGTGATGATGGCGACCTGGCGGCCATCGAGCATCCGGATGCCGATGCCTTTGTGCTGTTCAAGCTGAGCGAGGGCTTCTGCCCACCGCCCGGCCCGCGTCAATGCCCGCGTACCGTCCGCCAACAGCACCGTCCACAGGAACTGCACGAGCTCGCGCCGGGCCGCGGCATTGTCGTCGATGAGTTCGCTGAGATCGACGTCGTGGCCGTCGATGACGGTGGGCGTGCTTGTGCGCACGGCGTGGAATGCGTCGGTGAAAAGCTGGTGCGCGCGGTCGGCCAGTCCGCTGCGGATGTGCAGCCGCCCGACGTTCACCACAGGCTGGAGGGCGAGTTTGGCTGCTTTCGATGCCAGCGGACGGTGGTCGTAGAAGAGTCCGAATTGCCTCCAGCAGAGCTGGTGCGCACGGTCGGCCAGTCCACAGTCACTGAGGATCAGCGCGGCCTTGTTGAGGGCTTCGGCTGCGGTGACGAGACGCTCGTCGTCGGGGCCGTGTGCGGCCGCGTGCGAGAGGCGGGCGACTTCGTCGACTCGCTCTGTGAGCGCTCGAGCCGCGGGTCGAGGCCGTGGCAGGAGCGGGAACCACTCGGTGAGGCGGTCATTGAGGTGCACGGCTCTCCGATCAGTCGAAGACCACCGTGCTCGCCGCGTGGACGAGCACGGTCTGAGCGTTCGAGGGCAGGCCTAAACGGTTGAAGACGAACAGGGCGTGGTGGGCGAGCACACCGCGCAGTCCACGCTGGAGGTGGTCTTCCCGTGCGAGCTGTGCCAACCGGGCGCCCGCGTCGTCGTAGGCGTCGAGCCAGTCAGCTGCGAACGCCAGCTTGCTGTCGGCGTTGCGGGACAGCTGGGCGGTGTCGACTGTCATCAGTCGCCGTAGCGCGGGGTGTAGTGAGCGCACCTCGACGTCCGAGAGCTCGTCAGCCGGGCGACGGTCCTGCGCGATTCGGGCCCAGATGTCGCCCTGCTCGTACCAGTCCTGCCCGGCCGCGCGGAACAGTCGGCTGCACAGCAGCATCGCGAGTTCCCGGCGCCCCACCCCCGCGTGGGCAGCGTTGTTGAGGTAAGCCAGGACGTGGTGGCTGTCTTGGTGGAACAGGGTGTGCGCCACGTCCATCCCAGCCTCGCCGCCGAAGGCGTGCGTCTCGGGTTCATAGATGACGGGCGTGGCCGCCGGGAAGTGCTCGCGCAGGACACCCAGCACGAGCACGGCTGCCGCCTCCTCTCGCGGCAGGACTCGCACCCGCCAGCAGGGGCGCGGCCCCGATGCCATCCCGCGCTGCCGGTCGGCTTTACGCATGAAGAACCAGGCGGCGAGGCCGTCCTCAGCTTGGGTGATGGCGGCCGCGAGCCGCGGTGCGGCGGTGCGCTCAACGGTGGTCCAGTCCTCGAACCGGATGTTGAGCTGCCGCCAGGACGGATTCATGGTGTGTCTCCTCGTCGGGGTCAGGCCAGCAGTAGGCAGGAGTCCCAGCCGGTGCGCGGTGCCGCGCCGGTGCCGAGGGTGTGCAGTACCAGGGCAACTCCAGTAGCTCCGTCGAGGAATTCGGGATCTTCCGGTGGCTGGTCGGCCACGCGGGCGAGGAGCCGCTCGCCCATGCCGGGCAGCTCGGCGGCGATCTCGCCGGTGCTTGAATCCGCGGCCATGCGCCATGCAGTCTGAAGAATCCCCGCCAGGCCGTGGCACAGACCGGCGTCGGTGACGCGGTCCAGCGGGGCCGGATCACGCAAGACGTTCAGCATTGCGGCCTCGGCGAGGCGGACCCGATCGGCATCTCCGGTGGCCAGGCCAGCGAGCTGCAGCGTCCGGGCCACCCCGACCGTGCCGTAGCACCACCGCGGCGCCTGTCGTTGCGATGGCTCGATGCGTCCGGTCGCGACGTTGGCGCAGGTGATCACTTTGGGCCACCACAATCCGGGTTGCTGCCACTCGGTCAACCAGCTGGTGATGCGGGCGATCGCGTCGTAGTGGCCGTCGACGACCACGCCGCGCAGCAGGGCCAGCGACAGCAGCGCCAGCGGTCCGGCGATGCCGTGGGACAAGCCGACGTTGCCGTGGCCGCCCGGGAAGTCCGCGGTCGGCTCGCCGTTGGGCGACACGTCGGTCCACCAGCCGGGCAGGCCACCACGCGGTGGGTCGTCGGTCAGCCGGACGAGGTAGCGCAGCACGGCGCGGGTGATCTCATGGTCGGGGTGGTGTCGGAGGTGGTAGAGACCGAAACCAGTCAGGCCGCGGAACAGATCGAATTCGGCCAGCAACGGGCGTTCGCCTCGGTCGAGACGCGCATGCGCCAGCGTCAGATGTGCTTCGGTGAGCTCGATCGTTTTCTCGTCCAGCACGGCGTGCGCTGGTGGGCAGCGGCGGATGTCGTCGTCGACCGAGTGCACGAGGAACCCGATCGCGGCCGCCCCGTAGAACAGGGTCGCGTTGCGTCCGATCGACAGCTCGTCCTGGGTGGCGGCCGACATCCACGTGCGAGCGGTGTCCCAGCTGCCGTGCCCCCAGCGGGCGCGCTCGAGATGAAGCAGCGCGATGCCGGCCGCACCGCCGAGCAGCGACTGCGGCCTGGTGCGACCCACACCGCCGTGCGGGTAGAGCGTCTGGGGATCGGCAAGGTGGTCGGCGAGCGTGTCGACCACGGCGAGGGCGTCAGCGGTGTTCATGGCAGTCCTCATGGGGTGCGGGCAGTCCAGCTGAGTGCGGCGGCGCGGGCCAGGCGCAGGCAGGCCCGTTCGCCGTCGAGGTCGATTCCGGCCATGCGCACGTGGTGCAGGTGCAGCAAGTCGGCCAGCACAGCGGGCGGATCGTGCCTGCCGATGCTTTCCAGGGCCTCGCGGTACGCCAGGAGCGCCGCTCCGCGCTGCCGCCACGCGGCCGTGATCTCCTCGCCCCCGGACACAGAGCGCATGGCCGCCCAGTCCCCGCTCGGGTCCGCCAGGCGCAGGGCCTCATCACGCACTGCTCGGGCGGCCGCCGGGCCGGACGGGGTGCGGGCGTGCTTGATGAGCCACCGCATTCCCTCCGCTGGCGTGGTGTGCATCGAGCACACGAGGTTCACCATGCTCGCGGCCGTCAGCGCCAGCGCAGGCACTCCGCGGTGCTCGATGGTCCGCAGCTGCGCCAGCACGGCCGCGGAGTCGGCGGCGAACACCGTCTCTGCGGCGTGCATCGCCGCGCCGGGGCCGAAGCGGCCCTGTTCGGGGTAGTAGGTGTCGAGCTGTGCGCGGCCGACGAGCCCGCGCTCGCGGAGGCGGGCGATCCACCCGGTGATCCGCGCGATGGTGTCGTCGCCCTGGCGGTCGGACAGGCGGACCCGCAGGCGCAGGTGCGGGTCGGGGTCGACGTAGCGCAGGAACCACCACTCCGGAACGCCGTCCTCCCAGCTGGTCAACAGCTCGGGCAGGTGCTCGGTGAGGATCGTGTCCTGCCGGGCGGGGTGCCCGTAGACCTTGACGTAGGCCCACTCGCGGCCGGGCAGATGCCCGTGTTCGCGATCGATGGGGTGCGGCGACCACCGCGGCGCAGGTGTCGACGTCGTGGCGGCCAGGGGAATGACGACCTCGTGGGCGTGCCCATCGCACCAGCCGAACTCCTCATCGGGCGGCGCTTCACGGAGTGCGACACTGCCGGCGCGGTCCAGTTCGGTGCGCAGCAAGGACAGGTGCGCTGGTGCGTGCAGGTCAAGCCGCATCCTGCGGTCGCTGTCGCCGACGTAGACCGTGTCCGGAACACCGAGGTCCTGACGCCACCGCTCGAAGCGGTCGCACCAGACCGGCCACGCCGCGGCTGCGCCGGGGAGATCGGTGCGCTCCATCCGCCACCGGGCGGGCGACAGAATGGTCCGGCCGTAGCGGAGGCGGGGCAGAAACGGTAACCGGCTGGCCTGCCCCCACGAGAACGGGGCGCACGCAGCCGAGCGACCCGTATTGACCTCGATGAGGAATCGCACGAGTGGGTGCGCGTGGTGAACCATCTCCACCGCGGAGAAGATCCTCGGTTCGACCGGGCAACCCCGGGACCACGAGATCAACATCATCCGGTCGGCGTCGGCCGTGACGGCGAGATCGTCCAGCGACACGGCACCAGGCGGTTGATGATGTTCACCCAACGCCACGACGGCGGGCAGGACCTGTGGAGCGCGGGTGACGTTGTTGGTGCGCGGGTATGGGGCCGGTGCCGACACCTGGGCGGGGACCGCCGTGTCGTAGACGGTCGGCAGCTCGGCGTAGGCGGCGATCATCCGACGCTGGTCCTCGATGTCGAGTAGGTCGAGGAACCGCCCGGTGGTGGTGCCAGCCGCCCGTGAGACCCCAGTGACGACCAGCGCGAACTCGCCGCGATCCAGGGCCGCGCGGCTCCGCGCCTGCACTCGCACTCCCAGCTCGGTGTGCGGCTGCACCGTCACGTCGACGCCGTTGGCGACCTCGAGCTCGGTGAGCATGGCCTCATCCAGCACGATCTCCGTGCGCCGGTGCCACGCCGCCTGCTGGGCCCACGTCATCAGGGTCGCGTCCCGCTCCGTGCTCGGTGACTCAGGCGGGGCAGGCCGGGGCGAATCACGGTACCCGGCTGGATACCCGAGCCCGGAGTCGGCGACCAGCTCCCTCACCGGAACCACCGCGTGCGGGCCGTACCGCTCGATGAATCGGCCGTGGTAGTGCTGCCATCGCGGAGCGCCGAACGGGTACGGAGCCAGACGGGTCAGCACGGTCGCCGCGGCTGCCGCCTCTCGGGCCACCGCCTGCGGCAGCGCGACGTCGCAGTCCAATCGCAGGTCTACCCCGAGCGGGTCACTCGGCGCCACCTCAGTCATCGCGCGGACGACTCGGGCTCGACGTTCTCGCGCCTGAGGCGGTGAGTCCGACGCATTGTGTGCCCTGACATCCCGGTGCAGTGCACGTAGCTGGGCCACGCGCTCTGCCACCGCGGCCACGGCGTCGGCTTTCACCGCCCGCATCGTCTCCACGACGTGGCCCAGCGGGTCTGTGGCGGTCGTGGGCGGCCGTACCTCGGTGACCAGTAGGCCTTGCTGAATCAAGCCCGCCAGCAGCGGGTCGACGTCGGCCACGGAGGCGTTGAACTCCGCCGCGACCTTCTCGGCTGCCTCGCGGTAGCCGATCGGAGTGGCCGCGATCCGCATGATCAACTGCACTGCCGGGGTGTTGCGGACCGATACCTCCCCCAGAGGCGCGCTGGCCGCTCCGCGCTGTCGTCGGCAGGACAGCACCAGCCTGGCGCCGCGTACCGTCGCAGCCGAGTTCGCCACCACTCGCAGTCGGAACCGCAGCTCAGGCACCTCTTCGAGCTGGGTCATCACCACGTCGAGCCATTCGCTGTCGACCCGAGCAACCGCTTTGTGGGATTGACCCCAACGGACCGACGTCGAACGCTCGAACCGAGCGGGAGCAACTCCCGCGAACAGCCCGAACGGCGTCGCGCGGCCGCTCGCGCGGGTCAGGTAGCGCACCACCGACGTCACCGCACGCCGCACATCCCGAGCAGGTCGGGGATCGCGCAGAATCGCGTCCACGCCGGCAGCCAGAACGGGGCTGGCTGCCTCCACCGCCGTAGCGAAATCGTCGATGGCCCACACCTGCTGCAACCACGCACGCCACTGCTCTACATGCTCGCTGGTGTCACCGACCAGATCGGGCCACTCAATACCCTCTGTGGCTGGAAGTGCGGCCGCTCTGACGAGAGCGGCGTCTATCGCGCGGTACAACTACGCCCCCAAGTACGCGGGAGGCCGGGTTGCGAACACGTGAACGCCCCGCCACCCGGCCTCACTGGTCACGTCAACAGCCGGTCAGCAGGAAATGCACGCCGACTGGCAGGTGGAACCGCAGCCGTCGTCGGTCGGGCGCATGAGCTCCTCAGCGGCGGAACCCATCTCGACGAACTGGACGTCGAGGTCGAAGTCGGGGCCAAGCAACTCGGCCGACTCAGTGCCGGTGGTGTCTTGAACCTCAGCCAACATCGTGGGAGCAGTCAACATTACCTCCTTGATCAGTAATTTCTTTGTTTCGCGAGAGCCTCTAGGTCAGAAGCCCTGCGCTCCCGGCCAGGAGACGACGATCCGGCTGTGGGCCTTCTCGATGACTCGCCCCTCGGGGAGATCACTCGTCGACGTCGCCGTCGGGAACACCTCGATCCGCGCGGCAGGCCGCCTGTCACGGAGGTCGCTGTCCCATGTCTTCAGCAGCGCGACGTACTCGTCGGCGACCGCGTCGGCCTCCGGGCCGTGCGCGATCACTCCGGTCTCGTATCGCTCGGTGCCCTCGACAGGCCGCTTCGTGCGATACGCGAAAGACCCGCCGCGGATCAAGGTGGGCGCTCCTCGCGCGGCTGACCGCGCCACCAGACCGCTGTCGACCGCCGAGGCCCTGGCCGCCAGCAACCCGAACACCGACGCTGACGTGCCGATGTAGAAGTCGAGCTCGTCGACCTGGTCGAAATCGACGCCGGACCAGCGCGTCACGGCAGGCTCGAGGAGCGCTTGCCGCAACCCGGCGACATCAAGCAGCTGCTCCTCCTCCACCCGCAACCCGACCTCAGGCCCCTCGGGTCCGGAGCCAGCAAGAGGGATCAAGCGCTGGTCACGAGCGCTGACACCCTGCATCGGCACGAAACCGCAGAGGTGATAGTCCAGGCTCACCAGGTGGTCACCGTCGCGTTCGAGCACGACGGACCGCGTCAGCCCACGCATCCGCAACGGCACGACGATGCGTCCACCCGGGGCCAGCTGCTCGATCCAGATCGACGGGATGTCCCAGGCGCCGGCCGTGACGATGATCCGGTCCCACGGCGCCCCATCGGCGTAGCCATACTCCGCGTCGCCCTGCGCCACGGTGACACGCTCGTACCCGGCCGCCTTCAGACAGCCGCGGGCCCGCTCAACGATCTCAGCGTCGATGTCCAGGGAGACGACAGTCCCGGACTCGCCCACGATCTCGGCGATCAACGCGGCGTTGTAGCCACCGCTGCCCACCTCCAACACTCGCATCCCCGGCGCCAGCTGTGCCTGCTCCAGCATCGTCACCTGGATGTGCGTGGCGCTCAGCGAGCTGGTCGCCAGGCCCTGCTCGTCTCGCTTGACCACCAACGCCTTGTTCGGCTCGTAAACGGTTTCCAGCGGCTCATCCGGCGCGAACAGATGCCGCGGCACCGTCAACGCGGCTCGCGCGACCGAGTCACTGCGGATCGCGCCCCAGTCGCGGAGCTCGCGCACCATGCTCTCGCGGAGAGCGCTCGCCTCATCCGCGGTGGGGTCACATGCTGTGGTCATGTGGTGCCTTTCAGTCGGTTTCAATTCGATCGGTACGGTGATGCGTGTCCCGCCCATGCACGGGCGGGACACCGGCAGCGACCCAGCGGATCGATGGGTCTCCAGCGCCGCTAGGCGCCCCCGCTTACGCCAAGTGGACAGGCAAGCTGACCACCGAGTTCGAGAACAGTGAGGGGACAGGAGCGAGCTCTGCATTGGCGAGGCGGATGTTGGGGTGGCGGTCGAACAGTCGAGCCAACGCGATCCGTGCTTCCCACCGGGCGAGGTGTGCGCCAAGGCAGATGTGCGGTCCTCCGCCGAAACTGAGGTGCCGGGCCTGTGTTCGACTGATGTCGAACCGGTCGGCCTCAGGGCCATGTTGTGCGAAGTCGCGGCCGACGCCGCTGTAGGCAGCGAGAACCGCTTCTCCCGCGGGGATCGTGACCCCGCCGATCGTGATGTCTTCGATCGGGTACCGCGCGAGGAAGTTGCCGATGGGGGCGTCCCACCGCAACGTTTCCTCAACGACGGCGGCCCACGTCTCGTCGCCGCCAGCAAGGGCGAGCTGCAGCTGCTCGGGGTGGGTGAGGAGCGCGCGAACGGCGTTGGTGATCAGGCTGAGCGTCGTCTCGTGTCCGGCAGTCAACAGCAGCCACAACGAGTCCACGAGTTCCTCGTCGGTCAGTGCGTCAGCGTCCTCGAGCTGTGTGTCGATCAACGCGCTGGTCAGGTCGTCGCTGGGTGTGTGGCGATGGAGTTCGACGAGTTCGTGCAGCATTTCGTGCCGTTCACGCTGGGTCCGTACTGCCTCTTCCGGGGTGGTGTCGGTGCGGAAGATGCTGTCGACCAGTTCGCGGAGTCGGGGCCGCCACGGAGTGGGAACGCCGACGAGTTCGCAGATGACCTGCATCGGGACGGGGTAGGCATACCACTTCCTGAGATCGACTGAGCCATCCCCGGTGGCGTGGTCCGGTAGTTCGTCCAGCAGCGAGTCAACGATCGCGGTGATGTGCGGACGCATCGCCTCGACCCGTCCGCGCGTGAACGTGCGGGTGAGGGGTTTACGCAGGCGGTGGTGTTCGGCGCCGTCTGCGGTGACCATGTTCGTCACCTTGACCATTCCGCTCAATGGCCAGTCGTCGGCGATCTGACCTGACCGGATTGCGGTCCAGTTGCGCCAATCCTTGCTGACTCGGGCATCGGTGATCAGCTCCGCGAGATGCGCGTGGTCTGTCACCGCCCAGGCATGGACCTCTCCGGGGAGGATCACGCGCACGACGGGGCCGAGCTGGCGAAGGCGTGCGGCTTCGCCATGGTGATCGGCGCCTGTCGGGTCAAGACGGACGACAGGCAGTGCGGACTGTGTCATAGGGATTCTCCAGCCTTAACTCGTGGCAGGTGCGGCGTGAAGCGCACCGGCAGTGAGGCAGGGCACCGTGTCCACGGGGATTCCAAGAAGGGAATCTGTTCGGAAGGTGCCCCCATGGCCATATCGTGGAATCCGTGCATCGCGGTGTCGACCGCGATGCGAGTGATGAGCCGGGCGGGTATGTGAGCTGGGCAGTTATGGGGGCCTGCGCTCCACGCCAGATGCGCACGGTTTCCGAACTCGAGCCACGGGTCGTCCGTGCGTACGCGTGGGTCGGCGTTCGCCGCGGCCAGGCCAAGGATCAGCGCGTCTCCGCGCTGAATCGGCGTGTCCGCGATCGTGGTGTCGTGCAGGGCATAGCGTGCGGGCATGTTGGACATCGGAGGATCCCGCCGCAGCACCTCGTCCAGGGCGTCGTCGATGCCGAGTTGGCCGCCGCGCAGCCGGCCCGCGAAGCGGCTGTCGGTGAGCATGAGGCGAAGTGTTTGGGCGATCCAGGTGGTGGTGGTCTCATAGCCGGCGGAGATCATGAGCACCATCGACTGCTGGATCTCGCGGTCGTTGTGCAGATTCGGATGCTGCAGGAAAGCGGTCGTGAGATCGTTTCTTGGTTCGGCTCGTCGAGCTGCCATGACGTCAGCCAGAATGCGTTCCAGTCTGGCGTTGCCCGCCTGTGAGTCCTCGCCCGATCCGAAGAGGGCGATGAGCGAGGCTCGCAGCTGCTCACCTTCTGTCATGTCAAGGCCGAACATGCTGGCCACGGCGAGCATGGGGACATGGGCTGCGTAGTCGTTGACCAGGTCAGCTCGACCACGGTGTGCGATGTCGTCGATCAGCTTCTGACAGATTGTCCGAATGTCTTTGGCCATTCCGTGCTGGTCGAGTGCGGCCAGTCCCTCGTCGAGCGGCGCTCGTAGCCGCCGATGCTTGAGCCCGTCGGAGAAGTAGGCGTTGTCGCGGGGGAACATCATCGGTCCGAGCCCTGAGGTGGGAGCCACGGCTCCGGTCGCGAGCGCAAGCCAGTTTCGAGGGTCCCGGGAGAACATCTGTTCGTTGCGGACGACCTGGCAGATCTCGTGGTATCCCATGATCAGCCAGGCGTGTACACCGGGTTCGAGCTCGACCGGGGCGACCTGGCCGTATCGAACACGAAGCTCGTTGTAGACGGCTTGCGGTTCGGCGCAATTCGTTGTTCGTGTCAACGGCAGTAGACCGGTCATCATGCCGAGCGGGTCGGCGGCAGCGGATGAAGAAGTCACGATGCCTTCCCGTGGTCGAGGGCGGATTGGCTGAGCGTGATCAGTGCCTGGGTAGCTGACCGCGCGGAGCGCGCGTCGCACGTCACGACTGGGGTGTCGGCCGGTAGATCGAGGGCTATGCGGACTTGTTCGGTGTCGTGGTGCGGGGCGTCGGGAAACTGGTTGATGGCAGCGGTGATCGGTAGATATGTCCGAGTTTCCAGTTGGTCCAGGACCTCGAAGCTGTCTTCGAGTCTGCGGGGATCGATCAGAACAAGCGCGCCGATAGCGCCTTCCGCGAGTCCTTCCCAAAGACTCCAGAAGCGCTTCTGACCGGGAGTGCCGAACAGGTACAGGACCAGGCGGTCATCGAGCGTAATCCGTCCGAAGTCCATCGCGACGGTGGTGCTGTTCTTGCCTTGCAGGCCGGCGAGGGAGTCGACTCCCACACTCGCCGCGGTCATTGTTTCCTCGGTACGCAGGGGGGCGATCTCGCTGACAGATCCGATCAGCGTGGTCTTCCCAACGCCGAACGAACCCAGTACAAGGATCTTCGCGGAGAGCTCGACAGTCGAGACGAGGTAACGGTCAGAGTCTCTGGAGCCCATCGAGCACCCTTTCGAGAATGGCACGGTCGGGCAAAACGTGGCGTTGGAAGGACCGGACCACAAGGTGGCCACTGTCGATGAGGTCCGAAGCAACAACGAGCACGGCGCTGAGAGGCAAGTGCAGATGCGCTGAGGCCTCAGCGACCGACAGCAGGCCTTGACACAGCCTCAACAGGTCGCGTTGCTCGGGAGTTGCCGACCGCGGTGGCCTCACCTCGGGAGCTGCGACCAGCAACGTCTCCGGCCTCAAACCTCGCTGAGTCGGATAGGACCGACCGCCCGTAATGACGTACGTCCGGACGGGGGAACCCTCAGCGGGCGTCGCCATCACACACGCATCCGCGTCGGCGTGCTGTAGGTACGCTCGCCTAGCTTCAGGACTTGAGCCTGCATCCGCTGAGCGATCAGAGCAGGGTCGATCTTGGGTTCAGTCACTACCGCCAACCGTGACCCATCGCCGGCTTGCCGGACGAACAGGAACCCGCCGTCAAACTCGACCATGACCTGACGCGGGAACGCTCCCGTGCCGTACTCGCGGCTGAGGGCAGTGCCCAACGACGCCAGTCCCGCGCACGTTGCGGCCAAACGATCAGCGGTGTCGGTCCCCGTGCGCTGAGTGCGGCTTTTGACCAGACCATCGACTGACAGAACCACCGCCAGCCGTACTCCGTGAACCTCGCTGATCAGGTCCAGCATCCAATTGTTGTCGCTCATCTCTCCTCCTCGGGCTCGCAGGGGCTGAGCAGCGAATCCATCCACTTCCCGGCCTGCTCAGGTGTCGGCTCGCTTTGATGACGCGACGCGACCTGCGTCGAAATGACTTTGCTTGGCTCGGTGGCATGGCGGCGGGGGGAGCGGCGCTGGGGCAGAGCCGTGCTCGAGGTGCGGCTGCTGTGTGAGCCGTCAGGCGCGCGATCGGGGACGACGCGTTCCATCGCACGCTGCGGATTCACGCCCGAGGAAGGAATCGCCTGCAGTACCTCGGCCGGCAGCAAAACGGTCGCCCGTAGTCCACCGTAGATGGACTCGGAAAGCTCGACCATGATGTCGTGCCTACGGGCATACGTGCCGACGACCGCGAGGCCGGTCTGAGGAACTTCGCCAAGATCAGCCAGCTCGACGCGGTGCTTCCCAGAAGCGATCGCTTTGTAGGTCTCCAACCGCGGCTCGTCCAGCCCCACACCACAGTCGTCGATCTCGATGACGGCCCCACGCTGGACCTGGCGCAGCGTGACGAGCACGTTGGTGGTCGGAGGTGATGACTGGGTGGCGTTGGCTAGCAATTCGGCGACGAGGTGGATGGTCGGCTCGACCATCCACACAACCACCGCGACCGCAGGCTCTCCGACAATCTCTACACGTTGATAAGCCGTGATGCGGGAGCTGGCTCCCCGGATGACGTCGGTCAGCGACAGCGGCTCCTGCCACATCTGTCCCGGCGATTCTCCACATAAGACCGCCAGAGTCTGCGCCTGCCGTGCCTGCTGTGCAGCAGCGTGGTCGACCAGCATGCTGGTATGCAGGACCGCAGGGTCATCGGGATGACGTTGCACCATCTGAGTGGCTTCGTCCTGCAATCGATGAGCCGTGCTCTGCACAGACCGGGCCAAAGACACCACCGCCGCGTTGGCAGCAGCGAGACGTCCCTGGTACTCCTTCCGGATCTGCTGTGTCTGGGACCGTTCGTGCTCCAGCAGTCGCTCAACCTGAGCAGCAAGATCAGTTCCGCCGACCTCTATCGCAGGCGCCGGCGATGTGGTGCGACCTTCACCGTGGTGCGACTCATACGACTCGAGCGCTGTCTCGGTGGCTCGCAGCAAGGAGCGCACGGCCTGCAGCTCAGATTGCTTTTCGCGACGCTGCCCGGCGGACCGCTTGCGGTCGATACCGAGAGCGATGAGCACGCTCAAACTGCTCAGGAACCACAGCCATAACCAGGGCACGCCGTTGCCGAACCCGCCAGTGAACATCGCGAGGGCTGCGGCGAGGACGGATACGCCGGTCGTGGCAAATGTGGCGGTAGCCACCAACACGATAGGTCCTTTAGATCGCTGTCTACGGGAGTTGTCGGTGCCGGGTGAGGGAAGGGACGTCGGGTTCAATGCCGTGTGAAGGAGCGCGTCGAGGCTGTTGGCGAGAGGTGGCACTAGGGAGCGGAGGCTGGTCCGAACGCTCGTGCGGCGGCGGCCGATCGGTACCGGCGGCCGCGAAGGGCGAAGGACGGGTTGGTACCCGGTCGGCACGGGGCCACGGGGGAGATTGCGAGGGAGGCAGATCCCGTGCCGACCGGGGGCTCATTGCAGGTGGGGTGTCTCGACGATGACGTCCCCGTCCGCGTTGACTTCGACGACGCACCAGATCAGCGGCTACCTCGTGCACGCTCGGAGGAGCGTCTAGATCCTTGGTAGGCCAGACTGGCGCCACGAACTGCTGCTCGGTGGGATGCTCGTCGTCGATAGCGGGCAGCTGTTGGGTTATTGCGAAGGCCACATCAGTGCACGCCATGAAGTCCTCGTAGTCCTAGTCGTGTTGCTCAACGACGTCCGATTCCGGCCTCAGGAGTGGTGTTCCCTTGGTGGCCTTCTCGGTGATGCCTTGCCAACTCGGTGGCGAGTGCTAGATAACCGCAGGCTGGCTTCGTTTGGCATGCATGGTGCTGACCGCGCACGCTAAGTGCCGATCAAGCACTTCGGGTTGCACAGTGCCGATACGGTGGGCGTACGGCATCGGTGGAGGCACGCATGGAACAGGCAGAGATCGCGCGCCTGATCAAACAGGCTCGGCAGGAGAAGGGCTGGACTCAGGAAGAGCTGGGGGCCAGAATCGGCTACGACAGGACACGAGTATCTCGGGCAGAGACTGGCAAGCAGCCGATTCGGGACATCGCGCTCTTACGTAAGCTCGCTGACGCTCTCGGCCTGGCACCTGCGGCGCTTGGCCTGGCTGACCATCCGGCTACACCAGAACCAGCACCTGCCGGGGGCGCCGTTCACCGTCGCGCATTCCTCGGCGCAGCTGGTGCCTTCGGCGTCGCGGCCGTGCTGCCACAAGCCGCTGTGGCAGACGAGCCAGATCCGGCGATGCTGTTGGAGAGGCGAATTTCGGCTTGCTTGTTTGCGACCACCAGCAGCAGCGAACCCATGTCAGTGGCCGAGCTACGCGCGCAGTTGGGGCGCGCGCAAGCTGGCTTCGATGCGTGCCGCTACCTATGGCTTTCCGATGAACTCCCGCGGCTCATTTCCGCCGCTGATGCGAGCATGGTCGCGACGCCAACAGCTGAAACCGCCGCGCTGGCATCGGCCAGCTACCAACTCGCGTCCCACGCGTTGGCCAAACTTCTCGTCTCCGGTCTGCAGCCGATGGCAGCAGACCGCGCGGTCAACCGTGCGCTACAGGCTGAGGATCCACTGGTGCTGGCTCAGGCCCGGCGAGTGCTCTCCACCGCGGCGCGCCGGATCGGCGACCACGAGCAAGCGGAACGGGTCAGTATTCAGGCGATCGAAGACCTTCAACTCGCGCAACACCATGGCCCAGCTATGCGGCACGTCGCTGAGCTGTGGTGTGTCGCCGGATACGCGGCTGCCGTGCGAGGTGACAGAGAGCGCTGCGTGGAGTGCTACCGCGAAGCAGCCGCCGCGGCCACCCGAATCCACGACACACAACAGAGCCAACAGGCGCGTGACTACGTCGCAGCTCATCAGATCAGCAGTGCCTACAAGCTGGGCGATTCCGCCAGTGCCTTGGACGCAGCCCGTCAAGTCCGCCCCGCCGCGCTCCCCACCCCGGAGCGGAAAGGCCGCTACCTGATCGACCTCGCGATGGCGTGGCAGCAGCACGGCTACGACGATCGCGCCTTTGAAGCGCTGCTGCTTGCCGAGCACCATGCCCCTGGCGAAGTCCGCACACGCAGCTCAGCGCGCCGGCTTATCAGCTCCCTGGCCATGTCACCTCAGCGTGGCGCTATGCCGGAGTTGGAGCGGCTTGCCCGACGTGCACACGCCAACCTGTAGGGGCCAGGCCGGATGAACTGGACGATGCGGCACGTCGACCCGCTCGCCATCTCACTGGCCCGGAGGCCTAGCGCACCGGGAGTCGCTGCAGTCCCCAGAAGAAGTAGTCCGGCGAGTATGTCGGAGTGAAGCCTTCCGGGAGCTGCGCACGTGGCAGTCGACGGGCGAGGGCGTGCAGCGCTTCGCGACCCTGCAGCCGAGCCAGCGGAGCCCCAATGCACTTGTGGATGCCGTGCCCGAATGCGAGGTGATCGCGGGAGTTCCGACGACGTGGCCGGAACTGATCCGGAACGGGGAAAACACTTTCGTCACGGTTGGCTGACCCCAGCATCGGCAGCACCTTCTCGCCGACGCTCAGCTTGGTGCCGGCCAACGTAGTTGATCGAGTCACGCGGCGGACGAGACCTCGATGCGGCGCGTCTCGCCGCAGTGTCTCCTCGAAGGCGGCCCCGGCGTCGCTCGCGTCGTCACCTGCGGCTCGCCAGTGCTGCGGGTGACGCAGTAGGGACAGAACCGCGGAATTGATGGCATTGACAGTGGTGTGGTAGCCACCCGCGAACACCGCGCGCAGCAGCATACGAGCTTCCGGCAACGGGACGCTGACGAACTGGTCCGACACCAAGGCCGAGGTCATGTCGTTTCGAGGGAAGCGGGCCCGGTCGGTGACCAGTTCGTGCAGGTAGTGGTGATAGTTGACGACGTCATGCGCGGCGCGCAGGCGTTGTTCATGCGTCGCATAGGGACTCATCAGTAGCAGGTAGCTGTCGCTGTACTGGCACAGCAGCTCGGCGTCGTTGTCTGGTGCCCCCACGAGTCGGGCAAGCACGGTGCGCACAAGCGGCTTCGTAAAGTGCTCGCTGAGCTCGATCTCCTCCGCCCCGTGCAAGGAGTCAAGCAGTTCGTGGGCCAACTCTCGGACCAGCGCGACCGCCTGGTGCAAGCGTCGTCGCCCGAACACCAGCTGGCCCATCGCGCGGTAGCGCTCGTGCTCTGGCGGGTCCAGCGACAGCATGAGTTTGCCGGGCTCGTCGAAACGGGCCAGGACCTCGAGCACGTCGGGCGGGTTGAGCACGTGCGGCGGAGGCAGCGTGTCCTGTGAGGAATAGGTCTCCGCGTCGGAGAGAACCGTGATGCAGTCCGCGTAGCGGGTGACGATCCAGGCTCCGATGTCGGGCACGAACGTCAGCGGTTGGTCGAAACGGGATCGGCGAAAGAACTCGAAGGGGTCGTCGCGATCAGGCGGGAGCAACGGATTGAACGACAGCTGAGGTGAGGTGGCGGTCACCGCGGGCCCCCTCTCAGGCGCTGCGCTGGATGGGCAGCGAGAACGGGGTAGCTGCAACGCGAGTGACATCGCGCATCCGTTCCGCGCGACGGGCGGTGAGAGTGTCCAGCCCAGGGACGCGGAGCAAGTCCGAGTCGAAGCGGGGATCCGTGCGGTACTCAGTCACCGTGGCGGATTCGCGGTCGGACAGGTTGATCACCGTGTATGGAACCTTGGGCGTGCTCCAGAAGAAGCTGCCCGGTTCGAGCACCCGCGGGCGCAGTTCCATCCCACACAGCACTGCGACACTGCCGGACACGCAGTACATGAGCCGCTCGGTCGCCTCGTGGACCCATACTCCCTCGAGCTGTTCGCCTGGCTCCAGTTCGAGGTAGCCAGCCGACAATGCCTCAACCCGGGCGGTGCGCGAGCTGATGGTGGCCTGGTACTGCGGTTGCACCGTGGTCGACCCTGGCTCGAGGATGCTGGCGATGACCGGACGTCCCTCGCGCGGTTCCGGCGTGGTCGGTGCCGCCACGGAGAGGGACGCACGTGCATCCAAGTCCGGTCGCATCTGAACGTCGAGGTTGCCCCACGGGTCGGTGCGTACCTCGGTCAGCACGCAGCCCAGGTCATCCGGACTGGCGCCGGCGTGCGGCACGCCCGCGGGGATGTAGGCCATGTCGCCGGTGGTGTGTGGCATGCGGTGCATGTCCTCGCCCCACAAGGTGGCGACGTTGCCGTGCACGACGTGCACGATCAACTCGCTGCGGGCGTGCACGTGCGGGGAGGCGTGGTGGCGGCCGGGCATCGTGACGGCCAGCCCGCACAGGCCATCGGTGTCGATCTCGGGTTTGGTGATGACGTGGGTGAGCTGTTGTCGTTGCGGACTGCTTTCAGCGGCGAGCTGGCCTGCGGCACGTACGACGGTCCCCGGCTGGGTCTGCTCCATTGGTGATCCCCCTTGATTCGCGGCCGAAGGCGGCCGTCGCCTCTGGCTAGTGATGCCCCTGCTGCGAGCTGACCCGAACTGGTGCCGACGCCCCCGGTACGCCGGAGAGCCGCGTGGTGCGTGTCTCCGGCGGCCTTGCCGACTGCCCTGTCGTTGCCGATCCCCCATCTGTGCTCGGCGTCGATAGGGCGTGCAGTTCGGGTCAGCTCGTGGTCGGCCGCGGCTCGCATGGTGATCGCCTCGGTTGTCACCGCCGCGGGCCGCGACCGATGGGCACACACTAGATCAGCCATCACTTAACGTCACTGGATTGAACGTTTGCCGGTCGATATACACCCAAATGGACCAGTTAGACCGTCGGCTTAGTGACTACTTGTGGTTATATGTGTGTCATTCCGCCACCTCCGCCGCTATGGTGCAGACCATGCACCACCAGAGGGGAGACGCCAACAGGACCACGCCCACTCCTGCCAACTGCACGTGCCAGCCAGCGTGGCCACAACTGGTAGTGCACACAGATGACGACCGCCTGGTCGACGTCGTCCCTGCGGACACACCAGGCGGACTGGCGTGCCTCTACCGAGCTCGCTGCGGCGACTGCGACGCAACGTATCCCGGCGCCTTCCGCGTACCGCCCCGTCGAGCACCACGCGACGTCTCGCGGATCGACACCGCCGGCTGAGAAGTTGCGCTGTCGTATCGGGGGGCCAATGCTGCACCCTGGGCTTCGGCCGTCTCGCAGCTCGGCATGATCCGATTGGAAGGGACAGCACTGCGGCCCGCGCGCTCGAGTACACGGAAGTGACGGCTGTGAAAAAACCCCGCACGTTGGCCGAAGTCACGTAACACTTCGTCAGTCGGATCCGGCATGACGACGACCTAGTGCATCTGTTGGACACGGTCTACGCGTTGCGTCAGCAAGAACTCAACGCGCTTGTGGAGCGGATGAATCGCGCTCACCATTCAGGTGTGGAGACGATGCGCGCCACCATCAACCCCAATATCGTTCCGGAAGATTACGACGACTTCGATAGCATCTCGGGTGAGCTCGAGCTGCGGCGCGTATCCACAGAAGCCAGCTTGCAGGCGGTTGGTGCGGAGTCACACGAGACGCTGGTCGAAATCAACCGGGTTCAGCTACGCTTCGTTCGAGCGTTGTCGACGCTGCTGCGGGAGATCCATCGTCGACATCTGGAAGACACCTCCGCTGCCCGGGACGCGCTGCGCGACGTGGAGGAGGCCACCAAGGAAAACCTCCTCCTCCTTGCCGAGTACCAGCAGGTTCAGCAAGAGTTCCAGCAACGTAGCCTAGGACTTGGTCATCGCATCCACGACGGCTTCAGCGCCTTCGCACGCGCGATGAGCGCCGAGCAATAAATCGAAGGGATGGGTGAGCGCCCCGGGGAGCCTCGCCCATCCCCCAGAACGATTATCAACTTGCCTGCTTCCGGCGCGGGCGTGTGCGCCAGTCGGATGAGTTTTTCAATGCATTGAGCAACATCGCAGCGGACTGCAGCCACTTACGTTGCATGGCAAGGTCTCCGCACTTTCGCCGCCGCCATTGCACGCGATCTCGAAAGCGAGAAGAGTGTAGTCCTCCTTATTTCTCCCCGGGTCGGTCTTGGGGGCCATCGACCGTTCCTCCGTCCGCGACAACCGCAGGCCGTTCTTCTTCGCGTCCCCTCCAGTCTTGTCTGCTCCATCTAGGTGATGCTGTCCGTGCCAGGAGCTGTTTGCCAGCGGGGTCGCCGAGGACGCGATACATCTATCGGACGAGCGAAGGGGGAAATGTGATCACTGAAAGTGACGTCTAGGCGCAAGGTTTCGCACTGAGAGGACGAACCTCGGGGTTCAGGGGAGACGCACCCTGGGGAGCGCGAGAGGGCAGTTCTGGGGAGAGCCTGCCTCTGCAGCTGATGTTACGGAGTAGTGCTGGCGGATTGGCCCACCCGGTCGGTCAGCAGTGGAGCCGCTCGATGAGCTGTCTCGTCGGGTTCACGTGTGGAGGGGGACACGGTGACGGGTGGGAGATTGCGACCACGGCCGTTGTTGGTGGCCGGTGTCGCTGGAGGTGTGGGCACCTCGACCTGGGCGCGCGTTCTGCAGACGGGCTTGCGGTTCCCCGTCGCAGATGCCGGCGTTTACCGCGGGGGAGTGGTCGACGTCCTCGTCAGCTCGAACACCGCAGCCTCCACCGCCCGGATCGGCAGAGCGCTGTCGCTGTGCCCGCGACCGCCCTTGCTGGTCGTGATGCACTCCGCCTCGGGGCAGATCGCGGAGTCGCGTTCGCATCTTCGAGCCGTCGAACCTCACATCACGGCGCGATTCGACATCGAACATCGTCGGTCGTGGCTCGAAACAGCGGAACCGCCGGGACGGCGTCTGTCTCCGAAGGACAAAGACTTGACCGAGGCGTTACGGCGCTTTCCCGAGGCGCTGCGCCAGATGTATGCCGCGACGTCGCCTACACCCGCGCGCACCGTGGCTGCCCCGGCGGCGGGTGCCGGCCTCGGACACCCGCTGGCCGCGGCCGCGGCCAGTTCGCCATGGCGGCCACCGGCCGGATTCCAGCATCGCCCGCGCTGATCAGCGCGGGCTCACACACCTTGGGGGACTCATGCTCTGGCACCTGTTGGCGGACGTGCAGTGGTGGATGATGCAGCCGCCGCTGATTCCCGATCCGGCCCCAGCACCACCGCCAGGAAAGCTCGTGGAAGGCACGAACACGATGCTGTCCTGGATGAAGTGGGGCGGGCTCATCGGCGCTGTCTTCGCGCTTGTCCTGTCGGGGGCGATGATGGCTGTCGGCCGCCGGAACCGGAACAACATGGCTGTTGAAGGCGCAGTGGGTATCCCCTGGGTGGTGGCCGGAATTGTCACCATCCTGGCCTCCGCCTCCATCGTCGGCTTCCTGCTCGACTGACGGCGTGGCTGGAGGCCTTCATGAACACCGTTGCAAGCCTGTCGTGGCGGCGGACGCTGATGCGTGCGCTGGTCATCGTGCTCACCGCCGTCGCAGCCGCGACCGGGGCGACCGCCTATGCGCAACCATCCGAACAGACTGGCAACCTCCCAGACCACCTGCGCAAATACGTACCCGGTAGCGCGGAATGGCAGGCCTCGCCGTGGATGACGGCCGAAACCTGCCGCGACCGCGGCGGCGACTTCTCCGTGTGGACCGAGAACGTTGTCTCTGACGCGGCCACCTTGATGGAGCACTTCCACGCTGACGCCTACGAGATGGACCCGCAGTTGGGACAGGCGACGTCGGCTGGCTACCAGCGGATCGCCGCCAACATCGACGTTCCCGATGGCTACTGCGTTGACGACGTCACACGATGGGTCGGCGCTGACGACACCAAGCCGTTCGGTTTCTCCTGGGGGCTTGATCCCGAGCATCAAAGTGTGCACAGCTGCGGCCCTGCGGACCTCGACCGAACGTTCGAGGCCAACCTCTACATCGGCGCAGAACGCGCTCCGTGCGATGGCTTCTACCTCGCCTGCATACACGCCGAAGGCGACGACACGCAGGCCTGCGAGGCGTGGAACGCCTTCTCTGACGACTACGTGCGCCAAGTCGAAGATATGCGTTCTCAAGCATGGGACGAGCACTCACCGGTAACTGAGAACTGGGCAGCACAGAGCGTCATCGGCGGCTGGTTCGAGGATCTGACTCGGGCGATCGCCACCGGCGCGGCGAGCTTGATGGCAGAGGCGATGACGTTCTGGACTCAGACCGACCGCACGGGCATGCTCGAAAGCCCGGCGATCGTGCGAATCCAGGACATGCTGCGCTACGTCGGGATCGCGCTTCTGGTCGGCAGCATAATGTGGCAGGGCATCGTGCTGGTGTATCGACGCAAAGCCGACCCACTGGTCAACACCGGCCTCGGCTTGCTGTCGTTCATCGGCTGGTCGACCGCCGGTGGGGCGGCTGCGGTGCTGCTCAACGAGGCCGGCATCGCCTTGGCCAATGACGTACTCGACGAAAGCATTGCCGCTTTCGCCACGACGGTGGGCGACTCGTTGGCCGGGCAGGTCGGTGTGATGACCGGTGCGGTCTTCTTCCTCTCGATCATCCTGTTCTTCCTCAGCGTCATCCAGTGGATCATCGGATTCTTCCGCATGGGCGCCTTGGTGATCCTGCTCGCGCTGTTGCCGACCGCGGCCGCCGGCCAACTCAACGACGCGACCAAGCCGTGGCTGCGCAAGGTACTCAGTTGGTGCCTGGCACTGATCCTCTATCAGCCGATCGCCGCGATCGTCTTCGCTATCGGCTTGCAGCTCATCGGCGAAGGCGACGACCTGTCAACCGTCCTGGTCGGGATGTCGGTGATCGCTCTGGCAGTGATCTCCATGCCCACCATGCTGCGGTTCTTCGACTGGGGTGGGCAGAGATTGGTCCCCTCGGGGGGCGGTGGGGGCGGCGCGGCCGCACTCGGCGCGGCCGCGATGGTCGCCAGCTCCCGAGGAGCTGCCGCTGGATTCGGTCGCCACATGGACCACAACGGCCCCGCTACACGCGGTTCGTCGAGCGAATCACCGGGCACGGGGGCACCGCTCGTCAGCCCCGCGATCGGTGGGGGAGACGGACCCGGCAACCAGCCCGCCGCACCCGGCGGAGCACCCGAGGCGACCATAGGAGCAGCCCTCGGCACGGTATCGAGCAGGCCGGACGGAACCGTAGGCGAGCACGACGTCACCTCGGCGGCTACGGGCGCTCCCACCGGCGCCGCCACGGGCAACGCCGCGTCCGGCTCGTCGTCGACGAACACCGGTACCAGCGGTTACGGCACGAACGTTGGTCGACCAGCGCCAGACGGTGCAGCACGCCTGACCGCTGCTCCAGAGTCACCGTCGAGCACCCCACCGCCGGGATCGGTCCCGCCCACGGGCGCCGCGCCTGACACAGCAGGGGAGCAGAGGTGAGCCAATTGCGCACCTACGGAGGATGGCGGCAGCGCCGGGGATACGGACTCGGCAGCTTCACTGAGGCGCAGACCGCGGTGATGGCGGCGGCAGTGTTGGGGCCGTTGCTCACCTGGATTGTGGTGACCACCGCGGGATGGCCGCTTTTGGTGCTCTTCCCGGTGCTCGGCATCGCGACCGTCGTGGTCCTGCTGACAGTGATTCCACACCGGACGCACGGCACCAGCCTGGGCGGAGCTTTGGTGATGTGGCTGCGCACACGTACCGCCCGACGCAAGGGATTCGGCGAGTGGGAGACCGGGGTGTTCACGCGCCACCCGCGTCGCAACGAACTTCCCGGTGTGTTGGCGCCGATCGTGCCGCTGACCACCAGGGACGGTCTTGGCCAACCCTACGGGCTGCTGTGGGACCGGAGAACCGGCCGGCTGACCGCCAGTGTGCGCGTAGCTTCGGTGGGCACCGTGCTGGCCGACAGCGAACGCACCGACACCTGGATCGGCGCGTTCGCAGCGTGGCAGGCCTCGCTCGGCTACGAACCCACAGTGGAGTGGGTGTCCTTCGTGGTGGAGTCCGCGCCCTCCAGTGGCACTGAGCTCGCCGACTACGTCACCGACCGCCTCGATCCGGCCGCGCCCGCCGTGGCCCGAGAGACGATGATCGCGGTCGCCGATTCACACCGCGGCGCCACCGCCGACATCAGCACCCGCGTCAACATCACCTTCCAACCGTCGCGGGCCCGCCCGGCGCCACAGGATGACGCCGAACGGGTCGCCGAGGTCAGCCGTGCCCTGGCCGGGTTGGAGCGGGACTTGCCGATGTGCGGGGTCGCCAGCATGGGCCGCGCCACCGCAGCACACTGGACCCACTGGCTCCGGTGGGCCTACGACCCCGCCGCCCGCGGTGAGCTGGCTCGGTTGTCGGAACGCGATCATCTCCTGGCGTGGGCAGACGCCGGCCCGGTGCGAGCCGAGGCGCACACCGACCACTACTGGCACGACAGCGGCTGGTCGGTGAGTTGGGCGTTAGCCGCACTGCCCAACCAGAACGTGACCAGCAGCATCCTCGCGCCGCTGGTGACGCCAGGCCGATACCACCGTCGCGTCTGCGTTACCTACCAGCCCTACCCGGCTGATCAAGCCGCCGACGTCGTCACGCGTGAGGCCTCCGGCAGCAGCTTCCGGCGCCAGCTGCGGCGCCGGCGAGGCCTGGACGACACCGCCCGCGACCGCGTCGACGAGGCCCGCGCAGCTCAGGCCGCCGACGAAGAGGCCCAAGGCGCCGGGGTCGGGCTCTGGGGCATGTATGTGACCACCACTGTGGAGAACCTGCGGGAACTGCCCGATGCGGTCGCCGATGTGGAGAGTCGAGCTCGTAACGCGAAGCTGCGGCTGCGCCGCTGTTGGGGGTGGCAGCACGTCGGATTCGCGGCATCGCTGGGCGCCGGGGTATATCCACCGGAGCTGTCCAGGCGAGGCAGGTGGGCACGGTGAGCCTGCTGCCGATCGGCCGACGCCGCACACCCACAGAGCCCGAGGCCACGGAGCCGGCTCGGCGCGACCTCGAGGTCGACCCGCTGGCGGAGCTACGCCGCTGGCCGGTCCCGCCCGCCCGAGGATGGGCCGTCCCCGGCGGCGGCCGCGACCACCACGTCGGCACGGCCGCGCTGTGGCAAGGCACCACCACACAGCTGGCCGGGCTCTTCCCGTTCGTCGGCGGGTCCGGCGCTCGCGTGCGCGGCGTGCCGATCGGGCATGACCTGCACACCCACGAACCGGTGGGACTGCACCCGGGGGATTGGCTGCGCTCCGGGCTGATCACCAACACCGGCATCTGGGTTCAAGCCCAGCCAGGAGTCGGCAAGTCGGCCTTCGCCAAGCGCCTCGGCACCGGGCTCTGCGCCATGGGCTGGACGATGTTCATCCCCTCCGACGTCAAAGGCGAATACTCACCACTGGTGTCACGTCTGGGCGGCACGGTCATCAAAGTCGGCCGAGGCCTCGATGCCATCAACCCTCTCGACCCCGGACCTCTGCGACATCTCCTGGCCACCACCCCTGCGGGACGGCAACGCACCGCACTGCGCGAATCGATCCGTGCCCGCCAGAGCACGCTATTAGAAGCACTGCTGCTGTTGGAGCTCGACCGCGCTCCCACACCGACCGAACGCAACCTGCTATCACGCGCCCTCGACGTGGCCACCGACGCAGCCGAGGACGCTCAACCCACGATCCCGCAGGTTCGGGAGGTGCTGGACCACGCTCCCGGGCCACTGCTGGACGCCGCCCGGGTGCCTGGACGGCCTGAGCGCTACTACGAGCTGATGCGTGAGGTGCTCTCCGCTTTGGACCTGCTCGTCGACGGGCCCTTGCGCGGGCTGTTCGACCGGCGGAGCACCGCACGTCTGGATCCCGCCTCACCCGCGACATCGCTGGACATCAGTGTGCTCGACGACGAAACTGACGAGGTCGTCGCTGCGGCCATGCTGTGCTCCTGGGCCTGGGGCGCCGGCATGATCGAAGCCCGCCAGGCTGGCACCGGCAGAAACATCCTGTGGATCCAGGACGAAGCTTGGCGGGCGCTGCGCGCCGGACCGGGCCTGGTGGAGCGCTCCGACCGTATGACGCGGTTGAACCGCCACAAGGGCGTGGCCAGCGTCTATCTAACGCACTCGATGGACGATCTGCAGGCGCTGCCGCAGGCCGAAGACCGCGCCAAAGCCCGCGGTATCGCCTCACGCTGCGCCATCCACGTCTACGGCGGCCTGCCCGCCGGGGAGGTGGCGTCGCTGGCGGTGAGCCTGTCGGAGCGCGAGGCCGACATGCTCGCCTCCTGGCAGAGCGCGGGCACCTGGGTGCCCGGCCACCGCCACCCCGGCCGCGGCCTGTATCTGATCAAGGCGGGGGAGCGAGCCGGGCTGCCGGTGCGGATGCACCTCAACCCGGCCGAGGTCGAGCTCTACAACACCGACGCCGCCTTCCACTCGGGAGGCGTGGTGTGACCAGCCCGAACACCCG
>JACYYK010008182.1_pt1 | contig 34236 bp, 23 predicted proteins | sample 8236871 | NCBI WGS metagenome assembly JACYYK01 (sample SAMN14103087, study PRJNA606662) | landfill metagenome | isolation source: landfill solid waste inoculated with endophyte fungus Paravalsa indica | place: India:New Delhi, Okhla landfill site | collected 2017-11-05 | reverse complement strand
GAGCGACTTTTTTTGCAACTAATAAAAAACGAAGGGAGCATATCACTTTAGCCCTTCGCTTTTTTCTATTAATTCACGATCTTGAATTTCTTAAATAATAACACACATATCCCTATAAATAACAACAGGCCACCTATTAGAAGAAAGGTGAAAAGATTGGTTGCTGTATTGGGAAGTGAATTTCCTTCGTTTTGATTCTGATGATGATCCTCTATTTTCTGTTCCTTTTCGCTTTGGTCATTTTCTAGCTTTTCTGACTCTTTTTCATTAGAGGGATTGTTAGTTGATTGATTGTCATTCCCGTCATTTCCATCTTTCTCAGGTACTTCTTCCTTTTGTTCATCACTAGAATCTCCGTCCTGTTCGTTATTAGGCTCCTCTTTATTTGGATCCTCCTCCGGTTCTTTTGGTAACTCCGGTTGCTCTGGTTCTTCTCCTTGAAGATCAATAATTCGACCTTCTATCACAGGGTCAACCTGCCCATTTAGATCCTCGACCATATAGTCGCGTAGTTGCTCCCAGTCGATTTCGCCAATATCTTTTACTCGACCTTCCTCATATGCTTTGGCGAATACCTCAAAGCCGTCTCCACCTTTTCCTGTAAAATTATTCGTAGTGACAGAGTAGATCTGATCTTCGGCTATTTTTTGATATTCTCCGTTTCTTGCTATTTCCATTGAAATGACACGAGATCCCTCAGTCTCCCCACTGTCATAAGTGAACCTCATACCTGCAATTTGTAAAAATCCACCGCTCTCTTTTGGTGCTTGACTTACACTATGTTCGAGTATTTGTTTTATTTCTTGACCAGTTAACTGTGCTACGACAGGGTCGTTTCCGAAGGGGAGGACCGCCATTACTTCCCCAACTGTAATAGGGCCTTTATCAATAGCTGCTCGAATTCCCCCACCATTTTGCATGGCAATGACAACACTTGGATCCTTTTCTTTCGCCTTTGCTAGCATCGCATCTGTAATTAAATTTCCTAATTCTGTTTCATTGGCACGAACACTAACTTCACTATCACTAAGACGTGGATTTAACAAAGGTTTTGCTGCAACGGCACCTGTCTCTTGATCAATGATTTTGTCTATTTCCTTTTTGTATGGGGCTAGAATTTTGCTGGCATCCTCATTTGGTTCTTTTTCCGTGACATCGATTAATTGGCCTGCACTTTCAGTTACAACCCCATTTTCATTAAACTGCACATCGAGTCTTCCTAAGAGTTGAGCATATTGATATGCTTGCACGATAACCGTTGGGTCCTTGTCCGCTCCATTTTCATCCTTTTCGACAACTACCGGTTCTTCTAATTTTGAATGGGAATGTCCACCGACAATTACATCAATCCCATCGACATATTTTGACAATTGCAAGTCATTTCCCATGTCGGGGTTACTATCATAACCAATATGGTTCACTGCAATAATTTTATCAATACCCAATTCACTAAATTGATCCACTGCTCGCTGTGCTTCTTCTATATAGGATAAAAATTCTACATTGACTGGACTGGAAATATTCGCTGTATCCTCTGTGGTAAGTCCAAATATACCGACTTTTTCGCCATCGACTTCCTTAATGATTCCATCATAGACCATTCCACTTTCGGCAGATTCTATAAATCCATCATTGACGATCCCAGACATATATGGATCATTTGAAAAATCAACATTTGTGCCTAGTAATGGGAAATTAGCAGCTTGGACAAATTCTTCTAAGGATTGATGACCATCCTCGCTTGAACCGAGGTCAAACTCATGATTTCCAAATACCATGGCGTCAAAGCCCATCATATTTAATAAAGCTAAATCGGCCTTTCCTTTATACTGATTAAAGTATAGTGTTCCTGAAAATACATCTCCACCATGAAATAAAAGTGCCTCTGGTTCCTCTGCACGCACCTCGTTAATAGCTGTAAGCATTCTTGGTAACGGCTCTACATGTGCATGTGTATCATTCATATGCATGATCGTTAGCGAAAAATTCTCATTATCGCCTTCTGCTGCAAGGATACTAGTTGGTAAAATTAAAGAACTCGTGAGTAGAATAATAGTTAAGAGCTTGAATGAAAATCTCAATTGGCTACCTCCTTTTAGATTAGATTAATAGAATACGCTAGGACTTCTCCCATCATTGTAGAAATCCACTATTAACTAATCATTAAAAATATGTAAAAATTATGTAAAACTACTAATAGTTATAACATATTTCGGCAGGATTTTGGTAGTGTTTTCATTAATTTTATTGGGAATAGTTAGGATAGGTATCTTGGTGATCTCATGTGCGGATCGAGAGATTACCTCGATATAACTATTTATCTTGGTTATTTCACCAGCTCTCCGTACGAAAACCAAAATAAAAAAATATATCTTGGTTATCTCGCGAGCATCCTTCGAGATAACCAAGATATAAGCTCAAAGACTAGCAGATTTTTATCATTCAATGAGAGAGGAAAGCAACCACTCTATCAATTCCCTGAAACTAATCCAAATAATTCAGGTAGCCATAAGGACACGGCGGGAACAAAGGTGACGATTAATAAAACACCTACAATGACGAAAAAGAAAGGCATGATTGGCTTTACCACGCTTTCGATTTTTAGTTTGGCGACTCTTACTCCAATAAACAGAACGGGTCCGACTGGTGGGGTGATCGTCCCGATACTCACATTTAATACCATCATTACCCCAAAATGAACAGGATCCATACCTAATTCCATGGCGATTGGGAGAAAGATTGGAGTGAAGATTAATACAGCGGGGGTCGGATCCATTAATGCGCCAATTATGAGTAGGATAAGATTCATAATTAACAGTATGATGATCGTATTATCTGAAATGGATAATAACAAATCTGAGATGAGTCCAGGTATATTCGTAAAAGACATCACCCATGCCATAATGCTAGAAACCCCTATTAGGAAAACGACAATCGAGGTAATTTTTGTTGCCTCTAGCAAAATTCGGGGTAAATCTTTGATTTTAATTGCTTTATAAATAAGAGATAGAATAAAGGAATAGACAACGGCAATGGCAGATCCTTCTGTTGCGGTAAAAATACCGCCAACAATCCCGCCAATTACGATGACGATGAGAAGTAGGCTCGGTATCGCATCGAGAATCACGAACAGCTTCTCTTTTAATCCTAGTGATAAATGGGAAGTATATTTGCGATGCCTTGCAATGAAAAAGGCGACAAGCATACAACCAAGTCCCCAGAGAATCCCAGGGATATATCCTGCCAAAAATAAGGCGGCGATCGACGTACCACCACTAGCTAAGGAATAAACGATCATAATATTACTCGGTGGAATAAGCATCCCTGTAGGTGCTGATGATATATTAACAGATGCACTGAATTCGGTACTATATCCTTCTTTTTTTTGCATTGGTGTCATGGTGGTACCAACCGCAGCGGCTGCAGCTACTGCAGAGCCGCTGATCGAACCGAAAAGCATATTCGCAATGGTATTCGTGTGCGCCAATGAGCCTGGCATTTTTCCTGCGAGGACTCGTGCACAATGAATCAGCCTTGAAGCAATCCCGCCATTATTCATGATCACACCTGCGAGGATAAAAAAGGGAATTGCTAACAGGGTGAAGGAATTCATTCCAGTGAACATCCGCTGGGCAGAGGACAAAAGCGCATCCTGAAAAAATAGAATATAGAGCATGGAAATCAGTGATGCGATTCCAACACTAATACTAATAGGTACCCCTATGATCAGACAAAACAAAATCCCTATTGCTAAGATCAAGCCAACTACTACTGCTATATCCATGCAAACCCCTCCTTGCCTCCATGATTATTCTGTTTTAACCTTTTTTCGTGTTTGGACTGTTTGATAGATGTTATACGTGCAATAGAATAAAATACACAAGCCACTCACTGGCATGACAGCATAAAGATAGCCAATTGGAATTTGTAAGGAAGCATTCATCTGTGTCCAAGCAAGCTCTGCAGCAATAAACCCACCGATAAGTAGCACAAATAAGGCAAATACCATATTCAGTGCCTCAATCACTATTTCATTTACAGCTTTCAATCCTTGTGGGAATTTATCCTTCACCACTTCCACTGCCATATGTCCTTTCTCCCCGAATACAATGGCTGATCCAAACATCACAAGCCAGACGAAGCAATATTTTGCTAATTCCTCAGAGACGACACTTGGGTTATTTAAAATAAACCTAGTTATCACCTGCCATGTCACAAGTAATACGAGAAAGGCAAACAAAGTAATACAAATAGCGGAAAGCGCTTGATCCAGTCGTTTTTTTACTGCATCCATTTCATCACCTCATTTATTACTCTAGCTTTTGCATTTTTTCATAGATTTCCTTTGCCTTCTCAGAGGTTAATTTTTCTTCGATTAGAGGTCTTACTGCATCTTGAAATACCTTCACATCAACTTCGTTAAACTGTGCTCCCGCTTCCTCGGCCGCTTTTTTTGCTTGATCGACATCTTCTTCAAATAGATCATATTCTAAGTCGATGGCATTCGCTAATTCCTCTCGAAAAATAGCTTGATGCTCTTCTGACATTCCTTTAAAAAGATCTGCATTGATAAGCAAGTAATCAGGTAACATCACATGCTGGGTATAGCTATAATACGGGGCAACCTCGACATGTTTGAGATCATTGTAGACAAGCTCATTATTTTCCGCGCCATCGAGCACACCTGATTGAATCGCCGTATACACTTCCCCCTGCCCCATTGGTGTTCCGACACCGCCCATTTTCTCCATCATTTGCACATTTGTATCACTTTCCATGACACGTATTTTCATTCCTGCCAAATCCTCAGGTGTTTCTATCGGAGATTGGCTATTATAGACATTTCTTACGCCTCCATGAAATGCTCCAAGGACGATCATCCCTTGATCCTCCACAGAGTGGTATAAATCTCCTACGATATCTTCATTATTGATAACGGATTTCTGATGTTCCTTGGAATCAAATACATATGGCAAATTAAACACGACGAAATCTTCATTGAAGTTCTCCATTAAACTTCCACCTACGATAGACATCGCAATCGTTCCAGATTGGACAAGTTCTATCGTTTCACGCTGGGCTCCTAACAATTCGTTTGGTGATATCTCTACTTCATATTTTCCATCTGTTCGTTCCTTCAACTTCTCCCCAAACTCCTCCATTGCTTTAAATTGAGGATGATTCTCTGGCTGGTTGAAGGCTACCTTCAGTACGGTTGCTCCGGACGACTCTTCCCCTTCATTCTCTGTTGTATCCGCCGCTTTCCCACAGGCAGAAAGGAACACAATTAGGAAAACGCTTACTAAAATGACGGAAATATAAGACAATCTTTTCATTTTGAAACACCCCTTTTATTCTCGCATCCTACCATTAGTTACATGATTAACAGGATAAGACACTAGCTTTTCTTTCTTAAAACGAACGACTTCTCTGGCAACCTTATATTTTAACTCATATGCTGCTTGCTCGGAATACCAAGCCATATGAGGTGTTAGAATAATGTTTGCAGAATTTCGTAACGGTGAATCAATATCCAGTGGTTCTATTTCCGTAACATCGAGTGCAGCTCCTGCCAGCCACTTTTGAGTAATAGCATGAGCCAGTGCCTCCTCATCGACAATGCCACCACGTGAGACATTGATTAAATAACTCGTTTTCTTCATTTTTCTTAATTGTTCTCTTCCAATCAGATGATAGGCATCCTCTAATGGACAATGGATACTAATGACATCTGCTGTTTCTAGTAATGCATCAAGCTCTACTATTTCGATAAATGGTAGGACTAGTTCGTCCCTTTTGTACTGATATTTAGGATCATAGGCGATAACTCGAGAGCCGAGGGCATGGACTCTTTCCGCAAAGGTACTACCAATTCGGCCTAATCCGATAACACCAACCGTTTGATCACGATGACGATAAATGGGAATGCTTTCCCGATAGTCCCAATTACCGTTTAAAACAGAAGCATTCATATGCATGATTTTTCTTGATAGATTGAGCATTAAGGCAAGGGCATGATCTGCCACTTCCTCTACTCCATAATCAGGAATATTGCAAACCTGGATTCCATATCTAGTCGCAGCATCAACATCAATATTATTGACACCAACCCCATACCGGACGATAAGCTGAAGCTTTGGTAGATGACGAAAAACCTTTTCTGTCATTGGTGCATATTGGTTCATGATTATTTCTGCTTGTTGACAGCTAGCGATCACATCCTCTTCTGTTTTGCATTGCTGCATTTCAAACTCAATTACTGCTTCTCGGAAAATTTCTGTTTCGATATCGATATGGTCATGGTCACAATCGGTAATCATCACCTTCATGTTTCTCCCCCCTTTTATTCAGTTATTTTAAAAATGGTCGACCACCCTCCTAAGCTTAAACAGAATCCCTCCTCATAATTTTTGGCTCAAAACGGTAGACAATCCCTTCCCGTCTTTTCGTAATGTTGCTAATTTTCTCTAACAATAATTCGGCTGCCTTTTTTCCCATCGCAAAAGCTGGTTGAGCAATCGTCGTTAATGCAGGATTATAGACACTGGCAAAGGTTACATCATCAATGCCAATAATCGCCAAATCCTTTGGAATCTGTAGCTGGTTTTCTTTCATATAATGAAGGATTTCGACTAATACTAAATCGTTTAAAGCAAGCATCGCATCTGGGGGCTCCCTAAGAGCTAGCATTTTCCTTAAGTGATCTCGGACATTAGTCGTTTCTACATTGGCGATATATTCTGGCCTTAAGGATAGACCATTTTCTGTGATAGTCTGCTTGTAGCCAGTGGTTCTCTCCATCCTTGGTGTTATATTTGGTAACAATGGTGGGGAGATCATAGCAATTCTCTGATATCCCTGCATCAAAAACGTTTGAATCGCTAATTTGCTTGCCTTTTCATTATCTAGTAGCACTGTATCAATTCCGACCCCTGAGACCATTCGATCAATAAAAACCGTGGGATAATTGGTCATTATCAATGTTTGATATAAGCTTTTGTTAGCACCTGTTGGAAACACGATAATGCCATCTACCTGTTTTGCTTGAAGCATTTCGATAAACTGCTTTTCCTTTCTGGGATCATCGTCTGCATTACAAGCAATGACATGAAAGTTTCTCTCACTACAATAATCCTGAATCGCCCGAATAATTTGTGTGGAAAACACATGCAAAATATTGGCTACAATCACCCCGATCGTGTTGGTCTTCTTCTGTTTTAAGCTTCTTGCTAAAAAATTTGGACTGTAGTTTAATTCCTTGATCGCAGCTTCAATGCGCGCTTTCGTTTCCCCTCCCATGTAGTCATATCTTTCATTCAAGTATTGAGATACAGTACTTTTGGATACTCCTGCGTGCTTAGCTACATCTGTTATCGTTATTTTTTTCATATAAGGCTGGCACTCCTAAAGCTTGCATGATTACTAAATCGGTTTAGTATACATTTAGTAAGATTATAGATTTACGGAGGTGGTTTTAGAACAATTTTTATTAGAAAAATTGGCATATCCAAAAAAATATGGAACAAGAGGTATCCTCTTATTCCATATTTATGATTAATGCTGCATCCCTTGTTGTGGGGCTTTTCCATATTGTTGTAGCATCATACTTGTATCTTGAGCGCTAAGCTCAGGGACTTGATAGTAACCATTTTTGTTTTGATAGAGGAATAACTCATAGCTCATCTCAATCGCGTTTGGTACACTATCTGCAATCACTCTACGCAAAACTGGGTTGTTAATTTCTGCTGCTGCCATTGCTAATGCAGAAGCTGCAGATTTCGTATGACCTAACATAAAGGAAGAATAGCATTCATCCGTAAGCTCACTAACGGATTGTTTTGGTTGCTTCGGTTGTCCTGGATTCATGCCATACTTTACATCATTGCTTTCTTGCATCTTATATTGTTGTGTGGGTACTTGAGGATCTTGACCAGTATGGAAAGAATCTACAATGGTGTTATACATTTGTGTCATAAAAGCTGATTGACGTTGTAGAATGCTTTTCAATTGAGGATCTTGGATATTTTGATCATAAAGCTTGTACTGTTCTAAAATTCCAATTAAACAGCCAATCACTTCGTGTGCATCAAACAGCTCGTGCGCACCACGGTTTACATCCATTCCTTGGTTCGTCATATTTTGTGGCATTTGTGTACCACCTTGCATTTGATTTTGGTTTTGATTTTGCACAATCATTTACCTCCCATGTTTTAAAATTCACGTATATATTTTCCAATACTTAAACAAATATGTATGAAAAATATTGAAATTTCGATAAAAGATTTTCCTATAGTAAATTCGTCAATTGATTTCTCTAGGATAATTGCTTAAAGTAAAATAGAGAACATTGATTAAGGAGAAATGTAAATGGACAATAAGATTAGACTAGGGATCGTAGGTTACGGTAATTTAGGTAAAGGAGCAGTGGAAGCGATCAAGCAATCTCCTGATATGGAGTTAGTAGCCGTTTTTACTAGGAGAAATCCAGAAGCACTAGTTCTAAACGAGCCTGGTGTAAAGGTATTATCTATAAAAGATGCGGTTGAGTATCAAAAGGACATTGATGTCATGCTGCTTTGTGGAGGTTCAGCAACAGATTTACCGGAACAAACTCCCCATTTTGCTAGCATGTTCAATACAGTGGATAGCTATGATACCCATGCAAAAATCCCAGAATTTTACCAATCTGTTGATAAAGTTGCGACAGAGCATCACACAACAGCAATTATCTCTGTTGGCTGGGATCCGGGATTATTCTCGATTAATCGGGTAATGGCTGATGCAATTTTGCCTAATGGGGCGAATTATACCTTCTGGGGAAAGGGCTTAAGCCAAGGACATTCCGATGCGGTTAGAAGAGTGAGTGGTGTAAAAAATGGTGTCCAGTATACGATTCCGTCCGAGCAGGCAATAGAAAAAGTAAGAAGTGGCTCTAATCCGGAGCTAGCGACAGCGGAAAAGCACCTTCGTGTTTGCTATGTAGTGCCAGAGGAAGGTACAGATACTGGAGCAATCGAGCAGGAAATAAAAACAATGCCTCATTATTTTGCAGATTATGAAACTGAAGTCCACTTTGTCACCGAAAAGGAGCTAAAACGCGATCACGCCAAAGCGCCACATGGTGGGTTTGTTATCCGTGGTGGGAATACAGGACAAGACAACAAGCAGATCTATGAGTTCTCCCTTCAGCTAGATAGTAATCCTGAGTTTACAGCAAGTGTATTAGTTGCTTATGCAAGAGCTGCTTTTAGGTTAAGCAAGGAGAAACAATATGGTGCCAAAACCGTTTATGATGTGACACTCGGACAGCTCTCGCCACGTTCTGCAGAAGAATTGAGAAAAGATTTTCTCTAATTCTCAATAAAAGACTGCCCTTGAGATAGTTCCAAGGGCAGTTTATCGTTAGCTTTATCGACTTTTCACCAATAGTTCTACTGCTTCCTTTACAAGCTTGTCTGTATCTTCTCCATTTTCGATACTGTCGCGTACACACTGCTCTAAGTTCATACTAACGATAAGACCAATCGTACGATCAACCGCACTTCTAGATGCAGATAATTGAGTGATAACATCGCGACAATCCTTTCCTTGCTCGATCATTGTTAAGACACCTTTGATCTGGCCCTCGATCCTTTTCAAACGATTGACCACAGATTTATTATATTCCATCATGACTCCCTCACTTTTTTTCACATGGTTTGTTGCCCATATTATACTCTAAATAAGGCGCTGTTTGTAATAATTGTGTTTATACTCTATTCGACAAAACGTTCCATAGACATGACGAACAAAGTATGATATTTTTTTGTTATCGATATCACTATTAGTCTTATGGGGAGGTGACGAATTATAGGCCTTACGTATTTAGCAAATGACAAATAGACATCTAGAGAAAACCCTTAAAAGAACATAGGGTTTAATTTTTCACCTCTATTGAAAACGATTACAAATAGAAAGGTGTTATCAAATGTCAAAAACAAAATGGACCGCAATCGTTCTATTATTTATTATGCTATTGACCCTGCATTCCTACGATCGCTTATTTGCAGAGGAATTAGCTACACCACTGAAATTTGATTTTGGTTGTGAAACAAGCCCAACAATGGAAGAATATCTTCCCATCTCCAATAAATTATTATATGAGGCAGAAACAGGATACGGGTTAGATAAGGAAGTATCCTGCCGAGATCGTGGTGCTCCTGATGATTTAAGGAGAGATTTTACCAATGGAAAGGATTATTCCTTTATTGTTGATCTCCCCAATGGCGGTTACTTTGTCAAGATCATTTCTGGTGATCATATTGCTGCCAATAAGACCGATATCACAATTGAAGGGGAACAGCAGGATAGAATCGAGGCAACCACTAATCAATTTGCTGAAGAAATTTATCCAATAGAGGTCAAGGACCATCAATTAAACCTCACATTTGATGAGGATGGTCGAGTAAATAGTCTGGAAATTTATTCAACGAAGGAAACTAGTCCACCAGTATGGCCAGAGAATAGTGAGCTTATCTTGTCCAACATTACGGAAACTAGTGTCGACTTGAGCTGGACAATGCCAACAGATAATGTAGCGGTTACGCAATATCGAATATATCAGAATAATACATTGATCAAGGTGATTGACGCAGAGGCTACCGAAGCAGAACAAAATAAAATTTCCTATCATCTATCTGGTAGCGACCTAGATTTAACGAACACAGAGCTACGGATTGAGGCTGGAGATGCATCAGACAATTGGACAGAAAATGGACCAACTGCCCATACACAACGGATACCAGAGGAAATTAAAATCAATGGCCCGAATAAAATACAAGTATCGAATGAAGAAGGCAAGCAAATTTCGTATCAAGCTGAAGTGTTGGATCAGTTCGGCTTTGAGCTCTTAGAAGAAGGAGTAACCTGGGAGCTAGCTGGAAAAATTCCGAATAGCATTCGTCTTGATCAAAATGGCAAACTAACTATTGATTCTCCTCCCTCTTCCCCGTTAACGATGGTTTTAATAGCGATAAGCAAGTCAAACCCCGATGTAAAAATAGAGCAAGAAATTACGATTTATCGACCTGTAGAAGAAAGGATTATCATAATAGGCCCGAGAGGAATTGCCTTACCGGAGAAAGGAAAGAATACCTTTAGTTATCGTTCCCAGGTCATGGACCAATTTGGTGCGATCATACCAAATGCCGAGGTAAATTGGAGTATTGCTAGTAATTCGCCTAAAGGTGTAAAAATGAGTCGGGATGGGAAGCTAACGGTTTCTTCAAATGCCAAAGAACAATCCTTTATGATTCAAGTAACTTCCGCGAATGATAAAAAGCTTTTCCAGAAAGAAAAGCTTCACCTCACGACAAAGCACTATAAATATTTACCAATTGATGGCGGTTTTACGGTGGAAAATGGCGAAGAATCCTATAATCGCCCTTTATACGGCCCTCATCACTCTCCAAGAATCATCGCCTTAGTTGGGGATAAGCCTGATAGTTTGCTCTTCCAAAATAGAGGAAATAAGGATCAAGAGAAATTAGGTCACGTATTTTTTGGTTTAAAAAACGGGAAGTGGTTTGCTGACTTCGAATCAATTACCTCTCGATATGTTTACGGACATCAAGAATATGAGCTACGAGATCCATCTATTGATGGAACAATACGGTTAAGTTTTGTTCGCCCTACTGATTCGGAAGGATTACTTATCAAGGTTACTCTACCAGATGCCTATACAGATGATTTAGTGGTGGCCTCTGGTGGTCGTGATTATGGGAGCTATGGTTCCCAAGATTATGAGTCGATGAAATTCCATCCGGAAGATACAGAAGGAACCGAAGTAAGCATCGAAAATAATTATTTTTCCATTCGTGGTGGTGGTCCGACATTGTATGGGACAGCTAATATCCCTTTAGCCTTACAGAAGGGAGACGCATCCGTTTTTTCTCAAGGGCCTGACGCACTCCTTGAAAAAGAAACAGAAGCTCAGCCAATGGCAATTGGTACAACAGAAGGAAATTATGATAATCACATATATTTTAATATGACAACAGATGATATTGGGTCTCCTGAAATGGATGCCTATTTAACAGAGCCAGAAACCGTATTTGCAAAAAGCCTTGATTACTATAAGCAGCTTTCTCAATCGATAAAGTTGGATACACCTAATCCTTATTTGGATGCTGCACTTCCTGCTGCAAGCCTAGCTTTGGACGCCTCTTGGAGCAAACCAACCTTCATGCACGGTCCCATCAATTGGTTTGTCGCATTACCTGGATGGAGGTCTACTTATGGTGTTACCGCAGCAGGCTGGGAGGATCGAGCCTTTGAGAATGCCGAGGCCTATTTTGAAAAACAAGCATCCAATGGGAGAATACCATCTAAGCTAAATGGCGATTCCCATTACAATATGGGGGAAGTATTGGTCGATATGATGCTCTACAATTGGGAATGGACAGGGAATCTCGATATTTTTAAGAATGGTGGCTTTGATTTTATTGCCAAGCATTTAAGCTGGATGGATGAATACATGGAAACAGAGGATGAAGGATTATATGAAAGTCACCTCAATGCATGGAATACAGACAATAAATGGAACAATGGCGGAGGAGCGACTATCGCAAGTGTATACACCTGGCGTGCCAATAAAGAAATGGCTGCTATCGCTAAACAGTTAGGCAAGGACCCAACGATCTTTGAACAACGTACAAAACAAATCGAACAAGCGATGAAAGACAAGCTTTGGGTGGATGACATCGGCGTTTTTGGTGAATACAAGGATGTCTATGGCTTAAAAAGAGTGCATACATCACCAGACCTCTCCAGTATTTATACACCAATCGATTTAGGATTCACCGATCCATTTGAAAGCTATCAAATGCTACAATTTTCAGAGAACCGTATAGAAAACGAGTTAGGGACTACTCCAAGAAATGGCCGTTTACCTTGGACTTCCAATTGGTTACCTAATGTCTATTCAAGTAGAGGTATCTACACAGCAGAAACGATCAATTTAATGCTCACCTATTATCGTCTAGGACTGACTGAGCAAGCGCGAGATCTACAGGCAGGCGTTGATGCAAACCTGTTTGCAGGACCAGGACCTGGTGTTCTTTCCTACATTCAGAATCAGGATGGATCTCAATCTGGGCACGTCGATTTTACCGATGTGACCTCGATGTATGTACGAACAGCTGTGGAAGGTCTATTCGGTATCAAGATGGATGTTCCAAATCAAAGGGCGACGATTCAGCCTGCGTTCCCTCAAGACTGGGAGTATGCCTCCATTGATACAGATTATTTAGCTTATGATTATCACAAAGATGGTACAAAGGAAACAATGGTCATTCATAGCGAGAAATCATTAGCATACGATATTAGACTTATCGCCAAGGATACGAAGATTAAGTCCGTGAAGATAAATGGAAGCGCCGTGGATTATTCGCTCGAACCAGGGATTGGTCATCCTTGGCTGACCATAGAGACACCTGAGGGCAAGAAGGCGGAAGTGGAAATTACCTATCAGAATCCGAACAAGAAGCATATGCCGGAATTAAAGGCAAGCGCTGTCGGAGCTATCGATGAAGCATATTATTTTTCCGTAAAAAAAGGCAAAATTGTTCGTCTCCATGATCCTCAAGGAATACTTGATAGAAAGCAGTCGTCGATAAAAAATTCAAAGGCATCGGTTGTCCTTAAAAATAAGCCTGGTGCCCATACGTTCTTTGTGCTCGTGGAATCTGGGGAAAGCGAGATGTGGTTACCTGTCAATCTCAACCTCAAGGAGCCATTAGAAATAGTGGATGGACAGTTAGTCATAAAAAATGACGAAGCATTTGCTCAATTTGCGATCGAAAATAATAGTCAGGAAAACATCAACCTGAAAGGGACAGCACAGATTGCTGGAACCGATTTTCCTTTACACAGGATGATAAAAGCAAATACAACATCTGATCTGGTAACATTTAAAATCGAAAACCCATCCATGCTGACACCTGGCGAGAATTTACTGACAATTTACGGAAACAACAAGCAAGAAATTAAGACAAATATCGTAAACTGGGAATTAGATGATCAACTATCTGGTGCTTATCACAATGCTTACCAAAGCCACCCTATTGATTTAAGTAGCCTAGTAAACCAGGATTTAGCTAATTTACATCAGAACAAATATACCCCACAGCCTGAGTTGTTTTATTGGGATAATATCCCGAGTACGGTAACGGAATATGGGCTAAATTGGTGGCAATATCGAGATGGTCAAGATAAAGTGAAACCGAGCCTAACGAAGCTTGATTATGAAGGGGACCATTTTAAATCAGATATGGGGATTCCATTTTTAATTACAAAAGGAAAGGAAAATGCTGTGTTTACTTCACTCTATGATAACTTCCCAGACAAGGTCGAAATTCCTGTGAACGTGACGGGGAATAAACTCTATTTCTTTCTGACAGTTGCTACCAATCACATGCAAAGTCGTATAGAAAATGCTAAGATCACGGTAAACCTTGAGGATGGTACGCAAGAAATATTACCACTTACGAACCCTGAAAATATAGATGATTGGTTAAAGGAAAATACCTCAAGTGCTTATGCACAAAGTGGATTTATCCAGGAGCTAGGTGACAGGGCACATGGTAACATTCTAAGTATCGACTTAGGCAAAGCCAAGGACATTGAAAGCGTGGAGCTTCAAACACTTAGTAATGAGGTTTTAGCAGGTCTTCTTGGATTAACAGTGCTCGAACAGAAATAAAAAATCTGCTACCATCAGTGGGGGTTTTCGCGCCCCCATTGATGGCTCTTCTTAATTTCTTCCTCCACGAGAATTGGACCTAGCTTTACTTCTTTTTTGTTCATTCGGTATCCTATCTCCATCCGTTCTCTTTTTCTTATGTGCGTTTGAATCCTTCGTCATCTTTACACCTCCAACCTTTTATTTTTTCTTTTCTAGCATAACCTCGATGTGTCAACTTATTCTATCCCTTGTCAAAGGTACTATTAATCGATAAGATGTGGAATAATTGTTGGTTCAGTTCTTCAATCGATGTCTTATATTGATTGCGCTCTATAAAATGCATTTCCATCCATGCATCATGCACAACTGCGGTTTACCCGCTTTATAAAATGCATTTCATTCCATGCATCAAGCACAACTGCAGTTTACCCGCTTTTATAAAATGCATTTCATTCCATGCATCTAAACAAACTGAGGTTTAGTTGCTCTATCATTTCCATGCATTTTATGTTAAAAATAATGGCAATGGTATAATGAGACCTAATATCACGAATCATAAGCATGATTACCATTTTATACTTAGGAGAGACATCGATGAAGATTCGCTTTGGCTATGTAGCTAACGCATTAGGATTATGGGATGCTAGTCCCTCGAAAAGCTTTACTTTTACTAATTATTCTAAGCTTTCCAAGCAAGAGAGATGGGAGAAGCTCCTATTCATTACAGCCCAAAACCTAAAACATACCAAGAGAATATTACACTACAATATTGCACATGAAATAGAGCTTTATCGTTTTTCCAGCTTGCTTGTCCCATTAGCGACTCACCCTGAAGTGATGTGGGATTTTATTACCCCATTTAAAAAGGATTGGCAGGAGCTTGGTCAGTTAATGGAACAATATAACATTCGTCCAAGCTTTCATCCAGGTCAGTTCACACTATTCACAAGCCCAAGAGCGCATGTCACGACAAGTGCCGTGATCGATATGGAATATCATTATAAGATGCTGGAAGCGATGAATGCTCACGATAGAGGAATCATTAATATCCATATTGGTGGAGCTTATGGGGATAAAGAAGCTACATTAAAGAGATTTCATCAAAACCTAAAGAACCTGCCATCTCCTATTAAGAAACGGATGACATTAGAAAATGATGACAAAACCTATAATGTGGAGGAAACGCTACAGACATGTGAAAAAGAGAATATTCCGATGATTCTCGATTTCCATCATCATTTAGCAAATCCATCAGAGCAGGAGCTTTCTCATTATCTGCCAAGAATTTTTCAGTCATGGAGCCATTCTGGAAACATTCCGAAGATCCATCTCTCTTCACCCAAATCGGAACAAGCGTTTCGTTCTCATGCGGATTTTGTCGCACTCGATTTTGTTCTTCCTTTTTTTAAAATGGCAAAGGAGCTTAATCAGGATTTTGATATCATGATTGAAGCAAAGCAAAAAAATCTGGCTATGCATGCTCTAGTGGAAGAGATTTCATCGATCCGCGGTGTAAAAAGAATTTCTGCCTCATCGGTTGAATGGTAAGGCAAGAGGCTGATCCATGGAAGAATCAGCCTCTTTTTCCTTACCTACTCTTTATCTTCAGTTGTAGTAGAAATATCAGTATCTTCACTAAATTCTGTTCCATAATTTAAGCTACGTGATTCAACAGAGGCTGTATCTGTTTCTTCGTCTGATTCAAAAAGTAGGGTTAAACAATATAAACTGCTGATACCTACTAAAGAATAAATCACTCTGGAAAGTAGACTATCCTGACCACCAAACATTGCTGCAACTAAATCAAATTGGAAAAACCCGATTAATCCCCAGTTGATACCACCTATAATAGTTAAGGCAAGTGCTACGCGTTTTAAGGTATTCACTTGATTACACCTCCTAACCAACATATTTTATAGAAAAGAAATGGATTCATTTCTTCGCCTTTATTTTTCACTATTCCTAAATATTCATACGAAAGCTAGCACACATAATAATAAATTTATTGAAAATCGAAGCAATAAAAGGATTTTTGAATGATTAGGGTGGATGTGTTCATAATAATAAATAGTATATTGGAGATAGGGGAGATTTCTTTTGATCGAGTTGCAAACAGAACTTGAAGGCAAAAAAACATTTTATGGGAATATTCAAAAACAATCGAGCGGGCTTAACTTTACATTAGGAGAAAACTGGGACTATGATAAGGGATACTTGGATTCGCTTCTATCGAGAAAAGAAGGGGAGTCCATTTACCTGCGCATACCTTTCCATGTTCTAGAGGGTGAACTTGAAAATCCAAATGCTTTGATCGAATTTGAAAGACCTTTCGTGATCAACCACGTTGTTCGTCTAGGTTTGGACGATACTGCGAGCGGCGTGACGACCGTTTCTGGTCTAAGCCAATTCCAACATCCTGTCGATAAGGATGGATTGATTGACGATGAACATAAGTGGAAGGAAATTGGAGAACAGGCTGTGCAGCAATTAATCGCAAGTGTTAATTTGAGGTAGCTTTACTGCTATGTAAATAACTCCCTCCTTGAAAGGAGGGAGATTATGGGTTTATTTCTTTGACGGAAATGGCTTGTGTTAATTTATTTGTTTTACATCCTTCAAAGTCCTTCTCTTTCACTAAATCGACCTTAATCGCGGCTTCTAATTTTTCTGTATCTGGTCGTTTCACTAGAAAATCTGCTAAATTTAGCTCTTCCAATTTTTCGACCGTTTTCTCTTCATCATACTGAACCTTTGAACGAATGACCCGTTGAACTTTATATTTTCCATGCCTTACCTCGCCCTTTTGTTTTTTTCCAAAGGTTTCATCTAAGTATTCATGAAGCTGTTTTTTTATTAGATTTAATTCTTTTTCTATTGTCTTCTTCTCGATATTTAGATCAGCATACCGTTTTAAATATTCCTCGGTTATTTCAAAGGACTCCACCGTCATCGTCTTCCCCCCTAATGTCTAGATATTCCATTATATGAAGATAGATGGGGATTATGACTTGTCCATTTACAGTATAAAAAGAGATTTTATAGAAAAAATAGGGTTATATTATGTGAAATACAGGAGGCGAATCAAATTGGATAATCAAAAGGTTATAAATGAGCTTAATGCCTATTTAAAGGGGGAATACATGGGGATTCATTCCTATGAACAGTACATCCATCATGTAACAGACCCTCAAATCAAAGCAGAGCTTCAGCGTATTCAGCAAGAGCATAAAGAACATGCCGCCAAAATAGCCGAACGAATTCAGGATCTTGGTGGAAAAGCAGTCGATGATACTGGTGCAATGCTAAGTCTGAAAGAAGGAATGATGAAGCTAAAAGGCATCCCTAATACCATAGAAGAAATTTTAGAAAGTGCGATTAAAGGGCAAGAAATGGGAATGAAAATGACTGAAGAAATCGTTCGAGGAGATTTAGATACCGACAGTAGAGATTTAGTAGAGGAAAATTTAAATGAGGATCGAGAGCAGATTGATCGGTTGAATAGGCTTTTGTGAGGGTTGTTGGTTATAGGNNTGTAATGAAACTTTATCAGTGGGGTTGCCCCACTGATTGTTTTTGTTTTTTTAAAAGTGCACCTGGCACTTATTCCATGTATACTGGGGTCTATTAGTCATATATTGAACACTCTGGCCAATGCTTGCATGCAAACTGGGTTATATAATCATATATTGGACATCTGGACCCCTGATCGCTTGCGAGCTGGGATATATAATTATATACCGGGCCTGTCCTGCTAATGAAGGAGATAGCCAAAATGGAAGTGAATGACGTTTTAATATTTACGATTTCACTAAATAATACATCGTCATTCGTCATAGGAAATAAAAAATCGACATTCACCCTCCTAAATCAGTGAATGCCGATATCTAAGAAGGACCCCTTGTATCCTAATCTCTTTGTGTGTGGAGTACTTTCTCTTTCACTGAAGAACGGTATTTAAATACCATCTTTAAATTATCTTCAGGCAAATTTACTTCATCTACAGTTAACGTGAATACCTTGCTTTCCCCAGGTGAAATACCGTGAACCTTTAACTCATCTTCATCAAAAGTAATAAAATCAGACTTTTCTATTATCACATTCCCTTTTAATTCAGCTGAGTCATTGTTAGATACTATAATTTCGATTGAATCGCCATTTTGAATTGATGATTGAAACCCATCTATGTCAATTCCAATATTTGTCTTACCACCTTGAGGTACAACTTTACGTGCAAAAGAGATTTCATCTATTAATACAGATCCATCCCAATTATTTAATGTAGAGGATCTTACCCATACTTTAATTCGGTCAAGCGAATCAAGGCCATCCCAATTATTTAAGTTTAAGGCGATGTTATTCCAATCACTATTATGTTCAATATCAAAGTATCCTTCCGCCACATTTCCCCCACTATAAACTTTTACTTTTGCTTGATAAGTCAGTGCTTTGTCCATATCAGGAACCTTTAACGCTAGATTCAAGTATGGTGTGTTGGAAACATCCAATGGTTCTTTTAGGTTAAGCGTTGCTCCACGCCACAACGATGCTAAAGAATGAAAACTAACCTGCAGTGATCCTGCTCCATTGAAACTATCTTGTTCATTTAAAAAAACTGTTTGGCTATTATCAGCTGCTTCCCAATTACCAATATCTTGATCAAAATTATTAATAACATATGGTTGCAACGGTTTCTTCACTAATTCTACCCCAGCGAATTCTGGTAATTCTCTATCAGCCAATTGGGTTGAGTCAAAATCCGGTATGACATCCTTCCAGTTTTCAATTCCAATAATGGATTTAGCAAATTCAGTAACCTCTAGGGATTTTCCTGTATCGATATACTTGAAAACATCGTAAATATATTTTTTCTCATCTGGTGTACTTATTTCCCCTTCAGCTGTCGTCCATAGGCCTAATTTAAGCCCACCTTCTTCAGCATGGTCGGTATGTCGGTGAAGGATAAAGGAATCAATTTCATCTAAAAATTTCACCTTATAATAAGCGTATGCATAGGCAGCTGCCTGAACCTTTTGTGCTTCTTCTGAATTATCTCCACTGTGAAAGCCTTGCTCTGACAATATAATCCGCCTTGGGTTATCTTCATACAACAATTCTTCTTGGTTCATATATTCAGATAATACTTGAAGATTCTTAAAGGTAATTACATCTGTGTTGAAATCATCTGTTGCTTTATCATCATTCCAGAATCTTGGTTCGAATAAATTTTGCGGATATGGGTGAAACGCTATATGCCAAGGGATATCGCCTTGAGATTTGATCCCTTCATTTAATAGATTAATAATTTTTTTATTATCATATTTCCACGTTGAATCTGCTGGAATGTTTTCATCCCAAAAGTGATCTAAAGAAATATAGGTTCTAGCATGTGCATAGTGACTTTTCACAATAGTGTTAGTTAGTCTTAACGTTCTCGCATACTCATCTACATAGTCCCAGACTAATTTAGGACCCATATTATTCCAATCCTTATTTTGTCCAACTTCATTACCAACTATATAGTTAACCGCACGGCCATACTTTTCATCTTCCCTTGTATAACGTTCAGCTAGAAAATTTGTTATTGCACTATAATACTTCGTGCCTATTTCATTTTTTGTATTTACAGCATACACTGTTCCACCTGGTTCCGCGTCTGGGTGGATCAAAAATTCATTAGGTGTATCCTCATTCATTCCTGTGTTATACATTATCAAGATGAGAGAAACAATCATGTTATTATCAGACATGCTCTTAATCTGATTATCTAAGCCTAGCACATAATCCTTTTTAAAATAGAAGGTTTCTCCTTCAAACTCGTATTCTATTGTGTTATTAGGGTGATTATCGCTACGATAAAGCATTAGATCATACGCCACATTAATGGCTGCATGACTGATACCTAATTCTTCTGCATCATCCGTCATCTGTACTTGAATTCCTTTTTTACTTTCTGCTTCTGGAAAAGGAAAATCATTCTGAGCTAATAGTTCCGGATTCGTTACATATTTAGCATCATCCACTAAACTATATTCTCCTTCTTCATTTTGTAACACTGCCACAAATTTTGAATAGAGTCGATGATTATCACCATCAGTTAGTGGAATTTTAAACGAAAATGTCGAATTTACCGATTTTTCTGCGATTGGCGTAACTTCCTCCCACCCCTGTTGTTTATTTTCATATGGTGCCAATTCATATAAAAACAATTTGGCATTTTCGTTATTGTTTACATATTCTTGGTTAACTGTTCCTTCAATCCTAATTGCTTCATTATTTGTTATGACACTCTCATGAATTTCTCCCTTGTAATCTATTAACTCTACAGGCTCATAGTCAAATTCTATTTGATTAATCACTAATTCTCCACCTGCTTGATCAACCATTGGTTCGATTCGAAATTGTTTAAGTGTACCCCGCCATAAAGATTTATCAGCAAAGGAAAAATCAATTGTTTGCAAACTTTCTGAGGGATCAACATCAAATATTTTAGATTTTTCAGCATCCCAATTGGGCTCTTCTTCTGTTATCCAAGAAATTTTAAACTTGTTTGCGTCTGTTTCGTTTTTCATATTAATCGTTAATTTATTTCTCAATGATAAGTCTTGTTTGAAAACCGGTGAATAGAGTGATGGATTTTCACCAGTTACATTCATGTATAAATTACCACTATGCACATCTAACTGACTAGCTTCACTCGTGAAACCTTCTTTATCTCCAGCAACTGAAAATGTCATATCTATCATACTTGTTGCTACTAAATAATCAATTTGAAATTTACCATCCCAATGATCATATCCCGGCCCTCCTGGTTCTATCCCTTCCAGATCAAAGTTTTGCATATAAGAAATTTCGATCTTTGTAATAGCATCTCGATTTCCCCAATCTTTCATATCTAACAAGAAGGTATTCCATTGATCTGAGTTAATCTGCGCAATTCCCTCATAGGAATCTTGATTACTATGTAACGTTACCTTAATAAAATAATCAACTGGTTGCCATCCCCAAGAATTAGCAGCTAATGCCAAATAATTATGATCTGATAAATTTAAAGGTGTATCAAATTCACGATATATGGTACGCCATTCATAAACTTTTACTAGTTCGGGTGTCTGTTCAAGAGCACCAGATCCCTCGTATACGCTATTCGGTCCATTTGCAATACTTGTTACATAGTTGATTTCCTTTGAATTTTCACCTGCTTGCCATGTAGCTACATTTTCAGCTGAATTGAAATCATTAATGACCTTACTTGGATATATCATGGATGCATCCATAATATTATCAGTAGTTTTTAAATCTTCATCATAAGCTCCAGCAAATACTGGTATCGTACTAACGGAGAACAAAACCAATATAAATATTAAGAGTAACAGCTCTTTAAAATGAAGTAAGAATCTTAGAGGAGTTGTTTTTCCGGATAATAATAAAAAGTTAGATTCTTTTCCAACTATGGCATTAGGTAACAAAAAATCATTTAAAGATTGATTATTCTTCATAAGTTCCCTCTTTCCTATTAAATTTCCACTAGTTTTTGACATCTATTAATTAGTGTAGGTCAAGCTACCATTATATTTTTTATAATAACCTGGTGAGCATCCCACTTTTCGACGGAATAAACGGCTAAAAAATGCTGGATCATCATAGCCTACCTTCATGGCAACATTAATCACTTTATCATCTGAATGCACAAGGTAATATTTCGCCTTATCAATTCTGATTTGATGTATCATTTCCGTCACTGTTAGTCCGGTATGTTGCTTATAAATACGATTTAAATGCCTAACACTTATATTAAATACATTAGCTACAACCGCAGTTGATATTTTTTTATTGTAATATTGCACTAAATAATGGTTAATTTTTTTAATTAGCAATGCTCTTTCATCATCTATTTGATTCGTTTGAAAAGTTTTGATGCATTTTGAATGATTATGATTTGGTATTCTAGATAACAAAATTAGTATTTCAACAAGACGTAGCCAGATTATGGGTTGCGATCCAAGCGTGTTGCTATCTAATTCCTCTTTCATACTAAGCAATATCCGTTTTATATTGTTAGCATTATGCTTTTCGAGTTTGATAGGTATGTTTAGCTTTTCTTTATTATCTAATAATGATTGGATGTCAAAACTATTAATAAAACTTGATGAGCTAAAGTCTGCAATATATGTTTGTTGAATCAGTTCAGGTGGAAATTTACATTTTATGATTTCGAGTTCATTAGAGGATGTCACAGAAAAAGTATGCCGTTCACCTGGATATATAATAAAAATATCATCAGCAGATAAGTATTTGCTGTCTTGCCCTTCCACATCATGCTTCATACATCCATTTACAACGTATACTAACTCAACGAACTTATGGTTGTGAATGGATGATATATTTTTCTGTTTATCTGTAACATCTTCAATCCAAATTGGATAAGCTGTATCGTTCATATACTCATCTTTGCTAATAATCATTTTAATCACTCTCCCTAGTATAACTTCACAATTATAAAGGTTAGATGGGTAATTCTTTTCATGTTATTCCTTGCTGGGCATTTTCGTATAATTCTCCATTGATAAAAACAGAAATGTTATCATCAAAAACTCCTTCCCATTCTAATTCTTTTGGAATATTGCAGTGATATTCATAATTATTTTCATCTATTTTGAACCATGCAATTGCTATGTCACCATGTCTAGTAGGGATCATACCTTTCACATTTTTTAATTCTCCAATATAGGGATGTAGCATTACTTTCTTTAAACCTATTTTAGAAATATCAACTCCTAAAATATGTTGATTTAACAAATATCCCGGGGTTGATCCCCAACCATGACATTGACTTACTGGAATGTAATCCACTAAATAAGTTGGTGTATGCCCCTGAAATTCATGAGGAATGGTACAACTAGGTTTGTCAGGATCAAATGCTTCCCACCAAGTGGTTGCTCCTTGCTTTAACATACTCCCCCAATATTTTTTCATGTGAGACATTGCCAATGCATGATAATTAAGTGAAAACAAGCTTTCTAATAAAATATGATAGAAAAATGGACCTTTTAAATGTGGAAGTGTATCTTTGATATAATAATCTTCCACAAATCTTTCTGCCTCTTGCCTTGTCATAATTCCAGTCCAAATCGCAATAAAATTCGTCTGATACGTAATGGAATTGGACTGTTCATCACCTACTAAACAATCGACAAATACATTCTTTTTCTCGTTCCATTGATATGTTCTAATACTTGTTTTCAAATCATCAGCTTTTTCTATCCAGCGTTGTGAAAGATTATGATGACCTAGTATTTTTCCCATTTCACTTACAATTTTCAAAGCTTTATAATAGAACATAGAAATAGCACTCACTTGACCCCTTTTATCAATGTAATCCGCCCAATCAACGAAACACCAAAACCCGCGATCCTTATCAATAGTAAATAAACCTTTTTCTGTTTCGTGAGATTCGAACCAAACCATTAGCTGAGTAATGGTAGGCCATAATTCTTCTAAAAATGCTTTATCTCCAGTAAATTGATAGTAGTCCCATACACCATAGACCCAATGAGCACAAAAATCTGGTAATAACATTTCATTACGCTCTGGTCCGGTTCCAGGTAATGATCCATCTTCATTTTGAATACGAGCAATTTGTCTCAAACATTTTTTAAGTAAAGCTTCATCACCAAAAACTTGATAAATAACCCTTGCCATGATAACAGCATCAACAACCCATAAAGCCCTCTCCCTTAAAGGAGTATCTTCAAGATGATCTTGACTATTTATTTTCGTCGTATACACACTCACATCCCATATTTCATTCAATAATGAATCATTTGATAGAAATTCGCCTTGCTTCTCAAAAGGATAGTGCACCAAATTGATTGCAACTTTACTTACTTTAACTGGCTCAGGAGTTGCCTGTATCACTACTTTCATATATCGGAATGCACGTCTCCCAAAAGGCTGCAGCTTATTAGTGCCCTTTTTCAAAATGAAAGTATCGTACAAGCTTACGTCTAAGGATTCTCCGTAATATAGCTGCAATACACCGCCTTCTGGTACTATCAGCTCCAAATTAACATAGCCAACCATCTCTCTAGTAAAATCATAGGTTATCGATGGCATAGCTCCTGGCTTAGATGCATCAAACAAAACTTCCTGCAAAAATGAACACTCTGTTGTCATCTTGCCATAATTTTCAGACATAGCTACGATTTCCTTTGGGTAAGCGTATTCATTATGAAGAAATGGAATTTCTCTTGGAATAAGATTTTTCCAAGGAGAATCTTTTGCATTTACTTTTGCAACAACATCGGCCTGTGACCAGCTAGAATCATCATATTCCAACAAATGCCAATTATCTTCTTGGTTAGCTAAATAAACTTCTTTATATCCATTCCATTTGTGTTGTCTGCTTACATCTTGCACCCATCTTTTTGATTGACGACATTTCCACGATTGATCTGTCACCAATTCATAATTACCGGTATGGAATTGTAAATAGAATCCACCTGGTCCTTGATATTGTTGTGTAACAATATCCTCACTTCCAAAGTTATATACTAACGCTGTAATAATATTTTCTTGTCCCATCATTAAATATTCATGGACATTATATTCATCATAATATTGCCATTCATTATCAGATGGAGAGGGACCACGACCAATTCGATGACCATTAACCCATAATATGTACTCCTGATTAGCTGAAACTTTAATAATCGCGTTCTCTTCTAATTGGTTAAGCATGAAACACTTTCTAAATTCCAAGTAAACGTTATCATTTCTTTGTAATAAATGATGCCAAATCCATTTTGCATTCCTATTCATAGAAGTTAGCCTCCAACCTCTTTATTAAGTATATGTTTATATAATAAAGTATACTTAATTGTTTGTAAAGTATTTTTTAGATTTTTGTACCTGAAATATAATTAATTGTTGAAAGAAAAGTAGACTGGCAATACAAAAATGATTTCATTTCCGATTTATTATCATTCTAACTAGAGCTAGAGTTATTTATGCCTTTTTAATATACGCAGTCACACTTTATTTATTGGAGCGAATGGACAGCATATACTATAAACAGAAATAAAAAATCCAGAGATTTTAAATTTCTCCAGATCTTTTTATTTCAGATAGCATTTTTGTACTATCTCTTACTATTAATTTAGGATAAATCTCATCTTTTATTAACTCTTTATTATTATTTTTATCTAACATCGCGTATTCTTCTAATAATTCAACTGACCTTTTTCCTAAAGTATACGAATTTTGATTAATGGTTGTTAGAGCAGGTGAATGATACTTACTTAATTGAAGATCATCTATGCCTACTACACTAATATCTTCCGGCACGCTTAATCCCGCATCTTTTATTGCTTCAATAGCACCAAATGCTTTTAAATCACTAGTTGCAACAACTGCTGTTGGGGGATTATTTAATGCTAGTAAACGTTTCATACCTTCAAAACCCATTTGTTCTGATTCGTGCTCCCCACTAACAATCTGTATATTCTCCGATCTAAAAAGAATTTGATGATGCGATAATGCTAATTTATATCCTTCTAGTCTCAACATAAATTCTTGGTTCATATCTAGGAGCGAATCTCCTGTAAGAATAATTCCGATATTATGGTGTTTGTGAGCTATCAAATGTTGTGTCGCTAGATAGCCGCTATTCACATTATTAACTACTACATATGGAATTTCTAAATGAGGATAATAAAAATGCGACGTAATAAGTGGACGCCTTTCTTGCTTCCATTTATCTAGTACATCTAAGCTAATGCCGTCACCTTTTCCATCATTCAATATGATGAGTCCGACACCTTTTTCATTAGGTGGTTCACCATTACGGTGGTAATTCCACATTTCAAATTTTATATTTTTCTTTTCACAATCATGATGAATTCCTTCTAATAAATCAACATAAAAGCGATGGGATAATAATTGAAAAGAGACTTCCGTATGCACATAGTAAATTTTGGTGATTTTATTTTGTTCACTTTCCAATTGATTTTTCAAGGATGGATTTACAAAGGATCCTTTCCCTCTAATCCTCGTAATAATACCATCAGTTGCTAGTTCAACTAACGCTCTTCTTGATGTTATTTCACTCGTATTAAACATTTTCGCAATTTCAATTTGTGTTGGTAATGGTTTATCTAGAGGATATTTATCATTAATTATTTGTTCCTTTAATGTTTTGTATATTATTTCATACATTGGCTTTTTATTCATTCTATTCACCTCTTAAATAAAGTATACTTTATTATCATTAAGAGTCAAACAAAACAGATTAATAAATGACTTGCATTAAAGATATACTTTAAAAAAGGCTACATAGTCATGATAAAAATAGTCAACGATTACTTGCTTCATCTGTTTCTTTCGATCAGCTTTGATCCTTATCGCTCGTCAAATCCAGATTGTTTGAAAAAAACATCCCATAGGACCTGAAGGAGACAGCATCCGTGTAGCGCTACAATTTTTTAAAACTTGCATTCGTTTATCTCTATCATAGGCATAAGTTTTCCTTATACTTTATATTGGAAATTTTTATTAAAAGTAAATGATCAAACACTATTAATGGTTTTTAACGATTACTTCTGCATCTTGAGGGCATCTTACTTTTATACCTTTTGGAGCTTCAATGTAACTTTTCACTACTCCCTCTACTTTTAATTCATGCCTCACAAAAATATTCCCTTTAGGCGTCGGATAAGTTCCCTCCACCCAATCTAAATCTCCAAGCATTGGCTTGATTTCAATCGTTTTACAACCTGCTTCTATTATCCTTATTCCCAGTACAAACTCTGAAAGCCATGCTGTAGGACCAGATGCCCACCCATGACATAGGCTATGTCGGTATTTAATATAACAATGATCACCATATGTACCATGCACATCTACCTTACTATCATCTTCTGTGACAACTTCATCTATTTTGGCAGCATCTTGAAGCCATTCAACATCAAAATCTTCCCAGAAGGTTGTGGCCCCTAAGCTTAACATGCCTCCCCAATACTCACGTATAGTCTCCAGACTACCGATAATATCACCAGCATGCACCCGTGCTTTTAAAACATAATATCCGAGAAAAGTTGAAATGTCTTTAGCACCATCAATAGAAAGAACTTCTTCATTGATAGAGTTTTTGTCGACAAGCCCTGCTAATGACATCAATGCTGCAGCTTGCTTACTTTGACCATGTTCAGGTACATACTTTCTCAGAAGAGCTGCCGACTCCAAATATCTTTCAGCAAGCAAGGATTCATCTAGTTCTTTGCATAGCATAGCCCCCGCCTCCATTGCTAAAATGAGCAAACTATGGACACCTGCATCTACAGCCTTTGTATTACTTGTCGATGGCCAATCGATGAAAGGATTCGGCGTCGTATTTCTACCATTTTCTAAAATAAACGAATCTAAGAAAGACAATAACGATAATAAATAGTCTTTTTGTTCTTTTAAATACTCTACATTACCATTTTGCATATACCAATCCTTTTGAATAAGTATCCACCACATAGAATACGATGGAATGCCGTTCATCCAGCCTGGGATTTTAGTCTCATCACGGATTAAATCTAGACTTCTAGGTACAGAATCATCATAGCCGAACACAGATTGGATTGTTGAAGTTTCTGGGTGCATATCACCGATCCATACGAGACGATCACGCTTAATTCCGTCCCATAAATAATTTTGCATATTAAGATGGACCGTATACGCTCCAGTTTGCCATATGTTATTTAACAGACCATCGTTAGATCTAAAGCTTCCTTTATATTCAATATCTTGATAAATGAATACAGCTCGAATTGATTTTAAATCTACAAAACTAGCTTCATCTAGTAAATCAATCCGTACAAACCGAAAACCTGTATTCCCAACTTCACTCATGCCCATAAAGCTTACTTCAACCTCTTGATCACGTATGGCATGATCATTCGTTGAATTATTTTCCCCCAACTCACTCATTGCCTCCATCGCAGACTCACCAAATCTTACTCTGAGCCTTGATTTCCCATTCCCTCCCTTCCATGCAAGGATTTGTATTCCGCCGTGGAGCTCGACGCCGAAGTCTAGCAAGAGACCAGCTCTATTCCCATTATTCGTTAACCTACATGCATTACCAGTATCTAAGGTAATCTGGCCACTTCTTTTTTCTAAAAGAATTTCTTCATTTTCAACTTGTGCATCTATTCCCTCCGTTTTCCAAATCACTCGTTTTGGCATTACATACTTTCTTACACGATTATCATTGTCGATCCTATTTAATAGATCTAAATCTAGTATATCCGTTAGTTTTCTATGACCATATTCATACAAATTTTACTCCTCCCATCTATTAAACTGCAATCAGTGGGGAAATCTTCCCCACTGATTTTTCATGTGATTCGTTATAACAAATCTTACTACATATTCTATAAAACACTCCCGTTATTCAACTGCTTTCCAACGATCATAGGCATCTGAGTGTATTTGAATATACTGCTCCACCCCCATGTCCTCTAATGTATCAAGATACTCATTCCAATCATTTTCTATCGATGCACCACCTGTTATAAATTGCGCTTCCATTTGTTCCACATAGTCCTCAATATCTGTTCTAAATGTATTTAAAGTTTTTATTTCATCTTCCGTAAAGTGAACATGAGGAAACATAGGTTCAGCAAATGGCTTAATATTTTCCAGTGTTTGTTGCATAATATGAGCATCTTGAGGATCTGTTTCTTCCTGTTTATACAGCTGTAACTCTTGTATGTGATCATGTGTTCTAGGTTCGGCAACACCTAGTGGCTTAATTTTACTGATGAATTCATTTCGTTCCATACCTTTAGGAGTTAAATATCTTATCCCTTGTTTATCATCTATATATTCAAAATCCTCGCCTTCAATTCCATAATTATATAAAATGGCTCCTTCATCACTGTACAGATAATCAACCCATCTAATCGTTGCCTCTGGATGTTCATTCACATTNNAAGTTCTCGGTGCTATTTTTTTATTACTAACTTCAGAGGTTAATGGAGAAAGCGCAACATAATCTTCATTTTGTTCAATACCTACTGTTAAAAATGGCCCTCCATCATAAAAAACTCCTAATTGTTCGTTTGCCCCTTTCGCATTTACATGTTGCTTGTCTTGTGTAAAGGATTCAGAATCATAAAGACCCTCCTCAAACAATTTGTTCATAAAAGTCAGGTAATCTCTATATTCTTCCTCCATTGGTGCAAATCTCACGTCACCCGTTGTAACATCAAGATGTCCTGTAAATCCAAATGCAGCCTGAATAACATTATGCACATTTACATCCTTAGAACTTGCCATTGGTATTTCATCTGCTTTCCCATTTCCATTAGGGTCTTCTTCTTTAAAAGCTTTCAAGACAGAATATAGATCATCGATTGTTTCCGGCATTTCTAAGCCTAATTTGTCTAACCATGTTTGATTAATCCATAACTTTTGATAGGATAAAAATCCTAATTCTGAATCAACGAAAGGTAACGAATAAATATGACCGTCAGCTGCAGTGATGGACTTACGAACTTCTGGTTTTTCTTCTAGCATCTTTTGTAAGTTCGGACCATGCTCTTCAATTAGTTTTTCTAACGGTATTAGCTGACCTTCTGCACCATAATCTGCCTCTTGCTCTATCGTTAGCCCCATCCCTAGTAAGACATCTGGGAGGTCGTCACTAGCAAAAGCTAAATTGAGTTTTTCTTCCATACTTTCAGCACTTGGGTTATTAAAGTGAAAACCAATATTCGTTTTTTCCTTTAAAACTTGAAAAACTTTTAATTCGTCCCATGGTACTGTCTGGTGTGGCGTAGAGGGACCCATCATGATTAACTCTATTTTTTCATCAACAATTGGGTAGCCCTCTTCATTAAATATATCCTTATTTAAATCGGAACTTGTTTCTTCCTGCCCTGAGTCTGAACAGCCTGACATAATAAAAACACTCATAACAAAAGCGAAAAGTAGATGCTGTCTTTTCAATGTGTTATCCTCCTATACTCAATGGTTAATCTCTAACAAAACCTATTGAAACTAACACCACCAATTGACTCCTTCCATTTGTGACCACTATACTGCTTTTAGTTTTCTCGCCACGTATCATAGGCTTCTTGGTTAATTTCTACTAAACGGTCAACATTCATTTGCTTTAAAGTATCTATATACTCTGGCCATTCATCAAAAGAAACATCTCCTACAACAAAGCTTGCTTGCATTTGCCCTACATACTTTTCAATGTCACTTTGAAGTGCTGATACTTCATTTCTTTGTTCTGTAGTTAGATATACATCTGGAAAAGATATAGTAAAGTGTTCTTCATACTTCTCTACAACTTCTTTGTCAATATTATTGTTTAATGGAGAATCTTCCTTATGGACCCATTCCTTGGACATGTAATGTGGCACAAAAGTTCCTGCTGCAGGTGTTCTTTCTGCATTTGCTTCGGCCATGCTTTTCCCTTCAGGTATAATTTGCTTCCATGATGTTTTGGTTTCATCGGTCCATTCCCAGTCTTCCCCTTCAATACCCCCTGTTGTTCCAATAAATACACTACCTTCTTTTGAATAAAAATAATCAACCCACCTCATCGCTGCTTCAGGATTTTGAATCTTATCTGTTAAAGCAAATGTTCCTTGAACTACGCCTGAAGTGGATGGCCACATTAATTTATCATTTATGGAACTTGTTAATGGAGGTAGTGCTACGTAATCCCAGCTCTCTTCTTCCGGAACTTTTAAAAATGCACCTGCATCCATAAATAAGCCTAAACGCATATTTTGCCCTTTAGCATTTAATTGTTGCGCATCCTGTGTAAATGTTTCTTGATCTAATAACCCTTCACTATAAAGCTTGTGCATGAATTTAAGAAATTCTTTATAATTATCCATTGCAGGAACGAAAACAACCTCATCATTTATTACATTTAAATTGTTATTTCCGAGATAACCAAAGGCACCCATCAATCCATACTTAATATCATCTAACCCTGATGATCCAACAGGTATAATTTCTGAATCCTTTTCATGAAATGCTTTCAAGATTTGATATAAATCCTCAACTGTCTTAGGCATATCCAATCCAGCTTCATCGATCCACTTTTTATTAATCCAAAGCTTTGGACCAGTCAAATCCCTTGGCACATCGATAACAGTAGGAAGTGCGTAAATATGTCCATCTGGTGTGGTAATGTTCCGTCGAAGATCTGGATTTTCTTCTAATAACTTCGAGAAATTAGGAGCATATTCTTCAATTAAATCCTCTAACGGTAGAAATATGCCTTCTGAGCCATATTTCATCTGATCGGCAGTACTTATAGCTCCTCCAAAGAAAGCATCTGGATAATCTCCACTAGCAAGTAAAAGGTTAAATCTTTCTGTATAGCCATCTCCGGAAGGTGTTTCCCACTCAATGTGGATATTTGTCATTTCTTCATATTCTTGAATGATTGACATATCCTTCCATTCTGCTTGGATAGGATTTTTTTGACCTACCATTTCTATGGTTATTTTTTCATCAACTATAGGAAAACCAGTTTCATTAATAGTAACTTGCTTATTATTATCTGTATCATTGCCCATTTTGTTTGAATCGGTACATCCAATTAAAGTAGCAATTACAAATAAAACAGAAAATAAAACATACCATTTTTTCAACCTTCTCACTCCCTAATAAATTGTTCTTACTTTGTGCCAACACCTTTATACACTTATGCCTCCTTTTCATAAGCTCTTTCTTTTCTCTAATAAACGATATATAGTTGTAAATAAGACCTCTTACTCTTTAATTGAACCAACTAATACACCCTTCACAAAATACTTTTGAAGGAATGGGTAGACAATGAGTAATGGAAGTGCTGATACGATCATTACTGCGTATTTGATTATATCTGCAATTCTAGCTTGCTCTGCAAAGGATTCTAAATTTTGGCCAGACATCATCATATCCACACTCATTTCATTCAAAATTAATATCTCACGTAAAACTAGTTGTAATGGGTACATACTTGAATCGTTCAGGTACATGAGTGCATTAAAATATTGATTCCAAAGCCCAACTCCATGAAATAATGCCATTACAGCTATAATTGGCGTAGAAAGAGGTAATACAAGCTTAAAAAATATATAAAAATCTGTTGCTCCATCCATTTCAGCTGCTTCTACTAATTCGTTGGGAACATTTTGCTGAAAAAAAGCTCTCGCTACAATGATCGACCATACTCCAAGTGCATTTGGCAGAATCATTGCCCATGTAGTATTAATCATGCCTAAATCTTTAATTAATAGATACGTAGGAATCAACCCACCGTTAAAAAACATGGTAAAGAGAAAAAACCACATAATCCCTTTTTTAAAGGGAATATCTTTCCTTGAAGTTGCATATGCACAAGGTAAAAGTATAAACAAATGTACTAAAACACCACTAATTGTGTAAATAATTGTATTTTTATAGCCATTCCAGATATCTGCATTCTGAAACACCCGTTCAAATCCTTCGAAGGTAATATCCTTTGGAAATAGCCACATTTCCCCTGAATTTACTAAAGTAGGGTTACTTATTGATGCGCTTACAATATACAGTAATGGATAGATAACAATGGCAATAAGAAAAATAATAAACAGTGTGTTGAAAAAGATAAAAACTTTGTCTGCTGCACTTTCACGTTTCAATTCCTTCACTCCTTTCTACCAGAGACTATTATTGGTTGTTTTTTTAGCTATATAATTAACGGTTACAAGTAAGGTCAAACTGATAAGTGAGTTAAATAAGCCGACTGCTGCTGAGAAACTATACTGTCCTTCAAGTAACCCTGATCGATAGACAAATGTTTGAATAACATCAGAGGCTTCCATATTTAATGGATTTTGTAGCAAATACACTTTTTCAAATGCAATAGCCATTAGGTTGCCAACTTCTAGTATAAGCAATATAACAATTACTGGGAGTATCGCTGGAATGTTAATATGTAAGATTCGCTGAAAACGAGTGGCCCCATCTACTGTAGCTGCCTCGTGAAGTTCCGGGTTTACACCAGCCAATGCTGCAAGATAGATAATTGCTGACCATCCCAGATTTTGCCATACACCTGATTGTACAAATATCGTTTTAAACCATCCAGGCTCAGCTAAAAAGGCAATTGGTTCCATTCCAAAAAGACCGAGAAAATTATTCACAATACCTGTAGAAGGACTTAAAAAAGCGACTAGCATACCTGTCATTACTACGACAGAGATAAAATGTGGTGCATAGGTAATCGTTTGTGTAAATCGTTTAAACATACTCTTTTTTATTTCATTCATTGACAATGCCACGATTATTGGTACTGGGAACATAGCCAACTGATAAGCACTAATCAAAAGTGTGTTGCTTAGAATGTCCCAAAAATAATAGGCATTAAAAAATCGTTCGAAATGGTCAAAACCAACCCATGGACTTCCTAGTATCCCAGCTGAAGCACTGTATTCTTTGAATGCGATAATCACACCATACATAGGGTAATAATT
>JACYYK010015068.1_pt1 | contig 34821 bp, 58 predicted proteins | sample 8236871 | NCBI WGS metagenome assembly JACYYK01 (sample SAMN14103087, study PRJNA606662) | landfill metagenome | isolation source: landfill solid waste inoculated with endophyte fungus Paravalsa indica | place: India:New Delhi, Okhla landfill site | collected 2017-11-05 | reverse complement strand
ACGGCGCGGCCTCCTCGTCGCGGGCCAGGTCGGTCAGCACCCAGTCGAGGTAGCCCGCGGCCCCGGAGATCGTGGGTGACACCAGCGTCACGTCGTCGTGGCCGAGCCAGTCGCGGATGCTGCGCTCGTGCATCGTCAGGCACGTGTACGGGTCGCGCATGTCCAACTCCTCGACACTCTCGCCGTTGCGGTCAGCGTTCACGAGCTGCCACTGCGCACGCACGTAGTCGGCGTGCGGCCCGGCGAGGTTGGCCGGCTCGGAGTTCACGCCTCGCTCGGCTGCCTCGTCCGGCATCAGCGCCAGCGCTTCGAGCACGGCGGTCAGGTTGCCGCGGATCTTGTTCAGGCACGTCGGGCAGGCGTACTCGTCCCAACCGAGGTGGCTCGTGCAGCGGCGTCGGGTCCGGCAGTGCCGCACCGGGTTGCCGTCGCCGTCGCGCTTGCACGGGACGCACCCGCGGCAGGTGGTGCTCGTGCACTCTGGTCGGTGATCGCGGGTCAGGTGCTGCTCGGCCTCGCGGTCCCATCGACAGTCGCTCACTTCGCCTCCCCATTCGCTCGCCGAGCCGCCTCGGCCTCGCATCCGTCGCACCCCAGGAAGGGGCACGCCTCGCAAACGACCCCCGTAGAGCCTCCTGGCGCTCGATCTGCGGGCCTCGGGGCTGTTTCGGGGCTCCGCGTGCCCTCCCCGCCGTACCGGTGCCCACACGGCAGCGCCGCGCCCTGGCCGCAGTCGTCGGGCAGGCCGTCGAGGCAGCAGTGCCCGCCGTGGCCGTGGTGGTTGCTGGTGAAGCACGGGCAGGCGTTCTCGTTGCTCATCGCTCGGCCTCCTTGGCCTCGGTGGTGGGGGTGGGCAGGACCTCGATGTGCGTCAGCGCGATCGCTCCTGCGTAGCCATCCACGAGCACCACGCGATCGCCGCTGGGCAGCGTCCACGGCTCGCTTCGGGTGGTCGTGACGATGGCGCGGCCGTCACGGCTTCCTGGAAACGCGAGCACCGCCGTTCCTGTCGGCAGGGCTTCGTACTTCGGTGCCTCGGTTCGCTCGCTCATGACTCGCTCTCCTCGTTGCTCTCGTGCTCGGGGCGGGGGTGGGGGTGGACAGCCGCGGGTGCCTTCCGGGTGGCACCGCACTCGCAGCGACAACGGCGGTGAGCCGGTGCGTCGACCTCACATCGGTGGTCAGCTCGGCGGTCGGACCATGAGCCGTCCGCGTGGTAGAGCAGCGGGCCGCGGATCACCGTCTCGACGCGATCGAAGCCCTCCCGTTCGACGACGGGCTCGCGGGTCGCGGTCCAGTGCAGGGCGACCCGGTCCCCGGTGGCCGGGTCATGAGCGGACATCCACCAGCCGTGGTGGCTCATCCGCTCCAGGTGGAGCGTGACGCCGGTGAGCACGATCTCGTCGAGCGACCGGCCGTCGTCGTCGTACTGGAACCTGTCACTCATCGCTCTCCTCGTGCTCGGGGCGGGGGTCGGGGGTGGGCAGGTGGTCGGGGTGCTGGGCCTTCGCGCGCTCGACGGCGGCGCGGGCCTGGGCGAGGTGGTAGCGGGCGGTGTCGGAGAGCGGGCGGGGGCTCATGCGTGCTTCGCCTCTCGGATCAGGTGCAGCGGGTGGATGCGGCGGTTGAGGTGCGAGCCGCCGCAGGTCGCGCAGTCGTCGCCGGGTTGTCCGCGGAACGCATGCGCCTCGATCAATCCCTCTTCCTCGTCGCTGCTTTTCAGCCCGCGCGCGTCCTGTACTTGAGGTGAGTGATTGAGAGTTATGTCTTGAGGTAAGTCCTCGGTCCTTCCTGAGTCCTTCCTAGGGGGCTCCGAATCCGTGCCCCAGTCACCTCGGAAGTTGTGGCCCTCCTGGGGCTCGGAACCTGTGGCCCTGGTGGGGCTCGGATTCCGTGCCCCTGGCTCGACGGCGAACGTGATCCGGTAGACCTGCCGCTCGCCCGTCTTGGCGTGCGCGACGAGCGGCTTGATGAGCCCCTTCTCGCGCACGCCCTTGATGGAGCGGCGGACCTTCTCCTTGCCCGCAGCACTGAGTCCGTCGTAGCCGAGCGCGAGCGCGAGCGGTTCCCACCCGGCGAAGTACAGCCCGGCGGGCTGACCCTTCCCGTTGGGCTTGTCGAGCGCCGTGATGCACATGTAGCCGAGCACCGTCAGCTCGCCTGCCGTGAGTCCGGCAGCGTGGCGGGCGTAGAGGTGCTTCACGAGTTCGATCCCCACGTCACGCCGCCCCGCCTTCGTCGTCGCGGAATAGGTGGTAGTCGTGGTCGAACAGGACGCCGCAGTCGGCGAGGTGGTGGTAGGTGGCAGTCATTCGGCGCCCCCTTCGACAAGGGTGATGAGTGCCGACACAGGCACCCATGCGTCGCCGAGCTCATCGGGCACTGAGGTTGCCTCGATGACGGCGCGCAGTCGCTGGTCGAACGAGGGCTCCGGCGGCGCACCCGAAAGTCCGGCCATGCGAGGGACCGGCCAGGCTCCGGCGGTTGCAAACTCGATCCCTGCGCGGAGCCCCGCCTGCCACGCGCGGTGCAGGTCAGCGAGAGTGACGGGCGGCGTAGTCACGCCCTCGTTTGGTGGTGCACAATCAGTCACTAGTCGACTCCAATCCAGTCGGCGAGGCCCCGGAATCACAGCGTTGGCGCGCTGCCGGGGCCGTCTTGATTTGTAGGCCCAATCTTACCGTGAAAAAGGCGTCAATCGGGGGACACTGCGAGCCCGAATCCCTGTCAACCACGGGCCTTCCTCCCTCCTGGTCGGCACTTCCCCTGGTGCTCCCTCGCGGCCTTGTCGAGCAACGGCCGAGCGTGTTCGAACCGCTCCCACTTGCAGGCGGCGCACACCACGGACCAGCCGCCCTTCTCGGGCTTGACGGTGATGCGGGGCACGGCGTTCATGCGGTCCTCATCTCTCGCCGCGCGAGGGCGGCGTACAGGTCGAGTCGGCCGGTTCGCGAGCACCAGACGCGCAGGGCTTCGCGGCCGATCTGCAGCTCGCGCAGGGCGTCGGCGAGGTCGCCGCCGTCGTCGAGCAGGTCGGTGAGCAGTTCGGTGCGGCTGATCTCGTCGCCGTCGCGGACGCCCTCGGGCTGCTCGTTCGGGTCGTCGATGTCGTCCCAGGCGAGCGGCGGTGCGTACCCGTTGCGGCGGGCGATCTTGGCGCTGATCTCGCTGGGGCCGGGCGTCATGCACAGCCGGTCGTAGGCGTCACGGACGCGGCGGTCGGTGGGTGCCAGCACGAACTTTCGTTCGCCGCGCAGGTGGTCGCAGATGACCTCCTGGGTGGTGCCGATCTCGGCAGCGAGCAGGCGCGTCGGGTAGCCGATGGCGTTGAGTGCCCGCAGGCGTCGGGCGACGCCGTGCGGGGGCAGTTGCAACCGCTGGTCGGGCGTGACGGCGAGGAGCGCGTCGGCTACCCGGTGGGTGACGCGCTGGGCCTTGCCGGCGATGATCTCGCTGATCCGTGAGCGGCCGACGTCGGCGGCCTGGGCGATCGCCTTGATGCCCATGCCGGCTTCGCGGAGCTCGAGTAGGTGGGTGCGGACGGCGGCGAGGTCGCCGTGCGGGTTCCACTGGCCGTATGCCTTGGCGCGGTAGCGACGCCGTGCCCATTCGCGGGCGTAGCACTTGGGGCAGTCCATGCACTCGCAGGTGCGGGGGGCGGGCATTACGCCGCCACCCCCCGTCGCTGGAGCGCGGCGAGCAGGTCGAGCCGCCCGACGCGCCGCAGCGCCCGGTCGAGCGTCGTGGCCTTCATGGGCGGGTGGAGGCGTGCGGCGGCGACGTCGAACCGTTCGCCGTTCGCGGCCATCCACTCGAGGTCTTCGAGGTGGGCGTCGGTGAGCATGGTCATTTCCTCGGGGGTGGCGCCTTTCGCGGCGCGCTTGTAGTGGCGTTTGCAGTAGCCGCGGGCGATGGCGAGCCGTTCGCAGCCGGTGACGCGGCAGGGGCAGCGGGTGTGGGTCCATCCGTCGTCGGTGCGGCGGGCGGGGTGCGGGTAGAGGGGGCGGCCGCAGGCGGGGCAGGTCAGCACTTCGCCCCCTTCCGCGCCCGCTTCCGTGCTCTCTCCGCCTCGGCGCGGCAGGCGGCGCTACACAGGCGCCCGTCGCGTTGGCTGGGGTCGACGCGGACGAACGCTCCGCAGATCTGGCAGTGGGTTTGCGCCCAGTAGGCGGCGCGGGCGAGGGCCACGGCGGCGTTGTGGGCGGCGAGGGCGGTGAGGGTCGTCATGCGCCCACCTCGCCGAACAGGGTGTCTTGCGCCAGGCGCTTGGCGGCGATCTCGCAGTAGCGCTCGTCCAACTCGACGCCGATGGCGCGGCGGCCCTCTGCCTTGGCGGCCACAAGCGTCGAGCCGCTGCCCGCGAACGGGTCAGCGATCACGCCCGGCGGGCACTTGCGGATCAGCGCCCCCATGAGGGCGACCGGCTTCTCGTGCGGATGAACGCGACCGTTCGCAGCCATCGCCTGCACGGGCGCCACGGTCAAGACGTCTGTGTCGCGGCGGCCCGTGAAGCCGCGTCCGAGCACGTAGATCTCTTGGTGGCTCGGCTTCCACGGCAGGTCCATCGCGCCCATGCCGAGCGCGCCCTTGGTGTCCCAGATGAGCACTTGGCGGGTTGCGGCTGGTCGCTCGATGCGCCAGGTCCCGAACACGAGCGCGGGCGCGTCACCCCAGATGTGCAGCACCTCGTCACGGGCGGACGTGTCGAGGTCGCCCTCGATGCTGCGTGCGGTGGTCGCCTGCCGCATGGCGTTGCTGCGGTAGGCGATGCCATAGGGCGGGTCCGTGACGAGGGCCTGGGCGGCGCACCAAGCGTCGATCTCCAGCGCATTGCCGTGATAGAGCGTGACGAGGTCGTCCTCGTAGTACGGCGTGCTCACCCCTCCACCCCCCACCCTGCAAGCCCAGCGCGGAGAGCGGCGTCGGGGTCGGGGTTGGCGACGCTGTGGACGAACCACGACATCGCAGGCTGGCCGATGAGGTTCAGGTAGAAACGGCGGCGCCAGACGGGTCGCAGCCAGCGCCAGCCGCGGTCGTCGGTCCAGACTGGACGCCACGCGAACCACCGGAACGCAGGGCCGTAGGACGTGACCTCGTCCATCACTCGCCTCCCTGCTCGCGGAGGGCGGCGGCCCGGTCGCGCAGGTGCTTCTCGGCGTACTCGCTGCACCCGAGGGCGGCGAGGTCGTCGGCGGCGTCGTCGAGGGCGGCGGCCTTGATGGCGTCGCGCTCGGCCTTGCGTTTGCGGCCCTCGCTGTTAGACGCGGGGCGCTGGGTGGGGGCGGTCACTGGTCGGCCCCCTCGGTCGCGGCAGCCTGGTCCGCGAGCTCGGCGAGCGCGGTGGTGACGTGATCGCGCAACACCTGGCCCTCGACCTCGATGTCGAGCAGTCCGCGCGCGTGGGCACGGTTCCCCCACTCACGGATCTCGTCCTCGGTGATCGCGTCCTTGAGGGCCGCGGCGACCTGGGCAGCGAGTTCGGCGGGCGCAGGCTCGGCAGGAGCATCGGGGAGCGGCTGCACGGTGTACGTCGCGGACTTGCCGCGCTTCACGATGAGCGGAATCTTCCGCGCCTTGTCGATGTGCGACAGATGCGAGATCCGCGTCCCGCCCACGACCTCGCCGCCGAACATGACGGACTCGTCGCAGTAGAGCGTGACGCGGCGACCGACGTAGGCAGATGCGTCGGTTCCCCAGCACGCGGCGAGGACGCGGCGCATGGACTTGCCTGGCCGCCACACGCGCGGGAACTCGGCGAGGTGGATGTTGACGGGCTGGTCTGCGGTGCCGCGCGAGACCTCGGTGATGGTGAAGGTCTGCGGTCCGCCGAGAAGGTCCACGGCGTCGAGCTGGTCGGAATTGGGCGCGAGGGTCTCGCTGATGTCGAAAGACATGTCAGGCCACCTGGAGGTCGTAGTTGATGCGTTCGGTCATGGGCAGGTCGGCGGTTCGGGCCTCGTACTCGGCGACGATCCGCGCGACGTTGTTCTCGAAGGCGATGCAGGCGCCGGCGATGGCGGCGAACCATGCGGGGTCGGGCGTGACCCGCTTGACATACAGCGGCATCCCGCTCACGTAGGACACGAAGTCGATCCACTTGCGGCCAGTCACGAGCAGCCCGGCTTGCAACTGCGGCATGTAGTGGGAGGGCACCTCGTCGGCGAGGATCGTGTTCACGTGCGTCTTGGTGCGCGGGCACTTGATCTCAATCAGGCCGTCGTCGCCGACCAGTCCGTCGGGTGAGTAGCCGAGGGTCCAGCCGTCCTCGTGGTCGCGGCGCATGAACCCGACCTCGACGACCTCGGCGTGGTGCTCGGCGTACTCGGCGCGGGCGAACGGCTCCCCTTCGATCCCTCGCCACATGTCGGAGGACACGTAGGTCTCCTCGGTCCAGCCGGTGATCCGCTCGGCGGCGAGGGTGATGGTGAGGCCGCGTGCGTCGTCGCCGGTCGCGGGTCCGTAGACGGGCGGCAGGGTGCGGGCGAGGTTGGCGCGCGGTTCGTGGATGCTCTTGATGGCGGTCGGCGTCTTGCTGGACTTGCTGACGCATGGGGAATGGGCTGCCGCGCTACAGGTCGGGCAGTTGACGACGATCGGGTCCGGTGCGCCGACCGAGATCAGGCGACCGACCGACGAGGCGGTGACGATGCCGCGTCGTGCGGCGTACCACTCCTCGGAGCGCTGTTCGAGGTCGTCGTAGATGTGCAGGGTCATGGCTTCTCCTGGTCGGCGGGGCGTTCGCCGGTGAGTAGTGCGATCAGGTCGCGGAGAGTGAGAGACACGTACTGGTCGCCGGGGTTGCCGACGCCGTGGCGCTTGTGGATGACGAGCCCGACCGACGCGTCGTCGTTGCCGCGCTCGACTTCGGCTTCGTTGATCCAGCCGGACAGGTTGAGGCGGGAGACGTTCTTGACCTCGGCGACGATGCGGCGACCGGCGAACCGGAAGCCGGACACGTCGCCGCGGTCCTTGCCGCCTGTCTTGGCGCGGCGCTCGATCACGTCGTCGTAGTGCTTGGCGAGGTAGGCGACGACCTGGGACTCGAAATGCGTCCCGGCCTTCTTGGCGCTGGCTCGACTGCGGGCCATCAGTCCCCCTCGCAGGCACAGGCGCCGTTGGCTGCACGGGCGGTCCAGCAGCGGTCGCACACGTCGGGCTCGTCGAGGCCGGGCCGGCTGCTCTGCCACAGCCCGGCGGAGGCGCAGGCGAGGTGGACGAGCTGGTCGTCGACGTAGGTGACATGGCCGCCCACGTCGATGCGCTCAGTGCAGTCGGCGCAGCGACCCGGGTAGCGGGCCTCGAACGCTGTCACCATGCGCCACCACCCCCCGGCATCATCCGCTCGGCTGCGGCGGCCGCTTCGGCCTCGCTGTGGGTGGGCTGCTCGCCGTCCGGCCCGGTCCAGCCCTGGTCCTCCCAGCGGTCGAGGGCGGTGCGGGGCGCGGGGATGGGGTCGGCGGCGTTGAGGCGGGCGCGGGCGTCGTTGAGGGCGGCGTCCCAGGAGTCGACGGCGGGGTCGCGGTCGGTGGTCATGGGGTGGCCTCGCCGTCGAGGGCTTCGCGGAGGAGTCGCCCGTAGACGTAGCTGTGCTCGCCCGTCCGGTAGGAGCCGTCAACGGGGCCAGCCGTGGTGCTCCACTCGTCGGCCAGCGCCCGCACGGCGGCGACCTGGGCCTCGGCAGCCTCGGCGCGGGCCTCCAGGGCGTCCAGCGCGTCCGACAGGATCAGGTCGCTGTCACGGCCAGGGCGCGCGGGGATCGACATGAGCCACCGGCCTCCTTGGCAGATGCGGGCGATCTCGTCGTGGGCGGCCTGCACGGCCCCATCCCGCTCCCGCTCCACGCTCGCCACGTGTCCGAACCCGGCAGCGGCGAGGGCTTGGGCGACGTGGGCGGCGTGCTGGTTGCTCGGGCCATGCCAGCCGCACTCGCAGTGGCGCGCGTAGACCCACGTCATCCGCCCGTCGTCGGCGGGCAGGCAGTCGAGTACCACCTCGTCCGCGCGGTGCTTCGCCAGCACCTCGGTCATGCTCGGCGCGGCGGTCATGCCGACCTCCCCAACCGCGCCTCAGCAGCAGCGAGGTCGGCGAGCAACATGTCCCCGAGCGCCTGCGCCTGCCACGCGAGCACCAGCGGGTCGTGGGCGCGCTTGGCGGGCTCCCCGGCGGCGACGGCAGCGGCGTAGGTGGCGAGCTTCTCGCGGTACTTGGCGGTGGCGAACGCGAGCCGCTTGGCGTACATGGATAGCGCGGCGTTGGTGTGCGCGGTGGTCCAGGTGTCGCGGGTGGTGGCGGCCAGGGCGGCGCCGTCGGATGCGAGGGTCATGCTGCCGCCCTCCTTCGGGACGCCCTCCGGCGTGCCTTGCGGCGCGCAAGCCGGTGGCAAGTCCGGCAGCTGCGATGCTCGGGGCGGCTTGGGCGGCGGTAGACATTGTCTGGAGTCAGCTCATGGCCGTTGACGCAGTGAGTCCGCCGTGCGTTCAGGGCCGGAGGGCTGTAGCCGCGAAGGGCGTTCTCGCCGGCAGTCACCGGCTCAAGGTGGTCCGGGTCCACGCAGGCTCGATTGCGGCACAGGTGGTCCAGGGTCTCGCCCTCATCGAGGGGGCGGACCAGGCCCTCGTAAACCACGCGGTGGGCGCGTCGCGTAAAGCTGCGACCTGACTCGCGCCAGGAAATCCACCCGTATCCCTTCTGGTCCAGCGACCCCTCGTACTCCCAACAAGGTCCGCCGAAATTCACCCTCGCCAGAACTCGAAGGTGAACGGGGAGCTCTCGATCAGCCCCGTGAGTGACCAGCGGATCTCCGTGCTTGCGCCAGCGGAGGTAGTGCTTGCTGCACCAGCCGCGCGCTTCTGTCGCCCGCCCGCAGCCCTCTACGGCGCAGATGGTCGGCCCGTTGCGCTCGCTCATCACTTCTCCATCCGCATGTCGGCGGGCAGGTCGCCCGTGGTGGCCAGCGCGTCGAGGTCGTCGGTGCGGACAGCGCGCCAGCCGTTGCCGACCCGCTCGATCACGTGGTGGCCCTCGGCGCGGGCAAGCTCGAGCAGCAGGTCGATGCGTGCCGCTGCGGCCTGGTGGCAGCCGGTGACCACGGCGTCCATCTGCTCGGTGCGGCGGCGGGTGTCGTGGCGCTCACGCCACGCCTCCAGCGCCAGGCTGACGCACACGTAGGCGCAGGTCGCGAGGTAGCCGAGGCCGCAGAGGGCCAACGTGCCGCCGACGAGCCAGGTGGCGGTGTGGGGGTCGGTGAGGTTCACGACGCCACCTCCACCGCGGCCAGCGCATCGGCAGCGGCGGTCAACTGCTCGGCCATGTGGCGCAGGAAGGCGGCGCGGTCGGTGGGGGTGCCCTTGATGTTCAGGGTCTCGACGGCGAACTGCGAGGCGCCGATATGGAGGCACGTGGTGTCGAGGTTGGGGCGGTCGACGGAATAGACGCGCTCGCCGGCGTCGATGAAGGTCGAGATGTGGTGTCGCATATGCTTCTCCCTGTAGTTCGGAGTCCCGGTGTGAGGTGTCGAGCCCGCCGGGACTTTGGCTTTCTGGACTTGTGGTGGGCGACCCCTGCCGCCACCCCTGACGACTGGGGCCGCCCGTCCCTCGGCGGCCGGGTAGCGGCGAGGGAGGTCTGGTCGGGCGGCGGGTCGCTTCCCCTCGACACCGCCGCCCTGGCCCGACCGCGGCTTGTCGGCGCGCGGGCGGGGGACTGGGGGCTATCCGGCCTTCTCGAACAAGGTCTCGGCCGCGGGCAGGTCGCCGGCCTCGACAGCGGCGCCGATCGTGGGGTGCTTGATGAGCACCGGGAGCCACGCGTCGTACTGCGGCTTGAAGCCCTTGAAGTACGCCGTCTGCGCGGCCCGGACGTTGCCGAAGCGGATGTCGTTCATCTCGTCCAGGTCGGTGCGGCCGACGAAGCGCCACGCCTTGCGACGCCCGCGGCCGAGGACCACGACGTAGTCGAGCAGCGGCTCGACCTCGACGCCGAGGTCGTCAGCGCCGTTCGCGAGCTCGGCCAAGAGGTGGTCAGCGCGGTTGCCGTCAGCCTCGTCGGCGCGGCGCACCATCTGCCGGATCACGTCGTCGGTGTCGAGCACCAGCGCGCCGGACGAGACCAGCGGTCGCGCCTGGGCTACGACGAGTTCGATTGCCTCGCGGCGGCTGATGCCCTCGCGGCCCGCGTCGGCCACGACCGCGCGGTACAGGCGGGTGATGTCGTCATTCATGAGTGTTCTCCCATTCATCTGCGAGTTCGAGCAGCCCGCGGGCCGCCGTTCGCATGCGGTCGGGCGTGACGTACTCGCGGTTGGTGGGAGGGACCGACCAGCGGCCGACCTCCCACTCGGTGCGGGCGGTGTCGCGCTGGTTGGGGTGCTGGAACGCGAGCAGGAAGATGAGAGAACTGGCGAGGGTCCGCGAGTTCTCCTCGGCGTTCTGCTGCTCACCAGAACGCTCGGGCTTGGGGGCGGGGCGGGTCGGCTTCGCGCCCACGCCGCGCTCGAACTCGCGACGCGACTCCTCGCGCTCGGCATCGGTCAGGCCGTCGTTGCCGATGGCGTCGCTGCTCGGAGGAGGCGAGGCGTGCCCCGCCCCCTCCGGCTGGGCGGAACCGGACGGGTCACTGGCGGCGCCCAGATTGCTGCTCGGGCGTTCCGCCTCGTCGTCCGGCACCACGTCCGCGTCGGGGTCGAGCGACGCGGAGCCCTGCACCCCCGGCCCGGCTTCCCCTTCCGGGGCCGGGGGAGTCTTGGTGTACGTCGCGGGGCGCTGCTGGCCGCGCGCGTTGGTGATGGTCGCGGGGCCGTCTGAATTTGCATTTGCAAGATCACGGCTGACGGTGGCGACGTTGACGCCAGCCGTGTCGGCGATCTCCTGCTGCGTGAGTCCTGACCGCCGCATCCGGGCGACCAGCTCGGGCCGCTCGGCGCGCGGCACCATGAACGCGGCGCCGCCGTACTCGGCCTCGCGCATCTCGTTCCAGCTCGCGTAGCCGAGGGTCGTCCAGGCCTGGTGCTCGATCTGCCAGACGATCTCCTCGGCGGCAGCCTCGAGGGACGCCTTGGCCCGCTCGATGGAGTCGCGGACCTCGCCGTAGGTGGCGGTGATCTCGCCGGTGTCGGGGTTGACGATGGTCACGACGACCTCCGCCGACGACGAGCTGCGACATAGGGCGCCGGACGCATCGCTTCCCAGAGGGCGAGCTTGTCGGCCTCGGTGAAGCGGTAGCCCGCGCGGCCGCCGAGGTTCGCGCCGATCCCGTTGGCGGTGGCGACGGCCGTGACCTTGCGTGCGGAGCAACGGAACTCTTCGGCCACTTCGTGGGCCGTGAAGGTTGCACCCGTCACGAGGCGTCTGCCATCGGTCGCCGCGCCGCCCTGGGCTGGTGGACGTCGAGGGGGTGGAGGCCGAGCGCCTTCGCCCAGGCCGCCATGAGGGCCGGCGAGCCGACCTTGTGCCCCAACTCGACGTTGCGGATCGTGTCGCCGTGAGGCTTCTTGCCGTCCATGTGAACGGCGATGCGCTCCTGCAGGTCCCCGATGCTTAGACCGAGCCCTTCGCGGAAGCGCCGAAGGGGAACGCTGGGTAACCGCTGATCCATCGCTGACATGTCGCTGACTCTAGAGACAGATCCAGACAGGCGCAAGGGAAAACCGCTGTTTTCTCGGGCGGACCTGCGGAAAGACAGCGTTGTAAGTCGTATCTAGCGCTCTCTCAGCGGTGGATGTCTGTCAAAACCCGTGTGGACCTGTCATGCATCCGTGGTGAATGCTCAACCCATGACCACCGAAGCAATGCGGGAGCTGGCGACCGCAGTCGTCGAGCGCCGAAATCAGATCGGACTCACGCAGGAAGACCTCGCCAACCGAGGCGGCCCGTCGACCGCGACGATCCGTCAGGTCGAAACCGCCGCGCAAGACTCGTACCGACCGCGGACCCTCTTTGCGCTCGACGCATCACTCAACTGGGAGCAGGGGACAGCGCTGCGGCTGGCGCGCGGCGAGACGACAGCAGAGCGCGTGCGACTCGCTGCGAAGTCAGGCCCTCGTGACCTAGAGCCCCCGGGCACGACAGAAGAGGACTACGTCGCGGCCGAAATGGAGCTCCCGCCGGCGGACCTGTTTCGGGCGCTCCGCGCGGCGCCAAGTCACGCGCTCATCTACGAACTGACGACCCGGCTCGAGCAAGCAGAGCACGACGCGCGGGACCTCGAGCACTACCGGGGTCTCTACCTCAACCTCCTCTCGGAGCTTGCAGAAGCAGAAGCGGCAGCGGAAGGAGGTGATGGAGATGCCGACGCAGATGACGCAGGAGGTTCCGCCCCCACCAGGACCTACCCGTCCGTAGTCCCCGAGGCCGCTCGCAAGAGCACCAAGCCCGAGGACTGATGTCGGTGACGGCCCCTACGGTCCCGCCCATGCCGATCCACCCCTGGCGCCGGCTCCGCGCGCTGGCCCACGTCACGCTGTTGTGGCATGACGACGGGCCAGCGGGGCTGACCGACTTCGCCGCGCAGACGATCAGCCTGCGCCGGGGGATGACCTACGCCGAACGCCGCACGACCGTGCTCCACGAATGCCTGCACGTCGAGCGCGGCCCGACGCTGACGACACTCGCGGCACGCGAGGAGCTGCGCGTTGAGAAGGAGACCGCGCGGCTACTGATGCCCTGCATCCGAGAGGTTGGCGAAGCGCTGGCCTGGGGACGCGACCTCGCCGAGGCCGCCGACGAACTTGCCGTCGATGAGCGCGCGCTGTGGGTGCGCATCCGTTACGCGCACCCGACCGAGAAGGGCTACCTGCGGGCGCGACTAGCCGATCACTGACTGATAGCCCGCGGCCGGAACGCCAGCGCAGCCGCCTGGGCAGCCTGCATCTGCGCGTCAGGGAGCAGATGCGAGTAGGTGTCCACGGTCGTCTTGATCGACTCGTGCCCGAGCCTGGCCTGCACGACATGGATCGGGACGCCGTTCCCGAGCAGCCAGGACGCGTGACTGTGCCTCAGGTCGTGAATACGCGGTCGCGGCGCGGCGAGGTGCTTCACGGCGGGCAGCCAATAGCGCGACCAGAACGTGCGGTGCAGGACGGGGCCGCCGCGCTTGGCAGTGAACACGAACTTGTCCGCCCCGCGCCCCTCGCACAGCGCGCGCAGGTCGTCCTGCACCTCGTCCGGCAAGGCGATCGTGCGACGGGAGCGCCGGGTCTTGGTTGTGCCGATCACGCGCTTGTTGTCGGGCGACCACTTGAGGGCCTGGCGGATCTCAACGTTGGGCAGCCGGACCAAGCCCACGGGCAGCGCGACCGCCTCGCCCCATCGGGCGCCCGTGCCCCACAGGAAGCGCAGCAGCGGGCGGTAGTGCTCGTCCATCGCGGCTTCGACAGTGAGGAACTCCTCGACGGTGAGGATGCGCATGTCGTCGCCGCCGCGAGAGGGCTTGCCGTCGGGGAGCTTGAGTCCCTTGGCGTGGTTCTCGGCGATGTGCCCGCGGCGGACGGCGCGCTCCATGACGCCGGCGAGTAGCCCCCGCTGGTTCTCGAGCGACTTGCGGCTGTAGCGCCGGCCGAGAGATCGCACGGCGGCATTGAGCTGGTCCTCGCCGAGGTGGTGCACGCGCACGCTGCCGATCTCGGGACCCCACGTGCGTTCCCATAGGCGCTCGTAGTTGAGCCGCGTGCCGTCGGTGATGTTGGGCAATGAGGCGATGTGCGCGGCGGCCAACTCGTTGAGCGTCGGGATCGTCTTGTCCTGCTCGGACTCGTAGAGCATGTTCAGTGCGCCCTGCGGGCCGAGGGCGTCGAGCCAGGCTGCGAACTGGTCGGCCTCACGCTTGGAATCGAAGGTCTCGGAGACCTGTTTCGGCTTGCCCGTAGCGGGGCTCACTCCGTATCGGAAGCGCACCTTGTAGCGGCCTGACGGCAGTCGCTCTGGCTTCCTCACAACAGCATTATGGCCCGCAGTTGTGTACCTGTGTGTACCAACTGCGGGCCATTGTGCCGTTGACCTGCGTGCGCGAGGGGGGAGTTGAACCCCATTCGGCCATGCCCTCCGACCTGCGCAAACCGCCTTTGACCTGGGCTTTTCGTGATCTAGCGACGCATTGTCAGGGCTTGTCCAGCATAGAAGTGTGTACCGCGTGCACACTCTCTCGCGACCGTTGGCACGGTTGCGGCACCAGGTCCCGGCGCACGTCCTATGCTCGCGAGCGTGAAGCGGATGAAGATCGGGCTGCTCGTGGTCGCACTTGCTGGCTTCGCGGCGTGCTCCTCGGAGGCGGATGTCGGCGCTGAGGCGTGCAGCATCTACCAGGAAGCCGTGGCGGACGATCCCAGGGCGGTCGCCAGCATCTTCGCGTTGCCGGAGATCAAGGAGATGCTTCCCGATCTCGACGACCCGACCCGCAGGGCATTCGGCGACCTCATCACGGCAGCGGATTCCGGGCTCGATGGCGTGGGGCGAACGGTGGACGCGGCCGCCGAGGTCCGGTCGATCTGCCTGACTGAGCACGGGGTCGAGATCGCGGGGCGCTAGCAACCACTCGCTCACCTGTACTTGTGGCCCCACCAGTCGTCCGGCAGCTCCTCGATGAACTTCACCAGGGCCGAGTGCAGCACGATGATGTTTCCGGCCGGCTCGCCAGTGAGCTTGTCCCGCGCGGTCCGTTTGGCCGGCAGGTCTCCAGACTTCACGGCGCGATACAGAAGGTCCCGGGACATGCCGGTGACCTCCGCCGCCTCGGCAAGGTTGTAGGAGATTCGCCTCGCGTCATTTCTCATGGACGCCACGGTCGCGGGCGGTGGGCCAAGAAGTGAAGCCAACGGCCACACCTCGACGTACAGGAACCACTCCCCGCACTCAATCGTCCCCACCCCGACCGCAACCGCTGGGCAACCCCACGGCGTACAAGTCCACCCCGAGCGCGGCCCCGCTGCCTTAACCTTGCGCGATGGCCAGGCCGAAGGGATCGAAGCGCAGCCAGCGTGCGGTCGACATGTCACCGGACGAGCCAGTCGAGTTCCTCGCGCAGTTCCCGCCCGACGAGCTGGAAGAGCACCACATCGTTCACCGCATCGAAGAGGACTGCCGCGCGGTGCAGAAGTGGGTCCTCCACGAGCACCGCATCGTCCACTTCGCCATCATGCTCGAGGTGCTCCGGTGGGACGAGTGGCACATGGTTCTCCGAGTAGATACGTGCCACAGCGAATCTCACGTGCACCGCTTCCGGCGCGACAAAGAGACCGAGAGCCGAAACACACTCGCGCCGATCCGTACTATCGAAGATGTAGAGTCCGAGTTCGATCGAGCTTGTGACTGGGTTCTGGACCACTGGGATGAAGAAGTGAGGCGGTGGAATCTGTGAACGAGCAACGCCGCGAGATCGCCAGGCGAGTCATGCGAGCAATGCGGCACTCGGCCGCCCGCGCGCCTCTATCCGGCGCAGGTCCTGACGGCGCTCAGCACGTCGTGGTGTGCCTGCGAGAGGACACCGTGCAGTACGCCGCCGATCGGGTCCGCGAAGCTGGCGGACTCGCCACCGTCGTCATCCCTCGACCTTCCGGGACCTTGTGCCCTGTCGTCTGGGAGCAGGGCGAGCACCTGGAGGAGGCCTTGCCCCTCGCGACCGAGCCTGGCGTCCACCCCGGCTCGGAATTGGGGATGGTTCTTGACCTGCTCGACACCACCGACGACGCTTCGGTGAGTTTCCGCATCACCGTCGGCGCCCAGGAGGCAGCCATCCGCGAGGGCACTGACCTAGTCATGCCCGTCTAGCTGTCGGCGCCCCCTGGCATCCTCCCCGCCATGCCTGACCTGACCGAGACCGACGTGAAGATGCTCGACTTCGAGCGCCAGTGGTGGAAGTTTGCCGGCGCGAAGGAGCAAGCGATCCTGACCGAGTTCGGGTGGTCGGCGACGCGCTACTACCAGCGCCTCAACGCGCTGATGGACGAGCCGGCGGCGATGGCTGCCGACCCGCTGCTGGTGCGCCGCTTGCAGCGCCTGCGCGACGCCCGCCGTCGAGCTCGCCCGGCGCGGCGGGAGGGCTGGGGGTGATCCCCGCCGGTAGCGGCTCCCGGACGCACGAAAGCCCCCGCCGACCCCCGCTGCGTGAGCGTGGGTCGACGGGGGCCGTCGGGGTGAAGCGTCAGGCTGGATCTCGCCGGGGTGAAGCGTCGGGCTTACCCCTCACTGAACCGGCATGGCGGGGTGGTGCTTATTGGTCAACAAGCAGCGCCCACCATCCCGGAACTGCGCGCTCACCCGAATACCGGACACGGGCCCGCTCAGTGCCTACGGTTACGCGCTATGGGCAAGAAGGGTCGGCGAGACAATCCGCATTACGAGCACCAGATGGGTCCGCGAACCGAGGAAGCGTGGCGCGACTACGTGCGCGCCCTCTACCTCCGCTCCTTCGATCGGCTCGATGAAGTCGCAAGGGAGCCGGCCCCAGACCTTTTCGACCGTCTCGAATGCTCGCTACACCTGAGGCACTTGTTCATCGACCGCGACAAGCTGTTCGACAGTGCCCAGGAGGGCAAGGCTGCGGTCACGTTCGAAGCGCGGCCGATGCACGGATCGCAGCTGCAGAAGATTCCGGGAACCAATCGCTATGGCGATCGCTACCACGCCGACTGCCTCTATCCCCCAGTTCCCTGCGGTGACAGCAGCTCGCCCCGTCGTCTGAATCGCGACCAGTGGCTCGCTTTCGAGGTCGGCGCAAAGAGCACCGGCGCGTCCGTGAGCGTCAAGGACGTGATCAAGACGTCAGCCCACTTCCTGGGCGGCGTCCATCACCGGCCGCCACAAGACTCCTGGGAGGAAGGCTTCTTCCTGACAATGGTCGACGCTGACCGCGGCCTGCCCGGCGTCGGGCACATGCTGCTGATGGCGATTACGCGGGTCACGCTCGCCGGTTTGCGCGCGAACGTGGAGGAAATGCGTGCGGGAGGGGCCGGCCGCAGCTAGCAAGCGGCACCCCTCCCGCAGTGCCCCCCATGCTAGCCGCCCAGGCAGCCGATATCGCGAATGCCGCCCCCACCATGCCGGTTCAGTGAGGCGCACCCGCGCCCCTGACTGATCAGGTTGGGTTACAGGGGGCCGATGCCCCGCTCACCAGTGCCGTAGGTGACGAACGCGTTCACGTCCACCGGGTTGTTGAAGTCCTCCACCAGCTTGAATCGGAGGATGTCCCCGGGGATCACCTGCTGTTCGAAGATGAACGGTGCGGACGAACCGTCACCGGCCCGGTAGTCGCCCACGGTGGTCTCGAACAGGAGGCCGACCTCGGGTCGAGTGTGGTTGTAGACCTGCAACCGGGCACGACCAATACCGCCTCCGGGGGCACCGGACACCGGGTAGACGCCCATGTTGAAGATGCGGAACATGTCCTGCCGCCACGACTGATTGTCGCTGGTGACCTTCGGGACGATGTACTGCCCGAAGATAACCTCCTCCATCGCCGAGAGGCTTACGATCCCCGACGACACTGTGGTCCAGGCGGCGACCACCGGGAACGGTTCCGGCTGAGGCAGGGTCACGCCTGCCCCGTACAGGAGGCGGCACCGCCACTGCCCCGGGGAGCGGTCGCTGTAGCCGTGTCGTCGAATCCAGAAGTCGTCCCCGTGCATCTCGGGGGAACCGACCGAGGCGAGCGCGGACCACACGGTCGTGGCGGCGGTCTTCTCGGTGGCGACCTCCCACACGTACCACTTACCGTCCGCCCGCTCGACCGAGTACAGGTGGGTGCCCCGGTCGATGGGGGACCACGCGGAGGCGTGGGTCTCGTTCGATGCGGACAGGCACCACTTGGTGTTGTCGTCCGATGCGCGCACCGTGAACCAGCCCGTCGAGCTCGGCCGGTACAGCAGTTCCACGTCTGCGCCGGTCGCGGCCCCGAACTTGGTGCGCGGGAGCGCCCACATGCCCGTCCCGCCGAGGTCGGTGATCCACACGATGTGGTCCGGGAAGAACGCAACGTTGATCGCGCACGCCCGCTGGTGACCCGTCTCCGGGTCGGCGACGAGGTCGTGGTTCGTGACCACCTTCTCCACCCCGGTCCCGGCCGCGTTAACCCGGTAGATGCCCGCGCCGCCGTCACCGTCCCCGACCATGTAGAAGATGCGCTGCCCCACGGGGTCCCACTGGACGCCGTGTACGTGGCGGACCTTGATGCTGGCGTCGGCGCTCCCGGCCTGGCCGGGGAGGGTGGTAAACGACGACCACGTTGCGCCGCCGTCCGTCGAGCGCGGCAGGGCGTGCTCGGTCATCGTCTCCGGGTTGTTGCCGTTGTACGGAGCCAGGTAGACGTACCCGGTGGTCTTGTCCTCCGCGATCACGGTAGGCCCGATGGGGGCGTGGTTCGTGGCGAAGGTGTAGACCTCGGTCCACGTCTCGCCGTCGTCGGTAGACCGAACGAGCTTGCGGGTGGTGCCCGCGCGCGTGACCGCCAGCAGCACTCCGGCATGGGTGGCGTGCTTGAGCTTGATGAACGCGCCCTGATCCGCAAGTCGGGTGTTCTGGGCGACCGGGTTGCCCTTGCGGGTCCAGTAGGTGCCCGCCGAAAGGGGGGTGGAGGCGGTCATGGTGTAGAGGCAGCCGTCACGGCCGACGCCGTACCGCTTTTCGCCGGGGCCAGTCTCGGCCCAGACGAGAGTGATGTGCTCCATACCGCGGCGGGGCAACACCTCATCCACGCCGAGCGTGGGAACTCGCAGAGTGGCCGGAGTGATGCCGCCCCGGATGGAGCGGATCTGACCCACGACCGCGCCGCCCGGCTTGGCCTCTTCCTTCACGACATCCTCAGCACCCGTGGCAATCGTGTCCGTAAGTGCATCGTGGATCGGGTTGCCCGGCGTTGCCACATCGGCGGCCACCGCGGCCCGTGCTCCGGCGCGGGACTCCGACTCCTCGGCCTCGAGGTAGGTGCCGATCGCCTCGTCGGCGGGGACGGCGTTGACGCCGGGGAGGCCGCGTGGGCCGCGGCCCCACATCTGCGCCAGGGAGACCCGCGAGCCCGGCGCGAAACGAACCACCGGCGGGGGGAGCGCCTTCATGCGTGCGGCCATGATCAGTCCTCACTCTCGATCTTGAACGGACTCTGGCCCGGCGCCCACATCTGGACGGACACCGAACCGCTGGCCAGCTCGCACGACCACACGCACTCGCGCGGCGACTTGCCCGACCCGGCCAGGCCGGCGGTCGCGGAGGCGGCCAGCGTGATGGTCACCAGGCCCTCGGTGACCGCGACGGTCGGCGTGGCGACGATCGGACCGCCGACCTTCTCGCGGATCTCGCACACGCCGGTCACGCCGGATGCGGATAGCGGCCGGTAGTCGTCGGTGCCGGGCGTGCCGAGCCCGATCTCGATCTCCCAGCGCCAGGTGCGGCCCTCGGTCTCCCATCCTTCGGCGCGCATCAGTGCCGGGGAGGCGAGGGTGACGTACTCATTCAGCGTGCTGGTTGCCATGTCAGGCCTCCCGGTGGTCGAGCCAGCGGCCCAGCAGGACCCCGGCGATGCAGATGGCGGTGGACGCGACCCACAGGGCCACGGCGATCACGGCGGCGTTGGTGACGCGGGCGAGGGGGCGGGTCATGGCCGGTCGCTGTTCGGGTCGGCAGCGAGCCACGGCACGAACCGACGCAGGAACTCCTCGACCTGCGGCAGCGCCGAGACTCGGGCGACCGCCGCGGCGACGGCGAGGACCCCGGCGAGCCACGGCAGCGACTCCGGCTCGAGGCCGGTGGCCTCGACGAGCACCGGCGCCATGACGGCGAGCGCGACGAGCGCCTGCGCGGCGGTGCGGACGGTTGCGCGCCACGGGCGGGCGACCTGAGTGGGTGCGGACATCACTTCACCTCGTGCTTTCGCATGTTCCGGTAGGCGCGTGCGCGCTTCTTCCTGCGGCGCTGGATCGCCGCGTCGTGCTTGAGCCACTGCTTCGCGGTGCGGCGGATCGCGGCGGTGCCGCCGTTCTTCGCCAGGCCCTTGGCGAGCTTGCGGCGCTGCTTCACGCCCTTGGCGGCGAGGAAGCGGGTTACGCCGGGGGTGGGCTTGGGCGGCGGGTCCTTCGGCACGCTCACGCGCGGCCCGTCGTCGGGGCCGTTGTTCGCCAGCCCGTTACGGCCCTGCTCCCACGCGGTGACCTGCCGCGCAGCCGCTGGCGCCAGGTCCGGGTTGCCATAGTCGATGGCGTGGAAGTGAGGGTCGAAGCCCTGCGCCTTGGTGCGGTACCAGGCGATCAGCCCGGCCTCCCGCAGCGCACGCACGGCGGCCTGCGGGGAGATGTCCGGCGGTAGATCCCAGGTCCGCAGGTCGATCACGCCGCCCCGGTCGTGGGTGCCAGCCGACGCCCTCGCGCCCGCCCCGCCCCGGTAGGAGCCCTGCACGACGACGAACTTGTGCCCGAGGCGGAGCTCGGCGGCGCGGAGTTTGGCGAGGGTGCGGGAGTCCACGACGAGCGGGCGACCCGAGGTGTCGGTGCCGAGGTTGACGCGCTTCATGGCTGCCTCCTGGCAGGGGTGAGCGGCCCACGCGATGACGCGGGCGAGGTGGACGCGGACGGGTCCCGAGAGGCGGGTCAGGAGTCGGGGTCGGCGTCGTCGCCGGGGTCGCCCGCGATGAGCCGATAGGTGACGGCGATCAGCGCGCCCCAGGTGCCGAGCAAGAACGCCGAGATCCCCACGATGCGGAACACGTGGCGCCCGTAGTAGTCGGGGCCGAAAGCGAAGTAGAGACAGAACGCCGTCACCAGAAGCCCGGCGCCGGCGGCCTTCGCGACGATGATCCGGCCAAGGAACGACCGATGCCACGCGAACCCGAAGCCGTACACCAGCGGATAGAGCACCGCAGCGGGCCAGGCGATGAAGAACAGCAGCCGGTATGTCTCGTCGAGGGTCATGTTCTCCGCGCCTCCCGCAGCATCAGGTCGATGGACTCGGCCCAGCAGTTGCGCCGATCCCGCCGCTCCAGTTCCGGCACCACGCGGTCGGCGCGGGCGGCCAGGTCGGCGAGCCGCTGCTCGGCCTCCTTGAGCCGCTCGTCGATCCCGTCGTCGTCGTGGTCCGGCTTGCCCCCGAAAATCCTTCGCCACAGACTCATCGCTGCTTCTCCTTGCCGGGGTCCGGCAGGTGCCCGATGACCTTGTGGGCCACTTCCGCCCCAACCGTCGTCCTCTCCGCGACCCCGAGCGCGGAGAGGAGCATCCCCTCGAGCTTCTCGACGCGCTGCTCGGCGCGCCTCAGCCGCGTGTGCCACACGAGTTTGTCGGTGATGACCAACAGCGCGATCACCGCGAGCACCGCCGGCGTGGACAGTTGGCCCACCGAGGAGATGCCTGCCCACTCCATCAGCCCTCCGCCTGGCGCTGGGACTGCTCCTGTGCAGCGAGCAAGGTCTCCCGCTCGGCGAGCAGTTGGTCCCGCTCGGCGGACAGGGCGGCGAGCTGCGCCCGCAGCATCGCCATGCCGACCGCCTGCTGTGCGACCTGCTGGGCGAGGTCGCTCACCACGGCCTGCGGGTCGACCTGCGTGGGCTCGGGCTGCTGCTGGGTCACGATGCCTCCAGGGCTTCGACTCGGGCGATCAGGTCGCGCACCAGCGGAATCCACGCCACGCCGATGCGGTCGTAGAACAGCGCCATCGGCTCGCCGCTCTTGTCGTAGTCGACGAACAGGCTGGCGCCCGCGTCATGGACATCCTCGGCGATCAGGCCGGGCCAGCGGCGCAGCGGCTCCAGGGTGCTCAGGGCGGTCTCGTCGCCGGTCTCGAGCCACTCGGCCAGGCCCTCGCCGGTGCGCATGTCGAACCACGTCTTGAGGTCCAGAGTGAGGAGCGCCTCGATCTGCTCGGCGGGCAGTGGTTCGATCGCGGCCTTGCCTTTGCGGCTGGAAGTAGCGATCGCGAAGGTGGCAATGTCGGGGTCGGTGTTCACCCGGACGTTAGCGGCAGCGCCCGAGGTAATGGTGGTGGTGGCCGGGGAGCGTAGGTAGCCGCCGGTGGTGTCGATGGCAAAGCCGCCAGATCCCTGCACCCTGAACGTTCCGCCGAGGACATCCACCCCCGAGGCAGTCAGGCCCAGGGTTGTGGACGACGAGATTGAGGCGCGTACCTGCAGCGTGGCGCCATTCCGCGAGATCTCCGAGACGATGCCGTCGCCAGCGAACCGCAACGAGCTGTCCTGAAGGGTCGCATTCCCGGCGCTGAATGACCCAGTGCCTGCGAAGTTGTGAGCCGTCACCAGGCCCGTGTTGCCGTCAACCTCGAAAGTCTGATTTCCCAGCGCGTCCCACGCCCGAAGCGTGTTCGTCCACCCGTCGAGTTTGATCCCGCTGTTCGCTGCCGCGAGCGTCTGGATGCGCGGGCCGGTGATCGTCTCCGCCGTCAGGTCAACCGCGCGGAACGCACCGATCCACGCGTCGTTGGCGAGCAGCAGGTCGGTGGTGATCGCGTTCGTGGCGAGCTTCGGGGTGCTGATCGCCTGGTCGGTGATCTCGGTGGACCGGACCTGAGCGATAACAGTGCCCGCCACCCACGCCGACACCGGGGCAGCGCCGACGCTGTTCTTCGCCCGCACCGCCATGTAGTACGGCGTCGGAGGGTTGACGAACGGCGACCCATCCGGCAGCGACCGCGCCACCCAGAACCCACCTTGGATCTCGCCTGCCAACGTGGACGCGCCAGCGGGAGCCACGTTCGACGCCGAGACGTGGACCTCGTAGGTGATCGGGCCGCGGTAGCCGGGGCCGGGCTCGACCAGCTCCCAGGTGCCGAACAGCGCACCAATGCCCGCCGTGACCTCCGGCGTCGGGGAGTGCGGCGGCGGCAGCGTGTCCTCCAGCCCCTCGATAGCCTCCTCGACCTTGTCGTCGATCACCTCCACCGGCACGCCCGGCGGATTCGGCGTCACCGACGGCAACGCGGCCGTCTCCAGGCCGGCGATGGTGTAATCCACGATCCACGACTCGGGCGCGATCTCGTGGCGGATGCCCTCCAGCCGGACCGTGCCGTCGAACCTGTCGGCGTAGACCACGCGCACCGGGGCGTAGAGGTCCGCGCCCGCTACGGCGTTGAGGTCGTCGGCGTCGACCACCGGCACCCGCATGGATCGCACCCGCACCTGCGGGGTCGAGTTCGCCGCGAGCACCGACGCGGCATAAGACTGGATCTCGGCCTCGTCCTCGGTCAGTGCCGAGATCGTGTATGTCGCCGACCGCACGCCCCACGCGCTCACCGAGTCCTCATCCACATATGGCCCGTAGGTCACCGGCTCGGTGACGCCCTCGACCGGCTTGTAGCGCAGAAACTCGATCGTGACGTGGTTGATGCACTCCTCGGTCGAGTAGCCGACCTCGATGTCGGAGTACGACCGGACCCGCGGCGGGCGCTCGTCGTAGAAGTGCGGCACGTCCGGCGGAACGTCGGTGTACGTGACCACCGGCGCGGTCGGCATGTTGGCGCGATCGGCCGCCCACAGCCGCCCATCCGCACCGACCCAGGCGTAGCCGAGCGCAGAGTCGCGGGCGATGGCGACCTGATCCATCAGCGAGGCGTTGTCGTTCAGCGCCACCACGGTCGGCGTGGTACCGCCGTCACTGGTGCCGTTGATGGTGTACGGGATCGCCGCGTCGCCGAGCAGCGCCCGCAGCGCCTCGATGGTGTGGACGCCACGCGGCTCCCGCAGCGACGCCACCCGCGACGCCAGATCGGTCGCGGTGACCTCGATCCGAACCGCCTTCGGGTCGTCCGGCGAACCGCCCTTGGCGTGCGCATACGAGGCCGTGGCGCGCGACAGATCGCCAGTGAACAGCGGCAGCCACCCGCCGCCGACGTTCGCCAGGAGCCGCACCTGCTTGCCCGGCTGCACCGTCGCCACCGCGGCCGGGTCCAGCGACGCATCCGCGATAGAGGCGGTCAGCGTGCCAACATCCAGCCCGCTCCGCTCGACCGTGATGGAGAACGTCGGCCCGAGGATGTCGACCCACTCGGACGGGTCGGGGCCAGCGGTGGCGGCGACCTCGAGCCGCAGATGCTCGGTGTCAGCGACCATGCTCCGGTCGATCACGGGCGCCTCGACCTCCCGCCGCTGGCGTGGTACGCGTCGAGGTCCGCCTGGATGCGGCGCCCGCGCGAAAGCTGGTCGACCTGCTGAGCGGTGAGCGTGATCTCCACCCGCAGCGGCTGCTGCGCACGTGCACCGCTGGCAGCGGGGGCGAGCAAGGACCGGGCGTCGAGCGGGCGAACCAGATCGGTGGTCGAGACCCCGGCCTGAACGGCCTTGCCGACCTCGACGCCCGCGCGCTTGGCCTTCGCGTAGGTGTCGCCAACGCCAAGGACCATACCCATCCCGGTGTCGACGCCCAGGTCGCGCATGACCCTCGAAGGGCTCTTGATCTTGAGCTCCTTCTTCAGCGCCTTCACCAACTGCCGGGCCAGCTTCGTCGCGGCCTTCTCCAGCTTCGCAAGGTCGCTCTCCAGGCCCTTTACGAGGCCCGCCTGCGCCTGGATGCCGGCGTTGAAGAACTGGTCACCCAGCGACGTGCCGAGCTTGGTGCCGGCCGCCTCGGTGCGCTTCTGCAGCGCGTTGAGCGCGGTGATCATCTGCGGGCCGCCGGCAAGGATGGCCTGAGCCTGCGCAAACCCGCCCTCGACCCCGGCGTCGATGATCTGCTGTAGCGACGCCTGCCCGAGCCCGGCCTTGCGCAACTTCTCGACCATCGCGGCCCACTCTTCGGCCTTCTCGACCCGCGCGGTCATCTGCTCCAGCAGCGACTCGGGGGCGTTCATGTGGCCCTCGGTCGCGTTGCCGAGCGAGGCGTAGGAGGTCAGGGTGTCGCGGATGGTGCCGATGTAGTCGAGGCGCTCCTGCCGCAGTTCGGCCAGCCGCTGCTTCTCGTCGCGCAGACGGTCGTTCAGCTTCTTGCGGGCGTTCGCGTTCTGGGCCAGCGCCTTGGCCTCGTCGCGCAGGCCCTTGATGCCAGCCTTCTTCTGGGCGTTCACCGCGCGCTCGTACTGCCGCTGAGCCTTGCGCTGCGCCTTCTCGAACGCCTCGCGCTTCTTGGCGTTCTTCGCGCCCTGGCGCTCGGCGTTGAACCGCTTGATCGCGGCGTCGCGGCGCTTCTTGTCGGCCTTGATCGCGGCGTCGGCGGCCTTGGTGATCTGCCGCTCGACGTTGCTCATAAGGCCTTGGCGGCCGGACTTGTCGGCGGTGGCCATCATCTGGTTGACCATCCGGCGGGTGGCCTTCGCGGCGCGGTCCGCGGCGCGCATCACGCCAACCGCAACGCCAAGGGCCATGTTGCGGCCGACCTTGATCATCTTGCGCGATGGAGACCGGATCAGCGCAGCGTTGTTCGCTGCACGGATCGCATTCAGCACCATGTTGCGCGCTTCGTCGGCGACGGCCCACGCGCGCTGACGGACGCCCGCAGACGCGCCGTCAGCGAGATTCGCGCCCACGCCAGCGCCACCGGATGCAGCGATCCCCATCGCTGAGTCGATTCCGCTCTGAACGGAGCCGATGTACGGGCGCATGTCGGCGCGGGTGCGACCGGTGGCCTCGAGTCGCTCGCGGACGTTCTGCACCTTCTTTGCCGACGTCTCGGCACCCGTGACCCTGATGAGGGTCTTGACCTCCTTCGGGGTCAGCTTGTGCTCGGCTGCGAACAGCGCCAGTTCGCGAGTGGCCGGCACGATGCCCTGCGTCTTGAGCTCGAACCGGGCCGACCTCGGCAGCTTGTTGACACCCTTGCCGAGCTCAATCGTGGCTCGAATGTCGCGCTGCTTGGCTCGCACGTTCTGGTCGACGACGCCGATCTCGTCGCGAACCGACTGGAGGTTCGACCTGCGAGCCTCCAGCTCGTCGAGCTTCGCCTTCGCGGCCTCCCGGGCAGCAGCGGCCTCCTTGACGCCGATGGACCGGCTCTGTCCGGCAACCCGCGCGGCCTCTGCCTTGGTTTCGAACTCCTGCCTCGCGGCACCAATCAGCCCGTCCAGAGCGGTGCGCTCCGAATCCAGGGCGGCAGTGAGGTCGCGTCGAGCCCTGCCCTGCCCCATCAGGCCGCTGACCACCTGTCGATCGGACAGTCCGAGCTCGCGGGTCTTCGCGAGCAGCCCCGACTGCTGCAGCTCGTTGAGAACCATCGCACGAGTCGCCGCCGTCGTTGCGCCCGTCACCGCATCGAGGGTGTCCTTGAGGGCCTGCCCAGCGAGGTCGAGCCCGGCGAGCTTGTCGCCCGCCTCCTTCGCTCGGCCGCCCATGTTCATCAGCAGCCCAGCCGCCCCGCCGATGGCCGCACCGATCGGGCCGCCGACCGAGAAGCCGAGCAGCGCGCCGCCACCGACGTTCGCCAGTGCCTGCAGCGACTGGTTCGTCGACGAGGCGCCTTGAGCGAGCGCAACCATGCCCCCGACGCCTGCCGCACTGCGTGCAAACCCACCGAGCCGCGCCATCGCCGAACTCGCCAGCGTGGCGCGCGTGCCGGCGTCTCGGAGTTCCAGCGCCATCACGCGCGCGTACACCGAGGCGCTCTGCATCGCCTTCCCGGCGGCAGCGGCACCGGTGGCAAGGCGCGGGAACACGGCCGCCGCGAGCCCCGCCTGCAGCGCGATCGCTTGCAGTGGTGACGGAATCGCGCCGATCAGCTTCGACAGGCCCTCGACCGCCGGCACCAGCGTCGAGCCGAGCACCTTCGCCAAACCCTCGGCGACCTTCAGCGTGCCATCGAGAGCGGTGCGGAACGTATTGACGACTGCCGGCTTGAGGTTGCGCGCCATGTCGGCCAGGGAGCGCGAAAGCCGCCGCACGCTGCCCCACAGAGATTCTGCGGTGCGGCGCACGGCGGCGAGACGCTTGTTGTTGCCGGACAGGTCGGCGCCCTTGAACAGCGAGCCGATGGCGGAGCCGACCTTGGACAGGCCCTTGCCGATCGCCTCGCCCGCCGCCTCTGCACGAGGGCCGAAGCGGTCAATGAGGGTGATGCTGCGCTGGAAGAACCGCCGGATCTGCGGGTACGCGCCCTTCAGCGCCGACGCACCGAGGCGACCAAGCGCGGCCTGCGCGTTGGCGAACGCGCCGCGCAACGTCTTGCCGGACTCCTGGGCGGCGCCACCGAGGCCCTTCTCCATCGCGTTCTGAAACGTGGCGAAGTCGATCTCGCCGCGGGAGGCCATCTTGCGGACCTCGGTCGCCGCAACGCCCATCTCGTCGGCGAGCAACTGCAAGATCGGGATGCCCTTGTCGCCGAGCTGGGCGAGCACGTCGCCCTGGATCATGTCCGAGGACGCGACCTTGTTGAAGATCGCGCCCATCTCGGACATGTCGGTGCCCGCGATGGTGGCGGCGTCCCCGACCAGCGTCAGCGTGCGCTCCAGTTGCCTGCCGGGCTTCACGCCAGCAGCGACCGCACCAGCCGCCGTGGTCGCGGCGGCGTCGAGCCCGAACGCGGTGCCCTTCACCGACGTGAGGGCGTTCTCCATGATGGACTCGACCGAGGACGCCGAGTGCCCGAGCCCGCGGAGCTTGGCCTCAGCCTCCTCGATGCCCTGGAGGCGGCCGAAGCCCTTGACCAGCGCGGTGCCCGCGAGGGCTGCGGCGCCAGCGAGACCGGCCTGCATGCCGCGCTTGAGCAGCGTGCCCGCCTTGCCCGCGGCCTTGCCCATCAGCGTCGTTTCCTTCGCGACACCGCGCAGCTCGCCCTTGGCCTGACGGCCATCCGCGAGGATCGCGATCCTGATGGGCTTAGACACCACGAACCTCCCGGCGAGTCAGCGCTGCTTGCTCAGCAGCCGAACGAACGCGTCGCGCTCTGCGCGAGACAGGGACAGGTACTCCGACGGGGGGCAGCGGGTGGCGACACAGAACGCCGCCATCTCCTCAGCCCTCAGCCGGGCTCGCCGTCGCCTTTTCCCGCCTCGGTGACCGGCTCGATGCCGAGCTCCTCGTCACCCTCGTCGTCGGTGTCGTCCTCGTCGGAGAACGCCTCAGTGACGCGCGCCTGACTCATCCCCATGATCGCCTTCTTCGCGTCGGCGTCGCTCTTCCCGCCACGCTTCTCCAGCACGAACGCCAACGCACGCATCCGCTTGACCAGCGACAGGTCATAGAACTCGTCGCCGAACGCCTTCTCGATAGCCAGTTCCTCGTAGCCGGTCAGCGAGTCGATGACCTCGTTGACGGTCGGCTTCGGCTCAACCGCGGGGGATTCCTTGCTCATGTGTCCAGTCCTGTTCTGCTAGTTCAGTCCGCGCTTGCGGACCTGCTTGTCGATCTCGGCGTTCAGGCGACGCAGCGCGAACGGCGCGACGGCCTTGTCGGCGCGCTGCATGAAGTGCGAAGCGGCGATGTTCCGCTTCGGCCAGCCGTAGTTGATGGCGCCGGCGTAGGGCACCGACTTTCGACCGGCAGCCACGACGGCCTTCGACTTGGCGCGGTTGCCGCGCACGTCGCCGGCAAGGCGCCCGGTCCGCTTCGGCGCGAGAGCCGCCGCGGTCCGGGCGCCCATCCGGGCGACCTCGGAGAAGGCGTCCTTGAGGTCGGTGACCTCCAGCCCCATCTCTTGCAGCCCGCGCACCACGCGGTTGAGGCCGGTGACGCGGACAGTCATGGCAGGGCTCAGCTACCGCCGCCGGTAGTGATCTTGGTCGGGCGCGCAGTGAAGCGCCACTCGGCCTCGAACGTGAACGCGGCGGTCGGGTCGGCGTTCGCCTCGCCGCCCAGCAGGTCACCGTCCGGCTCGGAGATCACCACGTTCCCCTCGAAGTGCGGTGCCGCGACCGAGGGCTCCTCGTTGCCCTCGGGCATGATCGTCACCGGGACGGTGTCCCCGGCGCTGTCCCACATCTGGGACCACAGCGAGGTCGTGTCGAGGTTCTGCTCGGCGGTGAACGCGAGCGTGTAGTCACGCTTGCCGCCAGCAGCAGCGTCGGCGAACGTGACGAAGTCGGAGTCGGCTTCAGCGCCGACGATGCGGCAGTTGGAGACCTGCGCCGAGTACTCGACGCCGTCGATCTCCACCAGCAGCTTGCGGGTGCCCAGACGTGCCATGAGGGTGGTTCCTTTCTCAGTTGGGCTCGGCCAGGGTGGCCGGGACCCGCTTGCGGTGGGGTGCCTCGAGGCGCATGACCTCGGGATCGGTGGAGCCGCGGCGCGGCCCGTGCACGGCGGCGGCGGCGACGCGCAGGATGAGCGCCTCGCGCAGTTCGGTCGGCCACTCCTCACCCGGGGCAGGCAGGTGGCAGACGGACGCCTGCGCGGCCCTCTCGGCGCCGTAGTGGTCGACCTCGTCGACGCCGAGCGCGTCGGCGACCTCTTCGGGGGTCGGCGGGCCGGGTGCGGGAGTCGCCGCCTCCGGCTCGGGCGCCTCGTCGAGGTCGAGGTCGAAGTCGAAGTCGTCGGTCAGGTCGTCGCTCATCACGCGCTCCTTCACGGCAGGGCGACGCGGCGCGGCATCGCGATGGAGGCCGCGAGGCAGTCGCCCACGCCGGCCAGGGTCACGAGGTAGTAGGACGAGACGTCGGCCTGCGAGTAGTCGACCGCTTGCAGGGCGTCGATCACCATCGCGTCGAGCCGCTCGGTGGTGTCCTCGTTGTCGCCCTTGCCGGCGATGAGGATGATGTCGAGGTTCACGTTGGCCTTGCCGAACGTGGTCTCACCCGGACCCCCGTAGGTGATGTAGGGCTCCGAGGGGACAACCAGCGCGCACGGCGGGTCGACCCGCTCGGGGCGGTAGATCCACGCGTCGAACCCGGCGCCCACGAGGGCATCGCGGACCCGGCGCCGCTCGTCGGTCAGGACGTTGCTCACGCGATCCCCAGCTCCATGACCCACTGCGCGAGGATCGGGCGCGCAACAGCGAGCGGGTCGCGGCTGATGCGGATCGGCTCCGAGGTGATCCCGTCACCGGAGGCGTAGGACTCGTTGACGATCCCGAACCGCGCCTGCCGCCGATGCCACAGGTCAGCAGCCACCTCGAGCACCGCCCGGTCGTGGATCTCCGACGGGACAGTCTTGCCAGGCAGGGCGTTGTCGGCGATGTAGGTCTCCACCATCGTCGTGCCCTGCGCGAGGCAGTCGACCATGCCGTCCTTGGGGGCAGACGCGCCTACCAGCTTGGCAACGTCGTCGACGGTGACCGCCATGTGCCCGCCTCCTTGATGGTGGGTGGTGAGCCACGCGGGCGGGCCGGGACTGGACGAGCCAGCCCGCCCGCGTGGCGGTAGTCGGAACGTCAGGAGGTGACGTTCTCGCCCGCGAGCACGAGGGCTCCGGGTCGAACCACGCGGGTCAGCGCGCGGGTCTCCGCCAGGGCGGTGAGGATGTTGTAGGTGAACGTCTCGGCGTGCGAGTCGGTGAAGTACAGCTGCACCGAGTTACGCGAGTAGTGCGTGACGCCGCGACGGAAGTCACCCACGACCGTCTCGCCCACGTCGAGGTAGTCGTCCGGCACCGCGATCGGGGCGAGGCCCCAGTAGCGGGTCGTCTCGTTGGGCGCGGAGCCGGTGCGCTCCATGACCTCGATGTCGAGCGCGATGAGGTCGGACTCGCGCACCAGGAAGCCGTTCGGGGTGTAGCCCGCAGTGGTGACGGCACCCTTGCCGGCGCGCACGGCACCCAGGACGCCAGACTGCGCCGGGGCGTTGACACCAGCGAGCCCCGGGATCGCGTCGGCGACCGCGTCGGCGGCCTCCTTCTCGACCGCGGCCAGCACCTCAGCGGCAAGCTCGCCGTTGATGAACGCACGGACGGCAGCGGAGTCCTCGGCGAGCTGACGGGTGAACTGCGTGTAGCCCGCGATGGTCGCCAGCGAGGCGGATGCCGAGGTCGCCTTCCACTCGATGGACGGCTTGACCGAGCCCTCGGCGACGACGCCGGCGGCCCCGTTGACCTTCTCGTAGGTCACGTAGTCGACCGAGTTGGTCGACACGGGGATCACGTTGAGAAGCGGCAGGAAGCGCGCGGCCGGGCGGGGAGGGGTCACGTCCTCGGTGCGGTTCGCGCCGAGCGACAGGGCGTCGCCGAACGTGGTGAGCGTCATCGGCAGCGCCCGCTCCTGCGGACCCTGCCACTCGAACCGCGGCGAGTTGCCGCGGCCACCCCAGGAGCGGTACTCCTCGGAGTTGATGTACGCGTAGCCGAGGTCGGACGGGGTTCGGCCCTGGTCGGCCTCGCGGGTCTCCCGCTCGGTGATGGTGAGGCGGTTGTCGAGGGACCGGGCGGCGTTCTGCTGCTCGATCATCGCCGCGATGCGCTCGATGCGGCCGTCGAGGTTCACGGCGCGCTCCTGAAGCGCGGTGAAGTCCTCGTCGTTCTCGAGGTCGGTGTCCTCATTGGCGGCGAGCGCCAGGGCGGCGTCGCGGGCCTCGTCGCGCTGGGCGCGAAGGGCGTCAAGCTGCTCCTGCAAGGTCTGCATGGTGATGCCTTTCTTCGTGGTGTGGTTCGGAAGGAAGGCGGCATGACCTGCGTGACCACCTATGCCGTTCGGCGGGGGTGGCGGAGCGAGGCGGGTCCGCTATGGAGTTGTAGGTCTTGGGCGGGGTCAGGCGCCGAGGGCGCGCAGGCGCTCGATGGCCTCAGCGCGACGCGCAGCGGCGGCCTCGGCGGCCGCCTGGCGCTCCTGCTCGGCGCGGGCCTGGTCCTCGGCGGTCGCCTGGTCGCGCACGGCCAGGACGCCGGCCGACTCGTAGGCGGGGTTGCTCACGAGGTCCACGGCCATCAGGTGCGCGCGGCGGTGGGTGATCCAGATCGTGCCGTCGTCGCGGCGCTCCACGTCGACGTAGTCGTCCATGACGCGGAACAGGATGGAGGCGCCGTCGAGCACGCCCTCCTGGGCCAGCGTGCGGGCCTCCTGCGCCGCGCCGATCTGGGAGAACCGCATCGTCGTGTACAGCCCATCGGCGGCATCACGGATCTCCCGCGCGCAGCCGATCAGCGGGCCGCCGTGCTGGTAGTGCAGCTTCACGCGGCCAGGGGCGCCAGCGGCACGAGCGAACGCGCCAGCGGCGAACCGCTCGTGGACGCCGGTCCACAACTCGGTCCAGGTGTCGTAGGGAACCGCGCGGAGCTCGATGACGTTGGAGTCACCGGCATCCTCGGGGAACTCGATGACCTGGGCCTCGCGCTGCTGCTGCCCGGACACCGGCAGGGTCAGAGTGCTCACTGTTCTTGTCCTCCCGTGTCGGGGGTCTGCTGCTCGGCCGGCTCGCGGTCGGGGGTGGTCACGTTCTCGAACTCGGTCAGGTCGACGTGGATGGACTGACCGAACGGCACCAGTGAGGAGACGACCTCGTCGAGCTCGTCGATCCAGGTGCGCAGGCCGAACGCCTTGAGGCGGGTCCAGGCGTCGCCGATGTTCTGGTAGGTCATGGAGTTGGCGAGGCTGACGCCCATCACCTCGGGCGGTAGGCCGAACGCCATAGCCACCTGCCCGACTGACAGGCGGAAGATCTGCGTGGCTTCCGCGTCGACCGGCTTGTACGAGATCGGCGTGTAGTCCACCGTGTGCGGCAGGACGGCCACCGAGCGCTCCACGCCGCCATGAGCGGCCATCCAGCGCTCCTTGAGGTGGTCGGCCTTCGTCTGATCCAGGCCAGGGGTCGTGGACTTGAGGTAGCCGCTCGGGACGCCGCTGGAGAACGTCCCGGTGATGTAGCGCTCCACCGCCGCGGCCGACTTGAACGCCGCTGGAGTCAGGCCGAACACGCCGAGCGGGAGGCCGCCCTCGTTGTCCGCCGGGGACAGCGGGTTGCGCATCACGGCGATGCGGTACTCGACCGGACCGAGACGCAGGCGGCCCTCGTGGTCGAACTCGATCTGCCCCGCCGTCGAGGCGCCGAGCACCCAGCGACCGTCCGGGCTGACAGAGAGTGACCCCGGATGGATCTGCCGAAGCGTGCCCGCCTGCGGGGCGCCTTGGCCGTCGACGGCGAAGATGAACGCGCCGACGCCGTACCAGATCGCCGAGCGGACGATCTCGCGCCAGAACCCCGAGCGGGTCAGGCGGCGCGCGTGCGGCAGCCCCTGGATGCCCGTGCGGCCATCAGGGCGAAGCAGGTGAGGATCAGCGACCCACCGCGGGGTCGGCAACTGCGCGCCCGTAGCGTCCTCGATGAGCTTGAACGGTGCGGCCGTCAGGGGCGACACGATCAGCGACGTGGCGCGTACAACCGCCGGCAGCCGATGCGCCTCGGTCAGCGGACCCGCGAGCAGCCCAGGCAGCGTGTCCGAGCCCAGCCAGACCAACTGGTTCGGGTCGTTGACAGTGAGGTCGCCGTCGGTGCGGACCCAGAGCGAGCGCTCTTCGTTGGCCGGCTTGGTGCCCCACATGCGGCTCCACAGGCCCATCAGAAGATCGTTACCTCGTCGGCAGCCATGCGTGCGGCCTCGACCGCCCACACAGCCGCGCGGATGGCGTCACCGGGCGCACGCGACGTCACGCGCGGCCCGTCAGCCCCTTCAGCCATCCTGATCGCCTCCACCTGTTCCCGAAGCTCTACCGAGCCGTCGTGTCGAAATACGCCCTCGTCGAACAGGCGCCTGAGTCGCTGAGCCACCGAGCGCGCCGAGTCCGAGCGCGGCTCCACCCACACGTTGGTCAGTGCGGGGTCCTCGGACAGGGACTTGCCGACCAGGAGCGGGCCGCCGTGGTTGAACGACAAGGCCGCCGTCACAGCCGCTCCGAGGGTCGGGTGCCGGGTCACCGAGGCGACCATGCCGTCCTCGGTCCACCACGCCGCACCCACTGAGACGCCCTCGGCGAACCAGTTCTCGATCGCCACCGCAGCCGGTGCCCCGGATGGGCGCTCGACCTGCACGGAAGCGAACTCGGTCAACGTCAGCACCGGATCGCCCACCGGGGCGCGGCGGCCGGTACCGAGGTCCCACAGGTTGAGGTACTGGTTGGCGAACGACGCCATCGGGTCCGGGTCGTCGGACTCGGGGTCGGCCTCGCCGGCCAGCGCCGCGGCGTACTTCTTCTCGATCATGACGCGGCGCGCCTCGGTCCAGTGCGGCGAGGCACGACGCCACGTCTCCGGGTAGCCGGGGTCGTCCTGGGGGCGCGCGCCCCACAGCAGCAGCAGCACGGTCGGGTCGTCGGTCGCGAGGGCCGCCTGAATCCGGCCGCGCATGAGCGAGGTTGCCCGGCGGTGCGAGGTCGACGTCATGTGCAGCTGGGGAGAGGACCGCTCCAGGAGCGACGGCTCCAAGCCCTCCGAGACAGTGCCCGGCGCGACATCCCAACCCTCGTCCACCAAGCCCAGCGTCGTGTCCCAGCCGTAACAGGCCGCCTGCGCGCGGACTAGCCACGTGTCGCCGGCTTCGGTCTCGATCGCTTCCTTGCCGTTGCCCTTGGTGACGTTCAAGTCCTGCGCCTTGGCCCACCGCCAGGAGTCCTTCTGCACCTTGCGGCAGACCGCGAGGTCCGATCCGGTGTGGACGATCTCCTGCCGCTCGCCGAACAGCTTCGCGCCGTGCGTCAGGCGCCAGAGCGCCACGCCCCGAATGCGCACCGACTTGCCGGCGCGCCGCGGCGCGGACTCGACGATCTCGGCGTAAGTCAGAGAGCCGTCGGCCCGATGCTCGAGTTGGCGAGTGATCGCCAGCGCCTGCCACCAACGCGGCTCCACTCCCAGCGAGTCGCGCATGAACGCGACCACCTGCTCGCCGTAGGAGCCGACCGCCTCGGGATGCGGGGGCGACATCGCCAGGGGGGGCGAGGCGTCGTCCGGCACGTCCGCAAACCGAGCCAACCACGGGTACTTCCGCAGCGAATCCGGGGACCACGCGAGGCGATCCGGGATAGTCAAGTGATTCGCTGGACTTCCGGAGAGAGAACTAGGAAGG
>JACYYK010000642.1_pt1 | contig 35239 bp, 52 predicted proteins | sample 8236871 | NCBI WGS metagenome assembly JACYYK01 (sample SAMN14103087, study PRJNA606662) | landfill metagenome | isolation source: landfill solid waste inoculated with endophyte fungus Paravalsa indica | place: India:New Delhi, Okhla landfill site | collected 2017-11-05 | reverse complement strand
TTTTTTTTATTTTTTTTATTTACACAAAATTTAAAAAGTTTTTCTTAATAAGTTCTCATCTCTTCCTATATTATAACGCTTTAAAAAATTTTTAGCAAGATCAAAAGCGTTAGGGTGACACAAGTACTCATCACATACTACTATATCAGTTTTATATGCATTAGTCAACTCTCTCCACTTCTCTCTATCTGTAAAACTTTCTTCATAGCATATCAAAACTATATCTCTTTTTGTATATCTTTTTAAAATTTTATTTCTCTCTTCTTTCGCTGCATGCATCTCTACTCTGCTATGAGTATATATCTCTTTATCTTTATATATTCTAGATGCTATAACATAATCATCTATGACTATCTCTTTATCTTTTATATAGTCTTTATAATCAGTGCCAGGAGCACAAACTAAAAGGCGGATGTTATTCTTATTTATTCTTACATCTATTGGATATCTATTACTCTTATGATTATTTGTCTCATTGTAAGTTTTGATATCGTGACATTCTTTGCACAATATCTGTAAGTTATTCACATCATAAAAAAGTTTAGGGTCTCCTCTATGCGGAGTTATATGATCTACGACATCTGCTGCTCTTATTATATCTTTCTGTTTACAGTAGTTGCACAAACCTCCGTCTTTATGGAGAGTTATCTGTCTTATAGTCTTCCATCTTTTAGAGTTATAAAGTTGTCTAGATCTTTCTTTCCAACAGTCTTTATATACTACCTTTCTCATCTTCTTATAATCTTACTTTTTTTATTATTAAGAGTTTGTATCTCTTCCTCTTCTTGCTCTTCCGTCCCGATGTTTGATTCTACTAATATATATAATATCTCAGACAGAACATTAGATAAGTTTATAATACTTTCATTTATTTCTTCTAATCGTTTATTTATTTCACTCATCACCTATATCCTTATTTTCCATTATTATCTCTTCTTCTTCAGCTTTAATCTGTTGTCTTTTTGCTTCTTGTAAAAAAGTGATGGCATTACGAAGAGATTCGTTAGCTCTCTTTAAAAGCTTCTCTGCTCTTTCTCTTCTTTTTCGACAACTTTCACAATCTATAAATTTCATAATAAATTCTCCACTTATTTCACATTATACTATGAATATTAATTAAATCAATAAAATGAATAAATAAAGTTAAGTAATGTTTAAATTTATCATCGTTACGTGAAATTAACAAAAATTTAACAAATTGTGAGGGTAAAGTATAAAATTGTGAGGGTTGTGAGGCAGTTAATTTTTTAACTTTTAAAAATAAATATTAAAAATATCTAATAAAATCAATGACTTAACTTGTTAAATTGTAAGGGTTGTAAGGGTTGTAAGGGTAAAACGCATAAACAATATATATATTATATTTTATTTCACATATATTTAACGAAAATTTAACAAAAAAATTCTATATACTTTTTATTGATTTTACCCTTACAACCCTTACAACCCTTACAATTTAAATTAAAATATCTAATAAAATCAATAACTTACAGAGATAATTACAGTTATATATATGCAAATCAACTGCCTTACAACCCTCACAATTTTACACTTTACCCTCGCAATTTGTTAATTTTTTGTTAATTATTAATTTGTTATTGCAATTAGTAAATTTTTATTTATAATAGATAGTATATAAAAGTAAATTAGGAGATAAAGATGAAAAAAGAGGATTTAGAACTATTATATGAATGCTTTAAAGAGTTAGTTTATGACTATGATAACTTAACCTTAAAGTACGGAACTGTAAAATTTAAAGAATGCAACTGCTTTTATTGCTCAGAAAAAGACTACCATTGGGATGGCTACTTTGGATACTTTGAATATGATATAAGAGATATAAATGATTTTGTAAAAATAACTTTTGTAAAATCTCCCGATCTAACTCTAGATATAGCCATACAAGATATCATTTGGGAAGATTTATTAAATTACAAACAAAAACCCTCCATATCTTCTATGTATATAGAGCTAGAGGACTACTTTGATTTGATAACATTAGTATCTAAAATAAAGATTGAGTTAAAAGAACTATTTTTAAAAAAGGTAGCATATAGAGAGAAAATGATACTTTTAGATGCATTAAATTTTGATGTAGATAAAAAAAATGAAAATAAAAGAAAAAAGTTATAAAATAATCTTGCAATTAGTAAATTTTATATTATAATGTAGATATACAAAAACAAAAGGATGGAGATAAACAAATGAAAAGATTTAAAGATATACGAACAAGAGAAGAGTTATTAGAGCGTGTAGTGGACGGCGTTTTAAGCGTGGGAAATCAATACTCTTACATTAATCATCTACTTCATAAAGTAAAAACAAGAGATGATCAAGTTTTGGTAGAAGTGATATATACACGCTCTGGAAAGCATTCAATAATGAGATATATATAATAGGAGTAAATTATTATGTGGTTGGCTTATTTTATATTACTTGTAGCACTTACGATAGCAATAAATAAATATGTTTTTAATTTTTTTGATGCTATTTTTTACAAATTCATATCAGGAGATTTAAATGAAAAAAACAGAAATAGATAAATATAATTTTTATGAGAAAGATCTTAGAGAGTTAGCTAAGATTAAAAATTACGATTTTGATCTTTTAACACAAATTAAAACAAGTGAATATGATCAAAAAAGTAAAACAGGATTAGATAGAGGTTGCGTTTTAAGAAATAATCCTTTTCGAGAGACTATAGTTTTTAATAACATGCACGATTGTTATAATTTTTTAAAAAATGATAAAATAAGGAGAGTAAAATGAAAGATTACGATAAAATAATAGAGTTAGCCAAAGATTTATATTTAAAGTATGGCACACTTTTTGAAGATATAGAACAGTCAAAAAATACATATTTTAATATGGCTGATGATTTTTATACAGCGATGAATAATATAAAACAAGAGCAAATAAGATTAGATATAGAAAAGCAAAATAAAGATATAAATATTATTTTTGAAAAAGTTAATAACATATTAAATGATAAAAAATTAAGGGATGAAACTAGAATAACAAAAGATTGGAAAGAGACATATGATGATATCATGGAAGAGGAAAATATAATTAATATGGAGAGAGCATATTTTAATAGATTTCTAAAAAATAAAAAGAAATAATAATTATTCTTTTAAAATAAAATAAGGAGAAAAAAATGAAAGATGAAGATATATCAGGATTGTTTGTATTTATGTGTTGCATATCTATTGTGCAGCTTATATTTATTTTTATCATGAAAAAAGATATAATTAATATAACAGACGATAATAGAGAGATGAGACAAAATTTAAATATATGCATGATAGAAAAAAGAAATCAGGAGATTAACAATGAACAGTAAAAAAGTCAGCACAAAACTTATAAAGCTACAGAAAAAGACACAGATATGGGAGACAACTCCAACCATAGTACCGATCAAGGGTAAAACTGAAAAAAGAAAAACATCACTTTTTAAACTGCCCAAAGAGACCATTAACATCTTAAATATATTTATAGATCAAGATATAGTTTTTGATGCAGAGATAGATGAAAATATAAGATCTCACTCAATAGGAGGAGGAGGTCGTTTTCTTCATCGCAGAACAATAGTAGATAAAGAGATAGTGGCACAAACACTTTTGATTAAGGATTGGTGCGGTAAAAGTATTCAAGTATTAGTTAGTATAGAAGAATAAGAATTAACTATAAAAAAATAAGGAGATAAAATATGATTACAGAAGATGATTTAAAATTGTATTATAAGTGTTTTTATAAAGTTGTAGAAGATTACCCTGAGATAAATTTAAAATATGACTACAATGATATTATAATTACTACTCTTTATGAAGATGTTATAATTATTAGTTCAGATAATCTTTCATTTAGTCATAATATTCAATATGTGCAAAATTTTATCGAGGGAAAAATTAATATTTTTTTGTTAAATAAATCGTTAAAAAATATTGATGATCTTAAAGAAGAATTTAATATTGTATATTTTATTGATAACTATGTTTATGATTTAGTTATTAATAACGATATACGCACAATATCAACATTGCTAGAGATTAAAGCAAAAACTTTTCAGTTATATGAATCTAAATTATCTTTAGATAATTTAAACGAAGAATTGCAAGATATTGTAAATAATAAGCAAGAAGCAACTAGGAGAAAAATGTGAAAATGGATATAGAAAAAGAAATAAATAAAACTAAAGATGCAATAATAAATCTATCTATAAATGCTTTAAATGATATAATTGCAAAAGGAGAATTATCAGCAAAATACGCAAACATGGAAGAACAAGGTAAAAAACTATTAGAAAAATTAGAATATTTAGAAAACATAAAAAAAGAGGAGAACAAATGAAAAATTATATTTCAGCGTCATCAAATGTAGAGAATTATTTTGGTTCTAGAAAAGATGATTATGTATATCAGTTATACAGTCTCATATATACAAAAAAAATGTCCATCTTGTATAATGATATAGACAGAGAGATTAACAAATTCTTACAACAAGAAAATATAAATTTAAGAAATATAGACAAAAATATACAAAAAAAACTATTAAACAAATTTGACAAAGATGACTATTATGATGATTTTATTAAATTTGATTTTAAAAAAGGAGTTAGTAAATCTAAAAAAATACAAACCATTGTATCTGAGAAAGTTAGAAGATATATTATCGGTGCACACATAGCGGGAGATATAAGAGGAACTTTTGACTCTGCACAGTGCCCATCTTTACTATACGCTTTAATTACTAACTACCCTACCAGCGTGTCTTTGTATGTAAATCAAGATAATCTAGGTAAAGCTGAAGATGTATGTCTTTTTAAGGATGGGAGAACAATCAAAGACTTCATAATAGAAAAAATACACAAAATCGATATATGCACGCTAGATGATTTGACAAAAATTTATCCAGATTTAATAAAATATATTTAATTAATATCTTGCAATTAGTAAATTTTTATTTATAATAGATAATGTAAAATCAATCAGGAGATTAAAAATGAAAAAAATAAAAGATTTGATAAGATATAAAGGGTATAAAGCGAGAGATTTGTATATTAGTACACTAAGAAAAATATCAAAAATAGACTATGATAATATATCATCAAGAGATTATGATGAGATAGAAAAAACTATTGAAGAGTTATTTTTTGAAGAAAATTTATTTAAAATGGAGCTGAAATATTACAATCTGATATACATATACATAAATAAAAATTTTTACCTTGCGAGTGATTTAGAAATTTTATTTAAAACTCATCTTGCTGCATGCTTAGAAGAATATATTGATACTAAAAAAGGAACATTAAGAAAGTTTTTAAAATACATAGATATTGATGATGAAACTCTAGAAGATATAAAATGTAATTTAATGTTATTAGATTTAGATTTTTTACCTATGACTGAATTAGTAAAAGAACTAAAAGAATTTTACGAAATTAAACAAACAAAAGAAAAATTAAATTCCACATTAAAAGATGTTATTGAAAGTAAAGAAAGTAAAAAAAGGAAGATGTAAATCGTCAAAAATTGTGTTATACTAAAAAATCAATCAGGAGAAAAAATGAACAAAAAAATTATAAAAAAGAAACATAACCCTATATTTGGGTGTGGAGTAGTGATGCTAGTAAAAAAAGAAGATATGGAAAAGTATCCATCTTTTTTCTGTGACTATGAGACTTTTGAGCAATATTTTAAAGAGTTCAAAAAGTTGCCAAAACATAAAATAATAACCAATTATTATCCAGCGATAACTATCCTCAAAAACTCAAAGATAAGCAGAGAAGATTTTTTAAACTCACTAAAATCTAGTTTAGATTTTCTAACTCCTGGGCAGTTTCAAATTTTGAGATTTCAAGGTTATCAGCACTTCAAAAGAATTGGAGAAATAAATGGAAAATAATAGCACTACAACAACTAATAATGTGATATCAATTGAAGATAAAGATAAAAATAGTAAGAAAAAGAAAAAAATACCAGCGGAAGTACACTGGTCAAGATACATAAGAACAAAGGGTCAGTTCGGAGTAGAGATAGATCAGCAAGGAAATCCAATATTATACAGATTTGATGATAGAAAAAAAACATGGATACCTTGTAATGATCAAACTATAAAAAATGACATATGGAGATTTTTAGCAAAAGATCATCCGCAAGAAACTACAAATAATAACTTAATAAATTGCGGAAAAGTAACGACGACTGAGGTTTCTGTGTTTGGTAGAACTTTAAAAAAAGAAAAAGGAGTTTTTATATCTACTAATGATGCAATTTTGGAAGTTTTGAAAGATGGTAGAATAAAGTGCAGAAAGAAAGACGACCTTTTCTATGGTGGTAAAGAGTTTTTTTGTAGAACTCACATAGATCTAGATTTAGGAACTAGAGCTAACTGTGAATATTATACAACTAAAAGCAATGAAGAGTTAGAAAGATTAGGAAAAGAGCCCGAGGATAATCTTTTTGCACATTTAATAAACTCATCTTTTCCCGATATTGATACAAGAAGAGCATTTCAAGAGTTTTTTGGTGATACTCTAAACAGTGAATTAAGAAAAGCATTTCCCATTTTGATTGGTGATCCAGACGGAGGAAAATCCCAGATTCTGGAGTTAGCGTTAGGTCTTCACTCTAACTCTTTTGGTGGAGATTTGTCAGCGATAGATGGCTTTCACTTAGAGAGCTTTGTAGGTAAATCGCTGATCGGTATAGATGAGATAAGTAAAACTTTTAATGAAAAACAATTTAAGGCAATGATAGGTGGTGCAACCATATATATAGCAAGAAAATATCAAAGCTCTATTAGTGTAAGACCAGATTGGAAATTTTTAGGTTGTTTAAATGTGATGCCAAACTTTCAAGAGAAGAGTGGAGCATTAGAGAGTAGAATATATCCTTTTATAGTTCCTAAATTTACATCTAAAAAAATTGACGAGATAGCCAATAAAATAATTAAAACTCAATTAAATGATGTATTAGACTGGGCTTTAAATGGTGCGGTAGAAGTGGTAAAAAGAGGTAGAATACTAACTCATGCAGAGCTACCTGCATCCTCGAAACAAAAGATGAAAGAAGTAAAGATAAACACGAACCCAGCTATTGAATGGATACAAGACACGGGCTTAAAGTATTGCGATAGATCTCTTGTTTCTAAAGATGATATTTTTACTAACTTTATCGATTGGTGCAAATACACAAATAGAAATTATCTAGTTCATCATGTGCATAAAGCGGTTTTTTTCAAAGACTATTTTTATCCTGCTATGAAAGATACTAACAAAAATTATGATAAATCTCTAGAAAGAAGACCGTCTGTTAATGGTGTTAGTACTCCATCTTGTCCTGTGAAATTTACAAACTTAGGATATAAAAATAATCTTGAGATAGAAAAAAGTGAAGTGATTAGAAGTTATAAAGATAAAAGTTGTTATGATGATGATAATTTGCCAAAGCATATTTTAGAAGAGATAGAGGAGATGAATAAAATAAAAAAGATGGAAGAAGAGGAGAGAAAGAAATACATTGACTTAAAAATGCAAGAGGAAGGATATAGAAAAATAAGGGATGATTTTGGCGAAAGTTGGGAAAAAATAATTTAATTAACCAGGAGATAAAATATGAAATATGACGCACTTGCAAGACAAAATGCTATGAAAAGTAATCTATATGATTACAATATTAGATCTTTTAATTACTTAAAATTAAATGACAGAATAGATTTTTTTATTTTTGTTCTACAAACAAATGAAGATATATGTATGCAAAACTCAGAAAAACTAATAAATGAATATAATATTTTAGTAAATTTACATTATAATGATCATATATTTCCGTCACCTTCTCCTTATGTAAAAAGTTTTTTAGATGAAGAAAGAAGTAGTTTAAAAAATATATCTTTAGAAAAATCTTTATTTAAAGATGGAGAAGTGTATATATTTAAAGTATACTTAAAAAGAGCATCTTCTTATTTTATAAGATTAGGATGCACTAAAGAGTTATTTGTAGAGTATTTTAAATCTGAGTTAGATAGAGTATATATAAGTAATCAAATAGATAAGTCTGTACAAAAGAATGCCAATTTAAAAAGGAGAAAAATGTAATGGGGAAATATTCGAGAAAATCAAAAAAAGTTTTGGAAAAGAAAAGCGATATAGGAAGATCTTGGGAGGCAGAGCTTCCCTTTCCTGTGTCTGTAAATTCGATGCACTGTTATAGTGTGAATGGCGTATATCTAAGTGATGAGACAAGAAGATATTATGCAGAAGTAAGAGATATATTAAGAGATACCTACAGGCAGAGAATTTTTGACGGAAGACTAAGAGCGGAAGTTATTTTACATGAGACAGATAAAAGAAGAAGAGATATAAACAACTACACAAAAACTTTATTTGACTCCCTCGAGGGGTTCGTGTATAGAGATGATAAGCAGATAGATGAGACTATATTGAAGCGTGGAGAGATAAAAGAGTATGCACATATAAAGATAAAGATAACTCAGATATCAGATGAAGATGAGAGAGAGACCTTAAAGGAAAAAGTTAAAACCGATTTTAAAAATAAGATAAAAGATTGTAAAGAAAAAGCTATATTAGAAACTTGTGGCGAGTTAATGCTTGAAAAATTACATACTTTTAAACTAGAGAAGAAAAAATATAAAAAATAGTCTTGCAATTGCAAGAAAATAGTTTATAATAGTAAAGTAATATAATTAAAATTGAATGCAGGATAGATAATGAAAATAGAATTAATTCACGGCGACTGTCTAGAAAAGTTAAAAGACATAGAAGATTGTAGCGTAGATAGTATCATTACAGACCCACCATACGGCATTAGCTTCATGGGTAAAAAATGGGATTATGATATACCCAGCGTTGAGATTTGGGAAGAGTGTTTAAGAGTTTTAAAACCAGGCGGTCATCTCCTTGCTTTCGCAGGAACAAAAACACAGCATAGAATGTGCACAAATATCGAAGACGCTGGCTTTGAGATAAGAGATATGTTGGCTTGGGTTTATGGTAGCGGTTTTCCAAAATCTTTGGATGTGAGTAAAGCGATTGATAAAATGGATGCTTCTGAGGCCAGGCTGGAGAGGCAGTTTAGGTTCACAGAGTGGGTGCGTAGCACTGGGCTGACAGCGTCGCGTATCGACAAGATCACTGGCACGCACATGGGTAACCACTACACGACACACCCAACCCAGCCAGCCGTCCCCACACGCGAGATTTTCGAAATACTTCGCCCGCACTTCGGATGCGATGTTCCTCAATGGGTTGAGGAGATGGTAGACCAAAGAACTGTTGAAAGTGAGAATTTTAAAAATCGTAAGATTGTTGGTAAGAAAACATCAGGTATAGCAAACTCAAAAGAGGGTACACGCCACACGATAGGTGCATCGAAGTCCGTAATAGTTGATATCACAACCCCAAAAACCAAAGAAGCACAGCAATGGGATGGATGGGGAACATCTTTAAAGCCCGCATTAGAGCCCATTACACTTGCTAGAAAGACACTGGAAGAGAAAACAGTTGCTGATAATGTCCTAAAATATGGGACAGGTGCGATAAATATTAAAGATTGTAGAATATCTTATAATGGAGAAAAGCCAAACATAGGTGGAAGAGCAAAACACACTAGAGGAGAGGGATACGGTTTTAAATCTCAAGAAGAATTAAAAAAGAAAGGAGAAGAAATTAAAATTAATGAAGATGGAAGATACCCTGCTAATTTTTTACACGATGGATCTAGTGAGGTTGAAGATATTTTAAAAGATAAATCTAGATTTTTCTATTGTGCAAAAGCATCAAAAAAAGATAGAGATGAGTGGTTGGGGCAGGTAGAAGAGAAAAACAATATGCGAGTGAATGCGCCAAGAAAAAACGAAGAAGAGAAAACTCAAACTAAAAGAAAAAACAATCACCCAACCGTTAAACCTACCGATCTTATGCGTTATCTTTGTCGCCTCATTACACCGCCTGGAGGAACCGTCCTCGACCCATTCATGGGTAGTGGTAGCACGGGCAAGGCGTGTGTAAAAGAAAGTTTTAATTTCATTGGGATAGAAAGAGAAGAGGAATATTTTGAAATAGCAAAAGCAAGAATAAACAACGAAAATAAAAAAGGAGATATTTAATGGAAATAGAAAATATTAAATGTAATTTTTTCAGTGATGCACCTGTTGTGGATGATGATTATTGTGGTAGCTCAGAACCACCTACTTTAGATACTGAAAAAACTATTTACAATAATTTCTCAGATGATTCTCAATATGTTTCATCTATGTATACTAATGATCAAATAATAGTAAATTATTTATCTAAAAGAAATAAATGTTTTAAAAAAGATGTTATAGATATAATAAACATTTCATCTATAGAAGGCATTTTTATTTATAAAGAGTATTTTAAGATTGAAACTACTTGTATAGGAGATACAGAGAGAAGCTTTATAGATTATACTAATAACTATATAGTAATAAAAACTTCAGCAGATTATAATTTAATAAAAAATATAAAAACATATTCTAGTAGTATACATCCTTGCACTGATAAAAAATGCTCTTGCCAAGATTTTAATATTTTTGGTATATATATTGAAAAAGATATTATCAAAATTCCAATTAATACAAATATCGAAGAAAAAGATTTTAATTATGAATATTTTTTATCAATGGCACAAAAAGATAATTTAAATAATGAATTACAAAATATTAATGATAGTAAAGATATTAAAAAAAGAAGAAAGATATGAAAGTTCAATTAACTATACAAATAAAAAGGAGAAATAAATGAAAAAGCAGACATATTCATACAAAACTGGTAGCATAGATATATACGAAACATATACAATAACTACTATGCCAAACAATGATAAATTACACGCTACACCCAATCATACTGACGAAGACATACAAAGGGCACACGAGTTGGGATACAACGGAGATGTAGTGCAGATGACACTAGATCACGATCACCTACATCTGCAATTATCAGAGATGCTAGGATTTGATGAGAGCTATGCTTTAAGATCAGCGATAACGGGCGAAGATAGTGAGATAGTAGGTGCAGAAGAAACCGCAGTACTTGCTATACAAAAACTACTAAATTTGCATCGTAAAAAAATTAATAAAGAAGAGAATACAAATATGAAAAAGTACACACAAAAATTTTTAGATGTATTGAATGCACACAACATAGAAGAAAAAGAAATAAAAACTATAGAAGATAGAGACAATGTAATTTTAGAATTTAATGATGAACCAGTTACTTGTGAAAATAACACTTCATTATACATAGAAAACAAAAAAGCGATTTTAATAACAAAAAATGACAATACTAAAAATTTATTAATTATTTCAAATGATGTAAATATATACGAATAAATAATCAAAATTTTGCGATTTAATTCACAGTTTTATTAAATAATATAAAAAATATATTGCAATTAGTATTGTTTCCTTTAATATAAAGTTGTGGCAAGAAAAACTTGCAAACAATCAAAAATAAAATTAGGAGATAAAATTATGAGCATAGTAAAATTTAAAGATGTAAATAAATTAGAGTTTGATAGATCAGAAGTAAAATATATAGCAAGATTTAGTAATTTAGATAAAAAATATATATTTAAAAGAGAATGGATTAATGGTAATATATTTAACAGCGTATTTAAAGAATATATAATAGAAATTAAAATGAATGATAATACAAGTAAATATTTTAAAATAAAAACTGATGAGAAAGAAATTACTGAAACAACAATAAATGATATAAAGAAAGAACTAAAAAAAGATAACTTTGAATTTTGTATAAAATATTTTAATAATTAATTTCTTAATCAAGTATATAAAAAACAAAAAATCTGCTAACTTTTAGCAGATTTTTTTATATATGAGTTATTAGACTATCTTACTCGTCATATATAGATCATCTCGTTTCTCTTTTATATTGCATGACAATAACCAAATTTGGGAAGCGTGGATATTTTTCAAACGACTATCACATCTTTAAAAATTTTTATAAACTTGATCAGAGAATATAAAATATTAATTACTATTTATGAAATCAACCAAATTCTTGTGTCTATCTTTACATCTTTGCAACTCGCTAACGCTCTCGTCTAACTTTCTTACTAACTCTCCTAAATTACCGTTTTGCATTTTATTTGGTATGACACACTCTACCATATCATCAGCATGTGGCTTTCTTTCAATTTTTGGAATCTCTTGTATTACTGGCTTACTTGCACATGAAGATAAAAATATACTTATAAAAAAAATACTAACGAAGCGCATTGTTTATCTCCTCTAGAATTTCATCATCAACCACACATCTCTCATCTATATATACGCCCTTACTTGTGGCTTCCACTATTCTGTCTCTGCGTAGGGCGTCGTCAATGCGTTGCTGTTGTCGTCTCTCACTCTCTTCAAATGCTCTCTCAAAATCTATCTGCGTTTGCCTGTTATACTCTTCTATGCTTTCGATAGTGTCGCTTATAGTCTGCTCATACTGCTTGACTTGCTCTTTATATATCTGATTTTCTTTGCTTTGTATGCCAACATTTCTACCAAAGAAAAAAGATGCTACCACTGCTATGATAACAATTATTAATAAAAATATATTTTTGTAAAGTTTTATTTTATTCCACATTTTTAATTTCCTTTTCTATTTTTATTCTTTGTTTGGTGGAGTCTGAGGGAATCGAACCCTCAACTGAAGCTTGCAAGGCTGCTGTTATCCCCATTTAACTAAGACCCCAAAAAATTTTATTCATTTATCGTACCATCTTCTAGTTTTGCTCGCATACCTATGCCTGCACCACCCCCAAATAGAATTAAAGATATGCCTGTGCCAAAGTCTGTCATGTCAAAATTTTGTTTATTATAGAATACTGACCATCCTGCTAAAATTATAGCAGATAGTAAAGCAAAAGCGTATCCGATTCTCACTAGATCTAGATACTTTTCATCTGCTTCGCTAAATGTCAGCCAAAAAATTTGTTTTAGTCTTTTCATTTTTTATTTTTTATTTTTGCATTATTTATGCATTATTTATGCATAATTATTAAATTTATCACATAACTATACTTATTTGTTCAGTTATGTGTTATTTTTTAATCTTCTATAAGCACCTTCCATTTTTACATCATAATTATTTTTCTTGTACCCTGGTCCGTTATAGTAATACGCGAAAGTTTTCCAATCTTTATTTTGTAGTGCTTTTATTAGTCTTCCATTCGCTTTTCTCTCTACAAAAGAGCAAAAACCTTTTAAGTGCTCAAACTCATCTTCATACATCGCATTGATAAAGTGCTGTAAACTATCGTACCCATTCTCTTTCCATTCCCCGCCCATTAACTGAAATTTTCCCCAAGAGCAGGACATTAAAGCCGCTTCTCTATCGAGTTTTACTGCTTCTTGTAAGCGTATATGCTGATCTAAATTTTTACCATACTTTGCCTGCCCCCATTTGTATACTGATAAATTGGGGTGTGATTTATTATATTTGTAGCCAGTATATCTTCCAAACCAGTGAGCTTCAAACAAAATTTTAGGTGCTATATGTCCATCTCTTTGTATCTCAAATCCGTCTCCACGACTTTCTACTTCTGCCACCGCTTTTATTGCTTCTATCTCACAATTTAAGCGATCAGCAGCATAAATATAATCATCTTCTTTTAGACGCTTCTCTGCTATAATTTCTAGTGCTAATTCTCTATTTATAGTCATTTAATTACCTAAATTTATCAAAATTAAAAGTGTAAAGATACAAAAACAAAATTCATTTATATTGCTTAAAAGTCTGTTTATGTCTCCGTAAATTATTTTTCTATAATAGTGCATTTGTAATAATCTCCCACCTGTCTATAATCCATGCAAAAAAAGAGGATACCACAATTAAACCACCAAAAACTATACTTAACATTTTTAAAGATCCGATTTTTGTGTGTTTATCTTGTATTAAGATATGTAAGCTTTTTTGTATCTCTTTTTGTGTATCACCCAAATCTTTCAGCTTTAAATCTATGTTCTTTTCTATGGAGTTAATTTTTTCTATTAGATGCTTGTTATTATTCTCAACTATTCCTAACTCTTTGGCGAAATTAATGATTTTGTCATTTAATGCATCAATTTTTTTTTCAAATTTTTCTGAATCCATAACTTTTTTATATTTTTCTAAGCATATGATTATTATAACTATATTTTTGCTATAAAATCAATAACTTAATAAAAGAAAAAAACTGCGAACTATTTCGCAAAATTTTATTTTATTTACAAATAATGATAAAAATGTATTGCAATTAGTATCGTTTCCTTTAATATAAAGATGTGGCAAGGGAATACTTGCAAACAATCAAAAATAAAAATAGGAGATAAATTATGAAAAAGTTAGCAGAGAAGATTTTGGAAAGAGCAGATTATGATTATGTTGAGATAAGCGACGGAGTACATATAGCACATAAATCAGTTATAATGGAAGATGTAGGTCAATATTTAGAAGATTATTATGATGAAGATAGTGAAAATTTAGATCAGTTTGAAAAAGAAATTTATTACATAACCACTAATGATGGCGAAACCATTGAGATATACGATGAAGAAGATTTAATTGATCACATTCAAGATTACTTATATGAAGAGGAGATAAAAGAGTTAGAAGATAGGATAATGTAATATGATATAATAAAAAAAGAAAAAACTGCGAATTATTTCGCAGTTTTTTCTTTTAGTTAAAAATAATGATAAAAAAGTATTGCAATTAGTATTTTTTTATTTAATATGTAGTTATGGCAAGGGAATACTTGCAAACAATCAAAAATAAAACTAGGAGATAAAATTATGAATATAGAAAAAATGACCAAAATAGTAAACGAGTATAGAAATTTTTACCTCAATAGAAATATAGAAATCCCTAAAAGTAAACAATTGCATGATATGTTAAAAATGTATTTTGAAAAAGGAGAAAAAATTAATCTAACACGACAAGAAAAAGAATACTTCAAAAGTTATACATATAGAACACAAGAACAAGAAAAAGAGTATAATGAAATAAAAGAAATACAAAGAAAAGAACGAGAGAAGATAATGTATATGAATAGAATGACAGACGATTATCATTTAATGCTACAAGGACAAGGTGGACTATTTGATTAATTAAAAAAATATAGTAAAAAATCTGCTAGATTTTACGCTAGCAGATTTTTTTATTTTAAACTACAGCCCATCCTGCACTAGTATACATATATTGAGATTCACCTACTGATTTAACTAAACCGATGAATGTGTTAAACTCGTACCAAGTTCCACTTTTAAATATCACTAAATTATTATTATCAAAAGTGCTCCACTGATCACCAGTCAAAACTCCATCGCCTAATATATATAGATCTCCATCGTTTGGCGATACTGGCTGACTTATCTCTATACTTATAACTGTACCAAACAAAACTTCGCATCGTAAAGCGTTGTTATTCGCTGGTATACTTGCTTGAGTTATCTGTGATTCCCATATATCGAAAGGTAATAAATTTATTGCCATTTTTTAATCCTCTTAATTTTCTATTTGTATACTTACACCAGGACCATCTCCAGTGTATCTATTTACTTGATGAACTGTTGCTGTCAGTGGATAAGAAAAGTCTACGACAGGAATATTTACGCTATTCTCCATCGTAATAATCTCTTCTCTCTTTGTTCCATCGTCTAAAACTATCTTATAACTACGCCAATTTGATGACCTCACTGGATTTATATCACTTCCAAATCTTTCGCGTGGAGACCATTCTAATGTTATTATAGGCCCTAACTTATTATATCGCAAGTTAGATATAGGAAACTCTACTTGATTTCTTCCAACAAAATCATCAACATAAATATCTGCATCATCTGGAGTTTGATCATAACTTACTGCACGATGAGTTAAATCTGTATCTAACATATTGGCATTTGCTTGTATAAAATAAACATCTTCTAATCTTACAAATTTAGACCCAGCACTATGCGAGGTTGCTTGTGAGTTTAGTCTTCCACGGATTAGATAAGATAGCTCGTACTCTAACTCTCCGATTTGTTCAGCATCTCTAAATTGTAAAATCTCAGCACTACCATCACCTCTTAAAATTGCGATAGCGTTTTGTTCTTGTAGTAAGATATCATTATTTACAGACAATGGCTCATTAACATCATTATATAATTTTACTCTGATTTTATTAGTAGTATCAACATAATGCTCACTTGCTTGAGAAATATCATTATCAATGTATCCTACTGCTAAACCTTGCTCTAAATTCGTTATAGTATTAAACTCTCCTTGCAGGTCTTCTCTTTGAACTTCTCCACCATGCCACGCTGATAAGGCTCCACTACCAGACACATAGTATCCTAGAGTATCGTGATTATCTATAATAGCAGGTATATCTAAATATAGGAAATCAGTATCTCCCACAATAGTAGATGGTGGAGGTGTAGGTTTAGGCAGTGGCACGCCTGTCACTTTTGAAGAATAAGCACTTTGTCTATCGATCTTTGCTGTGATACTTAAAATACCATCGGCTGTCTCTATTTTTTCTATTCTTAGTCTTCTTTGTGTATCACGCATAAAAAAGCCGATGGTGTCGCTTGGAGTTAGATAAGAATATGAGTAATCAAGAGAAAAATTAACCTCTCCCTCTGCTTCAGCCCATGCAACTTTTAGCATTTTATCAGCAATTTGAGCAGCTTCATCTTCATCTAAAAATAATGGCACCTCATTAGATACTGTACCACTTAAAAGATACTCGGGACTTCTTCTCTCGTATGTAGCTTTAGCCGCGTTGTATCCAACTTTGGGATTTTGATACATCAACTCAATTTTTCTGGGATACTCAATAGCGGAGTTTCTTTGAAATTCATAACTATCCAAAACTAAATTATCAAAAATAATTGATGTTTTAACTTCTTGCCCACGAGGTACGAAATTAAGCCTTCCATCATACTCGGCAGGATCAAAAAAGTAAGCATCTTGCAACTTTCTTATTATGTTTCCACCTGTGTATTGTTCTGCAGATACGAAACCACGAACTGGAATATCAACATTTTCAGTATTTAATATATTTGGGTTTATTTTTAATCGGTCTGCTACATCTTCAATTATATGCTTTACACTAGATATTCCAGGCGTTGATTGACCACCGTATAGTTGAGAGATGTTAACTAAACCATTTGAAGAGGTTGGGAAATTTGAAGTAGTACCATGTTCTAAATGCTCTAAAAATTCATATTTTCTATTAGATTCATTATATTTAAAAACGGTAGCATATCGGTAGTTATATGTATCTGATCTAAAAGTAGTACCGTGGCTTAAAACTAAATATTGACGATCATTAGATAAATCAAAACTAGATTTGCTTGTATCAATTCCTGTGGATGGCATTATACCAAAGTCAAACTCTACTTCATAAGAATTGCTAAAACCTGCCATTTCTCTCGATCTTTTTATGAGCTCTAAATGGAATAAGCTACTCTCATCTCTATATATATTTGCTTGATATAAACTATTATTTTTACCTACAAAACCCCAAAAACCTCCTCCCCAGCCATTATTTAAATAACTAAATGTAAAATCACCAGTGAGTAAATCTACATATCTACCCGTATTATTTGATAAAGTTTTTGTATATGTTGAGTTGTTTACCCAAACCGTTCTGTTTCTATTCCAACTTATTGACTGACCTAGCCACTCGCTTGATACTTCCCTAATTTTTCCATTGCTTTCATTTACAAGAAGATGGACATAATAGTAATCGTTAACAATTCGCAAGAAGAATGGCAAAATATTACCCGCTGGATTAAATCTAAAAGATCCATTTATATTTTGCTGATAAGATGAGCCAGCATTTACAGGCGAGAATGAATCTCTGGGATCATAAGTATCTGCAAGACTAAAATCGTTTTTTACATCTAAAGTATGAACATACATACCATCTGTCACTATCGCTAGATAATCAGATGATGGAGAAAAATCGAAAGATGCTATAGTATATGCAACATCATGCAAATCTGTGTTTAAGATTTGTTTATGCAATTCATATTGTAAGTTATCATTATTTATTTTATAGATATCTATTCTGTTAGTTGCACCTCTTACTGCTAAATATTCATTATCTCTACTAAAAGATTGTAAACCTGCATTTCTTGCAAAGTTGTTATTTTGTTGTGCTATGTCAAGACTGTTATAACTCTCACCACCTAAAATAGCATTACCTACTATTATCGCTGGTCTTTGCTCTTTTACTGCTCCCGCTGTAGCAACTGTAAAGCGATAGTTTGGCACACTACCTCTTCTATCTGTTACATCTCGATTGGGAAAGACTATATAAGCAGTACCAGGGTACGCTGGAGTGTCTCCAACTCCAAAAATTTTCTCTAGATCTGGATCTGGGTCTTGATCATCAGTACCTAGATAAACTGTAAACTTTTCGGCAAATTTTACATTTTCTTGGGGATCTAGCTGTGAGTCGGGTGTGATGTCATACACCACTTTATCATCTTCTTCTATTTTTAGAAGATCGGAAATAGGGCCTTCGCATATTCTGACTGCATATGTTCTATAAAAACGCTCTTCTTCTACTACTGGACCACCCATACTCGCTTATCCTTTATTTACTTTGCCTCTTTCTATGTATTCTTTTTTGTAGCTCGCCTGTTGCTATAATATTGCCACCTACTACGCCAGTTCCCCAAACTATTGGTCTTGGTGCACCCTCTTGCGATACTGTTTTTTGCCCATCTCCCAATGATGGACCTTTGATAACTTGTGGATCTACTGCATTACCTATAAAAGAACCAATCATAAAGCCTAGCTGTGTTCCTATGCCTGGAATAAAAGATCCTACGATTGCTCCGACTACTGGTAATACTTGTCTCGCCATTATTCTTCTCTATATTTTGGTCTATAAACTAAAACAATATCATCTAAAAATTTATTATTTATTATATGTTCACTTACTTTAGATATCTTAGAATCAGTGTGAATTAAAGTTAATTTATTTTCGAGTGGATGATTTGCTACTATACAAATATGCCTTGGTATATATCTTCTATCATCAAAATGCAAAATTGCTAAATCTCCAATTTTTAAATCTTCCACTCTAAGTTTTCTATTTGTAAGTCTCTTATCAAAAATAGGTTTATCAAAGTTTTCCGTTAAAGTATCTTCAAACTCTTCAATCGGCTCTCTACTATACTTTAAAATATCTTTAATATATATATTATAGTCTTTAAAACAGACAACAAGCAAGCCACCACAATCTAAACCGTAATTGTTTCTTCCTCTGTGTTTAAATTTTATGCCAATTCTAGATCTGGCAGATTTTATTAAATCTTTTGCAGTTATATCATATATCATTAGATTTGAGCTCCTGGTGTCATAATACTACCAGCGTCACCAACTGGGATATCTGGCTCACCTCTAAAATGTTTTACCCACTCATCTCCATACCAATGCTTGCATCCTTTTTCTTCATCTCTTGCTATCTTACTACAATCTCTCCTAATTCTATATTCATCACCTACTTCGATTGGATAAGTTAAATAAAAAGCCAAATTTATCTCGTCTGGTGTATATGTTTCTATCTCCATATATTTTCCTGCATTTTTACCAGTTAAAAACTGAATTATGCCAGGTTCAAAAAATCCCTCTTCTTCTTCTCTTGATGTATCTGTAAATGTTCGTGTGTTTTCTACTCCCACAGAAGTAACTACACCATCTAACCATAGGCTTTCTGTATCATAGCCACAAGGAAAGCGCTCATCATCTTCTTTACTTCCAAAGATTGCTCTACAAGATAAAGAATCTAGTTGGTTTACATTTCTTCTAAAACTATCAGTCAAACTTCTCATCTCACCAAATATCTGTAAGCCATCCTGGCTTCTCATCTGCCCCATGGTGCCACGCATCACAACCCAGTGCCCCATGCTTAAATCTTCATAGTTTACTTGATACATATAAAAGTCTGCATAATCCCAAATGCCAGCATTTACACTAAACTCATCTAAATCTAGATCATATTCTGGCACTACTAATGCTTGAAATTCGGCGTTCCCAACTTCAAAACCATATTCTTGATAAATAGATGATGGCTGAAAACCTACTGGTGCATAGTAGGTAAGTGGTCCACTTCCATCATCGTAAACTACATTAATATCGAGAGTAGTTAAACCTATACTTTTGCCTTCCTTGTTTGTAATTTTTATTAGATTGCATAAAGTTGTGGCATCTTGATTCATATGTTTTTGAAGTCGCTCGGGTATAAGTCTCATCTTTACTCCTCATCTGGCAATGGAGGTGCTACTTCAACTAAATTGACTTGTCCGTTTCTAGCGTTCGGTCCGTCAAGCGTAAAAGGTAAATCATCTTGTTCAAAACGAACCCATACATCAAAATAACCACGCCAACCTATTACATCTCCGATCTGTGGAGCATTAGTACCTGTAAAAGTTATTATTCCTCTGTCTGCATCTAATGTATATTGATTTGTTAAAATATTGTTAATATAAACTTCAAAATCATCATTATCAATCGGAGCATAAATTCCACGCGTATAAGATACACCATCTATTATGGAAGTTTTACTTAATTGAAAAGATCTAGTGGTACCATCACCTTGAGCAAAATTTTCTATATCTTCAACATGGTTATCTAGAGGATCATTAAAGCGAAAAGCGTGAAGCTGACCCCTACAAACTAAATGCAATCTTTTAAGTTCTTTATAGGCTTCTGAAGATATATTTAAAAAAGATGCTGAATATCTATGCTTTGCTTGCGCCCATAGTCCATTTCGCTTCTCTCGTCCATTTTGCAGTTGAATTATTTGCGTAGCAAAATTTGGTCCACCTTCGAAGCCATACGCTATACAATCATTTAAGTATGCATTTAAATGTGCCATTATATATTAATCTCCTTTTTGTTGTGTGTATAAGTATATAACATATTTTTACCTTTTTATCAATATTTTTAAGAGTTTCTTCTAGATGCTTGTGATGCTTTTCTACCAACTTCATTGGCTATTTGTTGCTCTGTTCTTCTATCAATTTTACCTTGAATTGTGAAATTAACCACTTGCGATACACTATTTGAATTATTTCTAATGATATGATTAGGTGTGATAACTCCTCCCTGTGATCCTGTTAATAATAGATCTGTGTTGCCTATAGTTAACATTTCTGTGTCATTTTCATTAACTCTATATATAGAGTTGGGAGCTACATATCCACCGCTTGCTCGCCCTGTTAATGCTCCAACAAAAGAGCCGAACCAATTACCTCCATTGCCACCACCTAAACCTCCAACAAACCCACCCATTGAAGTTCCTCTTTGACCAAAAAGTTGGTCCATTAGCCTTTCAGTAATCATATCTAATATTTTTTGTCTTATAGTATCTAATGCGTCGGTCATAGCATCTTTAAAAGACTTAGCTCCGCTAACTACATCTTTAAATGCTGTGCCAAAACTATCTCTTATAGTATCTGCCATTTCTATCTCGGCGTTAGTTTCTTTTATTTGCTGTTGAGTTTTTTCTAAAGTTTCTATTGCTTTTTGAGCAAGCTCTTCATTTTTTATAAGTTCTAAATCTTTCAGTAAAAGAATTTTTTCTTGTTCTTCTCTTGTTTTACCTAATAGCTCATTTCGCAACTCCAAGTCAGATATAACTTGTCTAGCGTGCTCTCTTACACTTTCAATCTCTTCTTGTCTTAATCTTTCTTGTTCTTCTCTCTCTTCTGTAATCTCTTTTTCTATCTCTAACTGTTCTTTTTGCTGAGTCAAAGCGATAGCTCTGTTTTTAAGTTCTTCATCTGCTAGTGATAACTGTGTATTTTGTAAATCATATTGCAAACTTGCAAGAGGTGAATCATTGCCAAATAAAGCAATTTCTTTTTCTAAAGTTGCTATTTGAGATTCTAACTGTTTATTTACTTGATCTAATAATTTTCTTTCTTCTTCCAAACCTTTTGTCACGCTAGAAGATTTATCAGAAGCGGCTCTACCTGTTGAGTTTAATTTTTTCTCCTGCTCTTCTAAAGCGTCTTGTTGTCTAGCATAATTTAAAAGTTCTTGTTTTTGTTCTGCAGTATAATCTTTATATCTTCCTTTCTGTGTTTCCCAAAGTACACGCTCTTCATTGGTTGTATCTTTTCTAATTTCCAAACTTTTTTGAGCATTTAATACTTCTTTTCTAAAATCTTCATCTCTTTTTTGTTGCTCTTTATCTCGTTCTTTTTCTAACTTTTTATATTCATTATCAATCTGTAAAAGACTACGACGAACTGCCATGGTTTTTCTTCTTTGCTCTTCTTCAGCAATCTTTACACTCTCATTAGCAGCATTTTGCTCAGCTTTATTTTTTTCTCTTGCTACTCTATCAGCGTTTCTTTTTGCTTCACTTGGATCTGAGAAAACTGTATCGATGCCTTCTCCAACTCCAGATATACCTTCCCAAAAAGTTCTACGAGAGTTTTTTAATTTTTCTTGCTCTCTTGCTATTGCTGCTGTATCCCCTTTTACTTTAGCTAAGGCAATTGATGAGGCATTTGCAATCCCACCAATCCATCCAATAGTTGCTTGAATTCCTCCATTGACAACTTCTAAAGTACCTTTTAAAGCATTTAAAACAACTATAAACGCATTAGCACCAGTCTCTGCAAGTGAGAAAGAATTTGCTGAGTCTTCTAATTCGGTAGATAACTCCATTAAATATGGTATTAAATTATTTGCTATTTCTACTTTCACTCCTCTCAGTCTATCTTGAAATTTTAACATTTGAGCTTCTGCTTCTTTGGCTCTTTGTATCATCGCCTCATCTAGCATCGCCCCAGATTCTTCAAACTGATCGCCTAGTATTTTAGCTTCTCTTCCATTATCTGCCAAAAGAGGTATTAAATTAGTTAGATCAGATGCCATGGTTTCAAGATAGAAAGACATCTCTTGGGAGGTTAATCCTGCTTGCTCTAAAGAATTATAGTATAATTGTAGTGCCTCGGGACCCGATAACTTTTGAAATTGTTCAATAGTGACGCCAACAAGTGGAGCGATATTTTCAAAAAAGTCAGTCATAGGACCACTTTTATTTTGAGCAAACTCTCCAATTCGCTCATTAAAGTCTTTTAGCATATCTCCTAGTTTATCTTGCTGTATGCCGTAATTTCTAGCACCAGCTGCCATTTTTTGAAATGCTTCAGATGAGGAGTTAGAGATTTGTGTTAAAACTTCTAAATCTCTTGCTTGCTGAACTGTTTCTCTTATAGAAGATATAGCCACGGCTGATGCTGCAGTAAAAGCAATGGTAAAAGCCTGTCCTATTGCTTTAGCAGAAGTTTTTAGTTTTTCTGCCATCTCTTGTTTTCTTTGCTCTACTTTACGAGCATTTTCTTCTACTGCTTTTCTATAATCTTCTTCCGCTTTAACTCTTTCTTTTGTTATTCTTTGCAACTCTTTAGCTGCTTCTTTTTCAGCAGCTACTCTTTTTCTTTGATCTTCCTGTAAATTTTTAAGTCTTTCTTTTTCTAATTTTTCTATTTCTTCTTTTTTTCTTTTTTCTTCCCTTATGAGTTTGTCAGCATTTTCTTTAGCCAGTTTTTCAGACTTTGTCATACCCTCCTCAAAAAGACCGACCTTTGCAACCAAATCAACTGTTAATCTTCCCAAGCTTTTTGTTGTTCCACCTGCCATATCTTTTATCTCTTAGTTTTTTTTCTTTTAAGTTTTTGTCCCACTGGTACCACATCTTGAGAGTTTAACATTATTGAAATATGTCTATTTTGAATTTCTTCTTCACTTAATTTCTTTTTATTTCTTTTAATTCTTTCTTTCTTCTTTTCAAGTCTTTCTTGTTCTTCTTTTGTAAGTTCAAAATCATTTAGATCTATATTTTTCTCATTATATTCCTTTGTTGTTTTTATGAATGGTAAAAACTCCTCCATTTTTTTACCTGTATGAATTGAAGCATTTAACGCTCCGATTCTGTCAATTCTTAAACTCATATTTAAAGGGCCTCTTAACTCTCGATAAGAAGCCCAAAACATAAACTCTTGCATGGATAATTTTCTTTGTGCTTCTTCAATAGTATTGCCACCTATCCCATTTAAAACAAGTTCAGCCCAAAGTTCATCCTCGTCCGTTATTTCTTTTTTTTTGTATTTACTTCATTAAGTTTATTTAGTAAAATTATAAAAAATACTTCATCTATTACTTCTAAATCTTCATAAGTAAAAACTTGTTCTGTACCTGTTTCATCTGTGTAATAACTTTCTTTTATATAGTGAGCATTTTGGTCAAAAGTATTATCTTGTAAAATGGAAGAGAAAATTTTGGCTCCTCTTAATTTTATAAAAACATCAATCTCACACTCTTCACCTTCCTTATTTTTCCATATTATTTTTTCTTTTATGGGAAGACGATCAACTGAAACATTTTTTTTAACGAAATCAGAAGTTAGTGTGCCAATTTTTTTTACTTCTTTTTTTATCTCTTTTAAATCTTTATTTTCTTTTGCCATTTTATTACCTATGTGTGTGTTTTATAAAAAAGGTGCCTGCCACGGTAACACAACAGGACTTTCATCAATCAGGAGATTTTACCGTTCACACACAACTTAAAAATAAGGAGAAAAATAATGTTGTGTGTGTAAAAAAGTATTAAGGTGTAGGTTCTGCTGGGAACATGGAAATGGGACCAGATGGATTTACAGTAATGGATGATGTCACAACTGTATTTAAAGTAAAGTCAAATGGGAACGCTCCAATGCTTCCTTCGAAAACCCAGAAAAGGCGACCACCATTATTTACCAAAGTTCCGCTGGAATCTACAGAAGGATCTATATTAATATCTCCTCCACCTAGCCCAGCACCAATTGCCCACTGAACTGTTTCACCTGAGTTGTGTAATTCTTTTAGTCTCAAATGTGATTCATCAGTAGGGTCAAACTGAATAGTGAAAGTCATAGGCACTGGAGTTTTAAGCCCACTCGTATATCTACGAGATAGATCATTCAAGCAAGTTATCTCTATATTCTCGTTAGTCTCATCAAGACCTGATATGGATGTGGGACAACCCACTAAAACTACAGAGCCATCTGTATCTACAAAATAAAGATCGGTACCTTGTGCTTTTAAAATTGCCATTATTTTATTTTCCGTTAGTTTAAAAATATTTTTAAAAAAGATTAATCTTTTATAACGCTATTTTACTTACATTTTTCGATATTTGTCAATACTTCTATCGATCATAAAATATATCTATATCCATAATCATTATATATTTTCTTGTATCAAAGTTATAATCTTGTCTTAAAGAATTCACATACCCCACTTTTTCTAAAGCATCTCTAATAGCAATACTCATATCTATAACTTCTCTTTGATCATTTGAATAGCAAAATATTGCAAAATTATATTGATCAACTTTTGAAGATGTAGATAGGTTATTTTGAGGTAAAGTATCAGTAGTAAAAACTGCGTAATTTTCTTTTTTTATATTTTCTGGAGCACGCTGATAGGGATATACTTTTATATCTCCATTATCATCCAATCCTATCTTTGCTCTAGATTGAGCATCTTCGTTTAAAATCTTAAAAATATTTGGTCCCATTATTTTTGCTCTCTTATAGCTTTGTCTAGTTCTTTCTCAAAAGTTTGCGTTAAAACATTTAAAACTTGTTGCGAGTTTTGAGTTAAAGATTTTAAAAGAAAAGGGTAAGCCATAGATCTTTCTGTACCGTGCTCTAAAAATCTCCAATAGAAAGTATCACCACCAGGACCATATGTATACTGTTTTACTTTTTTTCCTGGCCTTCTATTTCTTTTTCTCTCCGCTTCCATTTTGTGTTGCTGCTCGCTTTTTGCACCACCTAATATACCCACTCTAATAACAAAATCTCCATATTTTCTTGCTGATCTACTAGCAAATTTCGCTGCTACGTTTTTTTGTATTTGTTCCTCTGTGTATGGATTATCATTTGCTTGAGCATTTTGTTTCGCTGCTTTTACTACTACTTTCATAGCAGTTCGTGCAGATCTTGTAGCTACTGTTCTTCTTATTTTTTCGTCAAGACTTTTAAAATCATTAATCAAATGATTTATATCATCGATCTTATATTCTTTATTTCTTGACATCTTTTTTATCCTTTTTCTTATTATCTATAACTTTACTTTCTTTATTTCTAAAAATTTTATCGTAATTGCTTTCATATTTTTCTGTTACTACTTTTCTATATATGCTACCTTTCCCGCCATGCCATTTGTCAGTCATTTTCTTTACCTCTCAAAATTTTTAAAATGTTATCTAGTGCTACTCCACTTTTAATCTCTTTTAAATTCCACTGCATATGAGCAATCTTTTTAAATAACTCTTCTCTATTAATAGGCTCTTCAAAAGTTAAATCTTCTAAATTATTTATTGTGTAGTTATATGCTATACTTCCCTTATCTTCTATTATAACAGTATATCCTTGTAATAAGCAATCAATTGCGGAATTAGAATTAAAAGTTATTGCGAAAGCACATTTTTCTAGATCTACCAATAAATCACTTGAAGTAACACAATGAGCATTTTTAATATTTTGTTTTATATTCTTTTTAGTTAGATTTGGATGTTGTCTAAACAATGGAATATAACCCATTTCTTTTATTTGTATTGCTTTCTCTTCATACCAATTAAGTAAACATTTACCTCTTAGACTCATATCGTTTGGAGTTTGTCCAATTATTAGAGCATATTTTTTATCTTTTGTATCTTTCCAATTTTTTAGTCTATCTTTAAATACTCTAAAAAATTTATCATCTTCTTTTATATCACCAAAATTACCAAAACCATTTAATCCATTCAAACATATAGATGTGTATATATTTCTATCTACATAACCTCGCTCTAAAACAATTACATCTTTTCCTTTTTCTCTTAAAACTTTGCCTGTTCTCCAACCCCAGCACGCTACTATATCTGAATTACAAAATAAAGTATTTTCTATAAATCTACTCTTTATATTATATTTTTCCAAACCCTCTCTTAAAGCATCAAAGTTTTCTTTTTGATATAATGCGTTAGGATTTCTAATTATATCAATCTGCATAAAAATCTCTCTTTTCAAAACATTCTAATGCACTATTCAAATTATAATTTAAAACTTTAACATTTTTAAAATATTCTTTATCTTTTTCTATTTCAAATTGCTTTTTAAAAATTTCAAATCTTTCTTGCGTTGTATTATCCAGTATTCCTGTGTGTTTTCCAAAAAAATGCGATCCTTTCATATCAATACCAAATAAACCTATTTCTTTAGCATCATATATCTTCACAGCAACAATTAAAGCAAGTAGCCCTGAGTTTATATAAGTTCTCTCATCAATTCGATTAACTTCATCTATATCAGTTCTTGATGCACTAAATAAAGTTAATTTTTCGTTAAAAAAAATATTTTTTATATTATCGATATTTACCATCCACCACTTTTTATCTGAACTGACTATAATCTTTTTATCACTTTTAGATGACAATTTATAAGCATCAGATACATAAATAATTTTATCAAACTTTTTTGATTTTTCAATATCTTTAACTAAGTTTTTATTTACGCTCTCGCCACTACCAATGACTGCTATTCTCATTATGCTCCCTCATTTAAACCACTTGAGCAAGTTAAAGTTAGCCATTCTAAACCACTGTTATCGTCATGTATAACACCCTCTATATTATATATATTATTTCTAAAAATCACTCTTTGAGATGGAAGAATATCATCTTTATATCTTATTATTATTCTTGTAGTTATAGAGTTTTGAGTGGAGTTATTTATGTATGCTTCACGCATACTCAAAGGCTCAACGCTGGCATAAATTTTTTTATATTTTTCCCTCCATTCTATTTTTATTCCACCGTACTCATCTCTTATTTGTACTTGCTCTTCTATCTTTATAACATGTCTTAATCTTCCTGCGTCTAATGGTGTATATTTAGCCATATTTTACCTCCTATTATGCATAAGTTGGATTTCTAAATGGCCATAATATATTAGATACAGCTTTTGGTATATATCCAAAGTCTAAGTTTTCATCTTGTTGCCCATCTCTATGTTTAAATAGAATTCCTAGCCAAACTAAACATGCAGCAGACAGATATGGAGGAACATCTAAGGGATTATTATATTCATCTAAATATGCACTTTGTTCTACTTTAACAAAATTTTTGCAAAGATAAGAAACTTGAGATATTTTTAAAAGTATGTCATCATCAAGAGCATCATCATCAACTCTTAAATGATCTTTCGCTTGCTGTAATGTAACTAACATAATTATTTACCTCTCTTTACTGATAAGCGAAAAGCATCACATAATCCAGGTTTTTCTCCCTCTTTAGTATCTCTTTGTGCTATCCAAAGCGAACCTTGATGTGTTACTGCATCAAACTTCTTATAAGTCTTATCATCAGTATATACGCCTTTATCATAAACCAAGGGAAGATCGATTTTTTTAGTTGTATTCAAATCTGTCAAACAAGTTTTTACTTTTAACTCTCTATTATCTTCATCAAAATCTATATCTATACTATCTAGACCATTAACTAAAACACAAAATCCACTTTTTAAAATTTTATCAAAACCCTCATCACTATCTTCTATATCATCCAGAGGAATAGTATCTTTTTCAGCGAAGACTAAACCCGATTTATATAAAACAAAAGTTCCAGCTTTATAACTTTTGGAGAAATCGAATTCTGTTTCAATACTTAAATTAAATTGTTCTTTTTTATCTTTTACTATATCATCTTTTAAATTTTTATATCTTTCTTCTAGTAATAAGATTCTCTCACTTAACTCTCTCTCACTCTTATTTAAGCGATTATCTACATATCTTTTAAATTTTTCTGCCATTGCTTTTGTAAGAGCGTCAAAATCAAACATCATCTATCTCCAAATTATCAAAATTTTTATTAAAACTTTCTAAAAATCTTATAAACATTTTTTCATTATTTTCTGTATCTTCTTCTGTGTTTTGTTCTTCTTGCTTATCTTCATCTACATTATTTAAGTTTTGACTAGTAGTTGGTGCTGTCATAGATGCAAGAGGATTATGCTTATCTCTTTCTATAAGAGCAGTCATAGTATAATTTTGCTGTTGCATCCAAATCTTATCTCCACCTTCAACTGGCTCCAATCCTTCCTCTAGTCTAACTTCATTAATAGTTTTAAAACTTCCCTTGATAGCAATATTGTGTGTATCATATCTAGTTTTGGTGTCCATCCTTAAAAGTGTAGCAATGTTTAAATCAACACACAGATTATTTTTATTTTTCTCGTTTAACCCAAAAGCATTATCAAAACATTCTTCAAAACTTTCAATATGTATCTGTAAACATCTTTGATAATAATCTTGATATGCTACTGATATGGTTCTATAATTTGGTGCTGTTCCTAAAACCATATGAGGCGGAATGTGAAATATACCACATATTTGCTCTGCTGTAAATTTTAACTGCTCTAAAAGTTGAGCATCAGCAGATGTCATAGTCATAGTTTTATATTCTAAACCATCACCTAAAACTGCTATCTTTCCTGCACCTTTTCCCGTAAATTCTTTTTCAAAATATTCTTTAGCTCTTTGAGCAGTATCATCTTCAATATGTCCAGGTGCCGTTAAAATTCCTGACATCATTGCTGAGTTTTCAAAAAATTTATTAGAATGATGTTGTATTCTTAAAGCATGTGATGCAGATAAAATAGCAACTTGTAAAGGAGACTGACCGATTAATGGGTGTCTAAAACAATTCCAACGGTCATGGATTATCTCGCTAGCAGGAACTATAATAGATCTCTCAAAGTTTGGTAAATCAATATCCACCTCTAAAAATTTATGACCCTCGCCCATGCGATTTATCTCATCAACATCTTCCACAATTAGCTGATAATATATATCTCCACCTGGCGTAACGATGGGTCTAACTTTTTTTGGATCTAAAATATATAACGCTCTCTCATTGCCAAACATATCTCTCTCAATTAAAACATATGTATTGCCATATGCAAGTTTTGAGTTAAAATACATCTCTTTAAATTGTATGTAATTTTGGAAATGATTTGGCTTTTTTAGGAGAGGTGTATATTTAGAATTCCACTCTTCTTTCCAGTGTCCAGCCTCATGTTGTCGCATAATGCGAGGCTGGAGTTTTGCAAGATCAGAAGAAGGGATATTTATACAAGAGTAAACAGTGGATTGTAATAAAATATCTTCCGATTTTAACTCTCGATTTTGTTGCCAAGCACCAGTGTAAGGTTCTCTTATATATCTCAAGAAAGAGGAAAATGAATCATATCCATATCCTTTCTTTAAATTTTTATCTTTTTTAGATTTAAATAGATTCATTTTATCTCTTTTTTTTAAATTAAAATGTTATACGCAATATAATAAAATGAACTTCATTTTTCAACTTTTATATCTTTCTTTTTTCTTTTTTTCTTGCGTTTATCATCTTTTAAGTTTTCAATCAAATCTTCTCTATCGCTTATATTTTTTGTATTATCTTGTTTTATATCAGATGTTATCTTTTTATCTTTTACTTGTTTTGCCCACCCTAACTTTTCTAAAGATAATGCTTCATCTTGATTAACAAAAATCTCATCTCCAACTTTTACTTTATGACCCAAAAAAGGATTTTGAATCAAACATTTTACTTTAATATCTTTTTTACTTAACAACATAAATATATCTCCTTTTAAATTTGTAAAAAGGAGAGAGTTTTTAAGTCTCTCCTTTTTGTAGTTCTACTAATAAATATTAGTAGTTTACGCCAGTTATATATGCTACGCCTACACGACCTGGCACCTTACGCCAGTTAATGAATTTTTCAGCTCTAAATGCGACTGAGTTAGTTTGCCACATAGAAACCATAGAAGTGGCACCAGTTGGAGTTACTGAATCTGATACTGGTGTATCGGACATCTCTAGTGATACTTGATCAGAAGAATCTACTCTAATAGCACCATCTGCTAAGTAAATATCATCAGCATTAACTAAGGCAATCATTCCGCCGCTAGTATCTCTAGGTAAGTAATTAGATACTATCACTGGAATACCGTCTATAAATCCACCAGTTAAAGTCATCTCAGGGAATAGTTTAACCTTGCTGATTGGATCACGCAGACTGCTTACTCTGCTGGCTGTAAGTCCATCAACGATGAAGACAGAACTGTTTAGAGGATTGTTGTTAATGATAAACTGAGTTTTTAACCACTCTAAATCATCCAAGAATGCATCTAACCCTGGTCCTGCTGATGTCTTAGTGAGAGATCCGTAAGTTATACCTGCTGGTCTTACATCACTTCCTGCGAAAGTATAATCCATAAAAGATATATCAATAGTAGCAATCAAAGCACGGGATAGCTCATCTCTAACTAGTCTAGCAGCATCGGGATTAGATAACTTAATAGATTCTTGAGTTAGAGCTGCGATGTTTGCAACTTTTAACTCTTCCAACTTAGTTCTTTCCCAACCAGCCTTTGTTAAAGGTTTAGCCTTACCCTCTCCTACCCAGTATCCGCTTGCGATGCTGTTTTGAGAGATGATAGGAACTCTAAATCCGATATTTCTTAATGCGGGAATGTTATTAGTTCCAAATTGTCCCACCAGAGTTCTAGGCCTCAAGTACTCGTTATAATCTGCTACAGCATTTGCTTCTTCACCTACCAAAGCACCGACCCAGTTTGGATCTCCTGTGTTTCCTGCTTCTACAGCTGCCTTAGTAATATTTTGAACTACTTGATTATCTGCAAAGTGTTTTTGAGCGATATGCATACTATCTAACTCTTTACCTTTTCCGTGTATCAAGCAAAGAACTGAACGGGCAAAGTTCATGCCTTTTTCATTACTATCTTTCAATTGAACGGTAGATTTTAATGCAGTTGTTTTTACTTTATTATTTACTTCTTCTATAACTTTACCAGATTTTACTTGAACTTTCTCTAAAGCTTCTATTCTTTTAATTTGTTTTTCGATAGCTTCACATTCAGCAGTTAAAGTATCAAACTTTTCACCTTCTTCATCAGTTAAAGTTTGTCCAGATTCTGCTGATTTGTTGATTATATCTTGCATAGATTTGGCGTTTGTCTCTTGCTTCTCACGCAAAGCTTTTAATTGCTCTTGAAATGTCATTTTATTTTCCTCGATATCTAAAAATTTTACTATTGTTTGCTTGTTTACTGATTTTTGCTGAGATTTAGAAACGCCTAAATCACTATCTTCCTTTTCTTTTTCTTCCGTTTCAATAACTGACGCGTTATCAAATTTCTTAATTACTTCAATGGTTGCTGTGGTATTGGCTGGGATAGTTACAAGTGAGAGCTCGATCCATTCCCACTTTTTAAATCTAATACCTCCACCTTTTATTGGCTCATATTCTTTTGGTATAAATCCAATTGAAACACCTTTAAATAGATTATTATCTACACTATGCCAAGCTTCATCACATCTATCTTTTAAAATTCCTGGCTCTGATATCTTTAAAATTTTCGCTTCAAAAGGTATACCATTTTTTGTAGGAGTTGCTAATGTTACATGTCCAACAGGTTTATCATGGTCATGTTGTAAAAGTAAAGGCAAAGGTAAATCAAACTCTGCTCCAGCACTTTCTACAATATCACCATACCTATCTGTTGATGGAGTTGTAGCAATACCTTTTATAATTCTTTCGCCTTTGTTGTTTTCTTTAAATTCTTTTACTTCAAAAACAGCCCAAGCTCTATTTAATTTTTTATCTGTCATTTTTACTCTTTTATAAATATTAAAAAATCTTTATATATCAAGATTTTAACTATCTTTTTAATAGTTTGTCAATACTAACCGAAAATAAAGATCTGAGGATTAATACTTTTATTTTTAGTTTCACCTTTCATAGCACCAGATAAAGCCATTATAGTCGCAATGGCACCATCAATTTTGGCTTCTTTTTGATTTATTTCACGTTTTGGATAAACTTGACCTTTTGCATTTACTTTTACCACCACATTGGATATCATCCACTCAAAAACTGGATTTCCATCCCAGTGAAATCTTTTATCAAAAACTAAAGCTTCTAATTCTTTGGTGGGCTCATTCATAGTTGATAGATTTTGAGGGTGTTCTTCACTTTCTATATTTAGCTCTTCTAATTTTTGTCTTAGATATGTAGCCTCTTTTGGATCAAACTTGATATTTTTAATTTTATATTTTGAATGATTTCTAACTATATCATCTTTGATTGTCTCATAGTCTGTCATGTTTCCAGGTGTAGATATAACCCAACCATCATGCACCCATCCATCGATCATATCATTATTAGTCTCTTCAATTGCTCTTTCATTTAAGTAATGATCTAAAAAAGCGTAATAGTGAGTTTTATCTTTTATCTTCTTTACAAACAGATAACAAACTGAAACGAAGTCCAATTTAGATGCTAAATCGCAAGCAACATAACAATCATAATCTTTAAAGTCTTCCATTTTTAAACTTTCATCTTTACACTGATTAAACTCGTTCATATTCATCCAAGCCGAATCAGCGTTAACCCAAACATTTAAGCGTTTAGTTAGAAAATTATTTAAAGATGCAGATGAACCAATTGCCATATTGCAATCTTTTTCCATTGCCTCTAATTCTAAGGATACACCTAAATTAGGATTTGATTTAACCCAAACTTTTGGATCTCTCCAATCATCCTCATCATCTAAAGTGTAAATTATTCCAAAATATGTATCATCCTCATGCGTTCCTAATAATATTTTTTTCACATACATATGTTGCTCATAGCAAATGGAAGATCTAGATACTCCTGCTGTTGTAATTCTCCAAATTAAAGGTTGAGATCTAGATCCTGTCGCTGAAGTTATAGCATCATGTGTATCTCTAGTCTTATGAGCGTGCAACTCATCAATAATTGAGCAGTGAGGATTTATACCGTCAATATTTCCGCCGCTATCTCTAACTAACTGATATAATTTTGAATTTGTGGACTGCTGAAATATCGCATATTTAGAATAATTTAAACCTACACCTTCTGCCAGATCTTTATTATCTTTAACTATACTTAAAGCGGGATCAAAAACGTGTTTTGTCTGATCTTTTTGTGAAGCTGCCAATAAAACCTCAGCTCCCATCTCACCATCTAAAGCTAGCATATAAATAGCAGGAGGTATTGACATGAAAGATTTACCATTCTTTTTGGCTACTTCAATATAAACATCTCTAAATCTTCTTTTATCATTTGATTTTTTTAGCCATCCAAAAATGGTCGTATATATAAAACATTGCCATGGTTCTAAGTTTAGAGTTTCTTTTTTTTGTGCTTTATCTCCTCTAACATGCTGAAGCATCTCAGCAAATCTGCATATCTTTTCAGCACTCTTTGTATCAAAATAATATGGATACCTTTCACTTTCTTTTGCTTTTTCTAAATCTTTTTTTTGTCTTTCACAGGCTAATTTTACAAATCTACATGCGACTTGTCTTCCGTTCAAGACATCATCTATATACTGATTTGCTTGCTCTACATAATAACCAGATTTTTTTTTGTGTGTGTTACTCATATCAATCTTGCAAAAGTTCTAAAAATTTATTTTTCTTGGGTTCTTCAGTTACTTGTAATTTTGTTCTAGCGGTTGGAGTTAAACCTAGATTGCTAGCGTGTTTTTGCATAATATCTGCTTGGCGATTTAATATAGACAAGTACGGGTTTTGCATAGGTTCACCCTTAACTGGAGACTTTACGATTAACCCTTGTTTTTTAACTTGTTTATATGCTTCTGTATATAAATCATATGCTATACAATATGATCTTAGCTCTCCTAAATCTACTGTTTTAAAAAGAGTAGGAGGCATTTCATTAAGTATAAATTTCCATATTTTTTTAGATTTTGGAGACATCTCAGAAGGAGGTGGTAAATCACGAAGATTGCTGTTAATCTGAGGTTCTTTGTTATTAATTGGGCGTTTTCCAGGGTTTCCGTCTATAAGTTTTAACGCTGTTGGCTTGGCTGGTCTTCCCATTTTTTCTCTCTTTTTTTATTGTTTTATCTAGATTTCACAACATTTTACAAGAAAAATATTTTTTATATTTTTTTAATTTTTCTTTTCTTACCCCCCCCTCTTTGAATTTTGCGGATGTAAAAATTTGACTGGGCAGCGGGGGTCGTTTTGAGGGTGGGATTTTATAAAAATACTCCCCCCCACTAAAATTTTTTTTATTTTTTTT
>JACYYK010005970.1_pt1 | contig 36376 bp, 34 predicted proteins | sample 8236871 | NCBI WGS metagenome assembly JACYYK01 (sample SAMN14103087, study PRJNA606662) | landfill metagenome | isolation source: landfill solid waste inoculated with endophyte fungus Paravalsa indica | place: India:New Delhi, Okhla landfill site | collected 2017-11-05 | reverse complement strand
GTCGGTAACGCACCACTATGCGATAGACGGGCAGGCTTTGTATTGGAAGAACTTAAGGACCAGCCAAGTCCATATTTCTCACTCTTAGGTTGTGAGGAATAGGATTCATCTAATAGCTTTTGTGATAATAGCTGTTCTCCTGCTTGGTTTTTCCCCTGGTTCGTATGCATCGATAGCCATTTTCCCATATCTGATGCTGTAGAAACTACGCCTCCTGACCCCATGAACATTTTTTCAAGCTCTTTCCAAGGTATGGCAGTTCCGTAAGCAGTTACATATCCTTTAGGTAATCCTTTTACAAAATCCCCAGAATTTATAGCTGTAAAGGAATCATGCATCCCAAGTGGTTGGAAAACTTGCTGGTTAAGATAATCTACAAAATCCATACCACTTACTTTTTCTACTAAAAAAGCTAGGAGCCAGTAATTAGGATTGCTATAGGCATATTTCGTTCCAGGATCTGACTGAAGCTTCCAGTCCTGTAGCCGTTTTACACCTTCCTTTAACGTATTAGCAGGTGCGACAATCGTTGGATTCGGTAGACCTGAAGTGTGACTTAAAAGCTGTCGTATCGTTACATCTTTCCATCTGGGATCATCGAGTTTAACCGTTGATAGATATTTTACTACTGGCTCATCTAACTGAATTTTACCTTGTTCCACTAGTTGTAATACAGCAAATGCTGTAAATGTTTTCGAAACAGAACCAATTCTCATCAACGACTTTTCTGTGATGGGATTGCCATCAGAATCGTGACCATATCCTTTTTCGTATACTAGCTTACCGTCCTTTACGACTACAATTGAAGCTCCAGGAAGTCCATTTCTTTCAAGGTAATTGGTCACATATTGATCCACTTCTGATGTATTGAAGGACTCAGACGCTAGAACGAGTAAAGGTTGATTCCACAAAATAATTAATATTAAAAGAAAACCTATTTTCTTACACATATCGTACACTCCCATGGTCATTTATTCTTTGCTAACTCCCATTCACAGATGATTGACAGCTGATCCTGATCTAAACGTCCAGAAATGGTCCCATTCATTTTTTTCATTAAAGCTTTGGCAATCGACAAGCCGAGTCCAGTGCTTTTGCCTGAACGGGACTGATCTGCCATATAAAATCGGTCAAACATTCGCTCGATATCCTTATCCGTTAATGAAGAGGCGTCATTTATAACTAGTAATCTTACTTTTGATTCTTTTTCTTCTAAACTAATCATAATAGTGCCATCTGAGTGGGTTATGGCATTGGAAATTAGATTTTCCATCACTCTCGTAACGGCTATTTCATCAGAGATAATGAATATATCCTGTTTTGGCAAATGAAGGATGGGTTCCATCCCTTTTTCACTAAAACGATCATAAAAGCTCATTAAGATATCAATGGTAAGGTTTCTCAAATTGATTGTTTTTGTTTCTAGTAGATGGTCCTTTGATTCGATAATGCTTAGCTCGAAAAAGTCATTTAACAATGCTTCCAATCTTTTGGCACGATTTTTTGCGGTGGTTAACCATTCTTTTTTTTCAAGATCTGTAGCGTTGTTGGATTCAGCCATCTGAATGTATCCTAAAATAGAAGTTAATGGTGTTCGTAAATCATGCGACATATTCGCAATTGCCTGTTGCTGCTCGTTTTCAAAATGAACTCTTTTTCTATACTCGTTCATGTACAAATCAATAAGCTTATTCATTTCGAATGCGAGGTTTTCGATATCTTGATCGAAAAGGGCTAAATCGATTTTTTTATTAGTTTTTCGATTACGATAGATTTGTAGCTGTTTGGTTAGCTTTTTCACTTCTTTTTTAAAAGCAATGAAGCGACTGAGTAAATAAATAGTTACACATAGTATAATGATGGTTACAACTAACATCTTCCCACCCGCTTACCTTTCATTATTTGATTTCTTTTCGGTTAAAAACAAACATTCCCCCGATAAGGATGACAATTAGTGATATGATGGCAATGACAATCGACTTTAGAATCTCACCGGTGGTCATAGAATAGTGGAAAACTTCACTAAATTGATAGAAGAAGCTATTCTCGTACAACAGCTGAATAACTGGATAGGTTAGAAATTTTTCGATGATAAACATTATAATGGATAATAACAGTGTAAAAATAATGGTTTGTCCACTATCTCCTGTACCAATAGCTATCCATAACACAACTGCTGTAAAACAAAGAAATTGTAATGTAAATAAACTAAATGCTCTTCCTAGATACGTGAAATTGGAAAGGTTTATAAGGTCCCCGTGGCCAAATAGTAAGACTAAAATAATTGCTGTCAAAAGTGGTATTAGTATGGTCACGATAATAGAGCCAAGTGAAAAAACAAGATATTTCGCCATATAAATGTAGGCTCTATGATGACCACTTATTATTTGGTTTTTGATTACACCGCTTTGTGAAAACTCGGTTGAGACATGAAAACCAGCTAATGCACTGACGATGAAGCTAAACAGTAATGGTAAGGTAAAAGCCGATAATGCATTTAGTTCACTTAATTGTGCTCGATCAAACTCTGTTCCCGATAATTGCCACCAGTCTGTTATCACTAGAGAATGTAACAGTGTACTTAATCCTGTTATGATTATAATGAGTAACCAAAGCGTTTTGCTTTGTACTAATTTGAAAATTTCGGCCCTGATTAAATTAGTCATACTCTCCCCCTCCTATAAGCATGGAAAAATAGCCTTCCAGACTGTCCCCATTTTGTGAGAGATGCTGTATTACAAGCCCATTGTTTGTTAATGCACGCGAAACGGTAACGACATCCTCAAGATAAGCGTATAGTTTAATGGACCCATCTGGCATTACCTCAAAATCGTTCGTGGCTAATGTGTTTTCCAATACTGTAGCCCCTAGAGCTGGGCGATCGACTTTAATTCGTAAATGCTGTCTGCATTTTTCGTCCAGTTCTTCTGAGGAGAGTTCTTCTAACCGTTTTCCGTCATGGATGATACAGAAACTCGTTGCTAACTGATGGAGCTCACTTAATATGTGGCTTGAAATTAAAACCGTCAGTCCTTTTTCGCGATTTAATTTCTTTATTAATCTTCTCAGTTCAACAATTCCCATAGGGTCCAATCCATTAGTTGGTTCATCAAGAATTAAGAATTCTGGATCACTTAATAATGCCATTCCAAGCCCAAGCCTCTGCTTCATTCCAAGGGAAAAGTCCTTCACCTTTTTCTTACCAGTCTCCTTAAGATCCACAAGCTCTAATGTTTGATAAATACACTCTTTTCCAGGAACACCTTTTTGAAGTCTTTGGACCTCCAAGTTTTCAGTAGCAGTCATATTTTGGAACAGGGCTGGATTTTCGATAATCGCACCAATTCTTTTTTGTGCACTTCTTAAATATTTTGGATTATCGTTTCCAAATAACTCGATAGATCCACTTGTTGGAAAGGTGAGTCCAGTTACTAACCGTAACATCGTTGATTTTCCTGCACCATTCAAACCAATGAATCCATAAATTTCTCCTTTTCTGATCGTAATATCAATATCCTTCAGTGCGAAATGATTTTTGTACTTTTTGGAGAGTTTGTTGGTTCTTAAAATGTATTCATTCATCATGATTAGCCTCCCTGTCTCTACTAAAAATAGTATAAACATTAAACCATAAGAAAGGCTTAAGATAAACCTTAAGAAAACCTTAAGATTTCAGACGATATCCCATTCCCCAAATAGTTTCTATATATTCTTCTTCTGGATTCGCCTTACTGAGCTTATGCCGTAAATTACTCATATGGACATTTATTGTATTATCATCCCCATGATAAGGTTCGTTCCATACACTTTCGAATAAATTCGATTTTGAAAAGACCTTTTGGGGAGATGACAAAAGAAGGGTTAATATCGCATATTCACGGACTGTCAAAGGTAGAGTAATATCATTCACTATTACTGATTTGGCATCTAAATCAATCTGGATATCTTTATACATCAACTTGCTTCTTCTATTTGTTTTATGACTATATCTATATCTTCGTAATAGTGAATCAATACGGGCAGATACTTCTTCTACATCAAATGGCTTTGAAATAAAATCATCTGCACCAGCTCGAAGACTATTAATTTTTGTCTTTTGTTCATTTTTTGCTGAAATGATGATGACAGGAATAGATCTCTTAAACATGATTTCTAGGATTTCTTCTCCATTCATGCCTGGAAGCATTAAATCTAGCAGTACCAAATCCCATTTTTGCTTATCTAAATAGATCCTTGCCTCTGTACCAGAATAAGCAGGTTGTGGGAAATAGCTGCTTTTTTTAATAATTTTGCATAAAAGCTGGTTAATATCATTATCATCCTCTACTACTAATATGTTAATGTGTTGGTCCACTTATGTTCCCCTTTCTTTTTACTAAGAAAATCATTTATATTTCAGCTTCAGTTTACCATGATAAAATAGAGAAATCTCTAGAAAAGTAATGATGCCATCAACTGGATTTTGGAAGCTGAGTATTGTTAAGCAAGCCCTTACTTTTCTTTTAATGAAAGGAATCATACTCTGGTGAACATTTTTTGTTTTCAGATATGTTTATAATACCTTTGCAGTTATAATAACATTGTCACTATAAAGATGGAGGATTTAATGGGGGATATTGGAAGTGAGTTATTGTTTATTTGGGACCGAGTAAATGACTGGTTAAAATTTGGAGAGACTAAAAACACTGGTATTTTAATATTTTCTGGTGCTACTATTGCAGCATTGATGAGTGTGTTAGGATCTTCTTTAAAAATTACTATAGAACGGAAAATAGGAATTTATACAGATATAGGCTTTCTTATATAGCCTGTCTGTTTACAATTTACTCGTTTATTCCAAATACGGAAGAAAAATTTTAAAAGTTGGAGGTAATGATATGAATTCAGATCGAAATATTACTTTCTCATCTGTATTGTTCGTAGTGGGATATTGTTTAGGTATTTTGGTATTTTTATATCAGGTATTTATATCATCTGACATCCCTATTTCATTTACAACAACAGAAGCTCTGCAAGTTCAAATTCTTCATTTTATTTCTACCTTTTTTATCTTTGTTGCATATTTTTCATCTAACAATAAAATCTTACATTATATAATGCTAGGTTTTATTACAATAGCCCTAGTGATTCAGATTATAATTAATAGGAATATGATGCTTCACGAACAAACAGCGGTAGTAATTTTAAGTTTAGCACCATTACTACACTTATCACTTCTTTTACTAACTTTGATTTATAAGTTCTGTCTAAGGAGTTTCTCTCAAAAAAGGGATTAAAAGAGTTACATATTTACTATTAGATACTAAACCTAATTTCAATCTTAAAGAAATGAAATTAGGTTTTTATTTGCCAAATAATATCTGAAATCCCTTTTTTGTCTATCGATTCCTCTGATAGTAGCACCTTTTTTACATTTGCTCATATAAATTAATTGCTGCATAGTAAAACCTAAACTTTACCAGAAAAAATAACTCATATGGTTGTTTTTTTCGAATTGTAACTTCCTTTAAGTGTAAGTAAGAATAAAAGAGAGGAGTTAAATGGGAATAGTGTATTTCGAAAGAGAACGCACAGAATTTGACGGCAGCTTAAGTAAAAGGTTTACAAGCTACTTTTGGTACATGGAGTATTAGTGGTATTTCCTAACGATTTACAGTAATTGAAATTGTTGGACATGCTGATCTTGATGTTTTGGTAGCTGCAACTAAAACATTTAATCTTCCGGACAGTGTCCAAAACACTCTAGATAAAATAGATAAGCATGCAAATTGGGCTGACATTGGCACCGACAGTGAAGACAAGACTGCTGGCTTTGAGATTACCTAGCTACAGTGATGCCTGCGTTTGCCATTTCTCATTATTAAGTTATTATTCCGTCTTTGTTTTGAAAAGTCATGGTCTGGACTTTATTTTAAATCGCTAGAAGTGTTAAGCAGATATTTGGCGGAGTTCAGCCAATAGCAAAGATGATTGCTACAAATGGATTCCCAGAAGGCTGGAGAGTGAGGGCCGAGCAAATTGCCAACTGGATACCATAAGAAAAAAAGATGAGGACCTCTAGTCATTTTCCTCATCTTTTTCTATAATTTCCTGACTAGACTCCGTTAGGTAAGCTTGGCTAGAAAAGTCAGGTTTAGATTTTCTTGCTGCATAACGTAATCTTATATGAACAAATGGCTCAAGTATTGTCAAAAAAGTGGCCCCCATTAGTGGAATGCCGTATGTTTCTAATATATCAGCAAATAAGAAAAAGTCACAAGAGATCCATAATAGCAATAAATAGAGAGGAAAATCGATAATGGTAGCCGTGATACTACTTACTTTTCGTAGAATAACTAAATCACCAATTAAAAAGGAAACAGCAAAAACAAATAGGGTGATTCCTATCATACTACGTAGATTTGCTTCACTAAAAATAGCAAGCAATGACAATATGGTAATAACTGTAAATAACAATTTTAATCCGATTGCTCTCCAAAACTCCATTTCTTCACCTCTTCTTCCCAATCTGTCTCACACATTATAATGTGTTTTAAAGAAAGGAAATATACATCCTCTTCTAAATAAACTACGTATTGTGACAATATTCCCCAGGAAATAATTCCATCATTTAATTTTGTCGAGAATGAAATGAATATCTTGAATAATCTTTCGCGTAGATGAATGAGGAATTTCCTTGTTCTTTACAAATATTTTACTTTTTCTACATAATAGCTTCATTTTCGAGCGTTAAAATTGTAGAGATATATGAAATAGAGGAGTGGAGCTTTTATGTTGAAATTCTTTCGTGCTCTCATCGTTAGTTGTCTGTTTTTTACTATCTTTACTATCAAGCCACTCATGATAAATGCAGCAGAGAATGAATTAAGTTATTATTCGGATAAGGAACAGTCGCTAGCGGTTAAATTTATCGGAAGGTATAACAGTGGTGCCCCGATCGATGATGGTGGAACAGAAATAGTGGCATATGATCCTACAACTAAACATGCTTTTTCGGTTAATGGTTCTGAGAAATCATTAGACATCATGGATTTGTCTGTACTCGGTGAAGGTAAGAAGGAAATCCCTTTGCTAAAGAGGATTACCTTAAGTGATTTAGGGATTGAAGCCGGTGATGTTACAAGCGTGGTAAACGATCCAGCTGGTCGCTTTATTGCGATAAGCGTTCCTGCAGTGAATAAAGTAAATCCAGGCCATGTTGTTTTTTTGACTACATCCGGTGATGTCCTAACAACAGTAGAAGTTGGAGCTTTACCAGATATGGTCACAATTACCCCTGATGGAAAAAAGGTTTTAGTTGCTAATGAAGGAGAGCCGAGTGATGATTATTCAGTAAACCCTGAAGGCTCTGTAAGCATTATTGATGTGTCAGGTGGAGTGAAAAAGGGTGTGGAGCTAAAAGTCACTACTGCAAGATTTTCTGACCAAATAGTGGAAGAGGATGTTCGAAAGGTACACCCTGAAAGTACATATGCGGAGGATCTTGAACCAGAATACATTGTCGTAGAGCCAACAAGTGATTATGCTTATATTGTTTTACAGGAAGCAAATGCCATGGCCAAGCTAAATCTAATAACAGGAAAATTTACTACAGTGAAAAGCCTTGGGTATAAGGATTATTCTATTTCACCCAATCAATTAGATGGTTCCGATAAAGATGATCAGGTCAATATTCGTAATTGGCCGGTTCTATCCCTTTATCAGCCGGATGGAATGGATTTGATCGAAATAAACGGAAAATCCTATATCCTAACAGCAAATGAAGGGGATGCCCAGGATTGGGATGCTTTTTCAGAGGAAGCTCGTGTGAAGGATTTACAGGATAAATATGAGCTTCGTGGAGACCTATATCAAGGTTATACACAAAAGGAATTAGATAGCTTAGTCGAAAATGGATTGTTTGAAGAAGAGCAGCTTGGTCGTTTAAAAACCTCTATTTCTCATCCAATGAATGAAGCTGGTAAGTACGAAGCGATCTATGGCTTTGGCGGACGCTCTTTTTCCTTATGGAGTGCAGACACGTTGGAACTTGTATATGATAGTGGATCTGAGTTTGAACGATATATAGCCGAATTTAACCCAACCTATTTTCATTCGAATAATGATGACGATAGCTTTGAATCGAGGAGTGATGATAAAGGCGTAGAACCAGAAAGTGTCATCACTGGGCGTGTTAATGGAACAGATTATGCCTTCATCGGTTTAGAGCGTCAAGGTGGCATCATGGTATATGATTTAACAAATCCAAATTCGCCAACTTTTGATTCCTATTTTACAACAAGAAAATTTCAGTCATTAGATATGGAGGTAACAAGGGATAGTGGAGATATTGCACCAGAGGGATTGACCTTTATTCCTGGAGAGAAAAGTCCAACAGGGAATCCAGTTTTATTAGTTGCACATGAAGTTAGTGGAACGATAGCAGCTTATGAACTGGGAAAGAGCTCAGATGCCAGCCTAGAAGATTTGAAGCTAGATAATGGAAAGCTTACGCCAAGCTTTTCTCCTGATGTAAAAAAATATGAGGTAGAAGTAGCAGAGACAATCGAAGAACTGACCCTTTCTCCAATTGCTCATTCCAGTTCCGCAACGGTTACGATAAATGGAGAAAAAGATCTCACAAAAGTTCAGAAGCTAGCACCGGGCGATAATTTTTTCCAGATCGAGGTAACGGCAGAAGACGGCACAAAAGAGCTATATGAGTTACATGTAACGAGATTAGCAAGCTTCATTACGACAGATCTTGTATCAGAAAAGGATGGGTTTTTTCTACAAGAGGAAGCCACCAATAATTTAGCTGACAATGGAGTGCTAGAGTTACATGTACCAGTGGAAAAGGACCAGACAAAAGTTGTCTTTTCACCAGAACAGTTGAAGAGGTTAAAGGATAGAAATAGTCAAGTTCATATTATAAAACCGGATGTTCGTTTGAATTTTGATTTGAAATCGTTCCAGACAGATAAGTCGCTAACCTTGTATATGAACAAAGTTAAAGCATCCGAGCTTGAAAAAGCAGAGCAAGCGGAGACAAATGTGTATGAGGTAATATTTGAACAAGAAGGTCAAGCTGTTACATCGCTATTTCAACTATCCTTTTTACTAGAAGACCCAGATCAAGATCATCAAATATACCATTGGGATCAAAACTCCTCTTCCTGGAAGGAAATGGGCGGTGTGATAGACCAGAGCTGGCTTACAGTAGATAGTACCCGATTAGCGAAGTTTGCTGTTTTTTTACCAGAAAATCTTATGGAATCGACCAATCAGGTAGCACAAGAAAAAAAGGAAGAACCGATAGTGAAGAATGAAGAAAACAAAACGGATAAAGTGACGTCAGAGGAGCATTACCTTCCTAATACAGCTACATTTACGTATAACTGGTTGTTAATTGGTGGATTGATACTTGTGATCGGGATTAGTCTTGTTATTCTAACAGCTGCTAGAAGAAAAAGAATCGAGCAAGAAAAGTAAAAAACAGATGACATATGGATAAGAAATTGGTACACTATAAAAAGTAAAATTATATGATAGATAAAACAGTGATAGAATAAATACTATTGCTGTTTTTTTTCTGTATCAATTGGAATGAAAGAACGTGGAGGTTATCAATTTGGAAGGAACACTTTATTCATTAATTCCTGCAGTATTAATGCTTGTATTAGTCCTGTGGACAAGGAAATTATTATTATCATTAGGAACAGGCATCATCGTTGGTGCATTACTCATACATGATTTCGATATTCTTCTTGCGATACAACAAATATGGCTTGTGTTTCGTGATATTTTTTATACTACAGATGGATGGAATGTTGGGAATTTTTATTTATTAGTTTTTCTCATCCTGCTTGGTATCATGACCGTTTTTATGACGGCATCTGGTGGAAGCAAGGCCTTCGGGGATTGGGCAATAAATAAAATCAAAACACGAAAAAATGCACAAATTATGCCATTTGCATTAGGGATCCTTATTTTCATTGATGATTATTTCAATAGCTTGGCAGTAGGGCAAATAGCTAGACCTGTCACCGATCGTCATAAAATATCCCGCGCGAAGCTTGCTTATTTTATTGATTCGACCTCCGCACCTGTAACGGTTATTACACCGATATCCAGCTGGGGCGCTTATATTATTGGCACACTAGGCTCTATTTTTGTCGCAAACGAAATCGTCGAATATCAGCCATTAGAGGCATTTGTGAAAATGATTCCTTATAATATTTATGCACTAGTAGCGATCGTGTTCGTTCTTCTTGTAGCCTTATTGAATATTAATATAGGGGCAATGAAAAAACATGAGAAGCGCGCTCTTCGTACTGGAGAAGTGTTAGATCCTGCAAAGAATATAGCCGCAGTACAGGCAAAGGAAGTTCATATTTTCAATAAGCATGGAAAAATAATCGATCTTGTTATTCCTATTGCCGTTCTTATTGTTGCAACGGTTGCAGCTATGTTAGTAACGGGCAAAATGGCATTAGATGAAGAGGCAACGGTGCTCAAGCTTTTTGAAAATACGAACGTGAATCTCTCGTTATTTGTTGGAGGATTATTTTCTGTAATAACAGCATTGTTGCTCTATTTACGATTACCAAACCGCCAGCTTTCTATTGCGAAAATTAGCTGGAAGGGCACACTGTCCATGATGCCAGCAATTTATATTTTAGTATTAGCATGGATGATTGGTGCCATCATTGAAATTATTGATACTGGTGGTTTCTTGGCGCAATTAATCGATAAGGTTGCCTTTAATCCTGATTATTTAGCTTTATTATTATTTATTCTAGCCGGATTTATGGCTTTAGCCACTGGGACATCATGGGGAACCTTTGGAATTATGCTTCCGATCGCCGCACAAATAGCTGTTTTATATGATGTATCTTATGTGATCCCTGCAATGGCAGCAGTGCTTGCAGGCTCTGTCTTTGGAGATCATTGTTCACCAATCTCTGATACGTCGATCTTATCCTCAACCGGTGCTGGTTCGGATCACATGGATCATGTAATCACCCAACTACCATATGCCTTTATCAGTGCATTAGCGGCTGGAATCGGCTATTTATTCTTAGGAATAACCGATCAAATTGGCATTGCTTTACTTATGGCTTTTGTTACGATACTATTATTTGTAGTTTGGTTTATTTGGAATAAAAGACAAAGTGAATAAATAAGGTCTTCTAGGGTTCCGCAATAAAAATTGGTCAGGTCCGAGAGAAGACACACAGCTGCTAGCTGTGACACGGAGGGATAAAAGCCTGGGAGATGAATCAATCTCTTAGGCTTTTTTATTTTAAGAAGAGGGGGTTTTTTTATGTATAAGGAATGGTTAAAGGTTTTTATTGCAGCAATCTTCGAGGTAATATGGGTGATCGGTTTAAAACATGCGGATAGTGTTCTGGAGTGGTCAGGCACATTTGTTGCTATTGTTATCAGCTTTTATTTTCTGATAATGAGTGGACAAAAGCTTCCTGCAGGTACGAGCTATGCAGTGTTTGTTGGGCTCGGGACAGCAGGAACTGTTTCCATGGAGATGCTCGTTTTTGGCGGAGAATTCCATCTCGGAAAGATTTTGCTTATTGTGCTTCTTTTAGTGGGAGTAATTGGTTTGAAAATAACGACAGATCAGCATGCGGATAAAGGAGGAGAAGCGTAATGGACTGGATTATACTTGTTCTTTCAGGTTTATTCGAAACAGCGGGTGTGATGATGATTAGCAGATGGCATATGACGAAAAAGGGATTCGATTTATTGGGGATGATCGTAAGCTTTATGATTAGCTTTGTTGGCTTAACCTATGCTCTAGAAACGATCTCCATGGGTACCGCTTATGCAATTTGGACAGGAATAGGTGCAGCAGGTGGAGTACTAGTTGGTATGTTGTTCTTTCATGAACCGAAGGATAGAAAACGAATCTTCTTCCTTTTATTAATCATCGGATCGGTTATAGGCTTGAAATTGATTTCTTGATTAAAGGCGTTTAAGGGGGAGCAGGGGGTTGGTCTATTAGGGCGAGATAACCAAGATAATAATGGTTGTATCAAACGATCAAACGAGATAACCAAAATAAAAATAACAAACGATGCTCTGAGTAAAAAAATACTCCCTTCAGCTATCTAAAGGGAGTGTAACAGCAGCATTTTAATAAAGTGGTAAAACATATAATAGTACACTAAAGAAGTGTGTAATGCTACCACCTAATACAAATAGATGCCAAATTGCATGATGGTATTTGAAGCCTCGCCAAACATAGAAGACAGCCCCGACTGTGTACAGCACACCGCCGATAATTAAAAGCATTAACCCATTGGGATGTAGGTTGTTGACAAGTGGTGGCCATACAAATACAATTAGCCAGCCCATCAGAACATAAAGAAGGGTAGAAATCATTAAAAATTTCTTGACGAAAAACACCTTGAAAACAGTCCCGCCAATGGCTAGCCCCCAAATGACGCCAAAAAGTGTCCAGCCTTCCCAGCCTTTAACAATGATGAATAAGAATGGGGTGTAAGATCCGGCAATAAAAAAATAAATCGAAGAATGATCCAGTATTTCAAAAATATTTTTCGCTCTTCCCTTTGGTAAGCTATGTACAAGAGTCGAGGATGTATAAAGTAATACCATCGTCACACCAAATAAAGTAAAGCTAACAATATGCCATGGTGTTCCGAATAGTGAGGCATTTACGATCAAAATGACTAATCCCGCAATACTTAATACCATTCCAATGCCATGGGTAATAGCATTGGCGATTTCTTCTCCTAGCGTAAATTCATGTGTAGATCCCATTATTTGCTTCCTTTCTCTACTTTCTCTATCCTATTATCTTCCTATCTAGAGTGGAATGCAAATAGATCGCTATCCTAAGAAATAAATCCACTGTATACTTGGTCATTTTCCATTAGATCAATAATTTTTAGAAAATGCTCCTCTTTTTTGTAGATGATTTTGTACCGTTTCTCTTTATCCCCATTGACAAGAAACATAATTCGACTCCCGGGATTATCTTTTTCCAAATGGAATGTTAATCCGTTTGTGTCGACTTGTTCGACGACTGTACTATACTCAGTAAAGGATGTTAGATTGGCTGGCTTATTTGGATAATGCGTATCATCATACTCTTCTGCATCTTCCTTGGTACGATCCTGTGATTTCAGTAGTTTTCCAGTAGAGGCATCGACTTGAAATTCATATTCACCGGTTCTGCTTTCGATTTCTACTTCGTAATAATGATCATCCTCTTCGAAGGAAAGATCAACCTCCTCGATAAATCCGTCAGCCTGCGCAAATGCTGTTTTCAAAGCTTGTTCGGCCGTTATCGCTTCCTGATTATCAGTGGAAGCCCATGCAATCGTGACTCCACCAAAAATAACGGTTGTGACAGCTGCTCCTACTAATAGTACTTTTTTCATGTTTTCTTCCTCCTTCATTTCTATTCATCTTCACTATACCTTTTAGAAATGAGAGAAGAATAAGAGAAAAATGAGAATTTGATTAGAATTCACAATAAGTCTATCTTATAAATTCTGCAATTCATCCACTGTAATAAAGGAGTAGCCTTGACTCGTTAATAATTGAAGGATTTCTTCCAATAGCTGAAGCTCTTCACCTGATTGATCATACATCGGGTGTAAAAGGATAATGGAGCCTGGTTCTATTTTTTCTTGCACATACGCTAACTTATCCTCTGCTGTATCTGGTTCTATGTTCCATGTAATCGTTTCTCGATCGTGCTTCGATAAATAATAGGGTAGACCGAAAAGCTTTTTGCCAAAAGGAGGACGGAAATCAATTTCTTCTTGATAGCCTGCCTCGCGAATTAATTGATCTGTCTTCGTTATTTCCTGCTTAATAAATTGTTGTGATTGGAATATCATTCTTTCATGAGAAAAGGTGTGATTTCCAATTTGATGGCCAGCCTCTACAATTTTTCTAGTTTGTTGTGGGTTGTTCTTCATATCCTTCCCTATTAAAAAGAACGTAGCTTTTGCTTGATAATCATCCAATAATGCGAGAATAGCATCTACCTTTTCAGTCGGCCCATCATCAAAGGTTAGAGCCACCACCAACTCATCTGTTTCTACTTGATTGGTTAGTCCTCCAAAAATCTGAAAACTTCTTGCATTCATAAGGTAATAGGCTGAAGCAAACAGAAGGCATACTATTCCAATAAAACAACAGACTATCAGCGTGATTTTTCGTTTCATCCTATCGCTTCCTTTTTATTTTTATTATATTATAAGTTCTAGTTTGGTAGGATAGTACATAAAATAAAAAAAATTCGTCATAAATATGGCAAAATAGTTTGTTGTTTGGATAAACTTAGTTATAATAGAATATAGAAAAACAGAAAGAACCATGATAAAATATGATAACGCTATCAATTAGAGGCGGAAGGAAGGAGAGTCAACCATGAAAATGATTCAAAATCCTGTATTACTTGGGTTTAATCCGGATCCATCGATACTTCGAGTAGAGGATAATTATTACATAGCTGTATCTACTTTTGAATGGTTTCCAGGTGTACAAATCTATCATTCTAGGGACTTAGTGAACTGGGAACTGATAGGTTATCCTCTTACACGTTCCTCCCAGCTTAACATGCTAGGAAATTTGAACTCAGGCGGTGTTTGGGCACCATGTCTTTCCTATTCAGATGGAACTTATTATCTTATTTTTACGGATGTGAAGAGTAGAAAGGGAGCATTTAAGGATACCCATAACTATTTAGTGACAGCAGAAAGTATTACAGGGCCATGGTCAGACCCAATTTATCTAAATAGTAGTGGCTTTGATCCATCCTTATTCCATGATGAGGATGGGAAGAAGTGGTTAGTCAATATGATTTGGGATCATCGCAAGGGCACGAACTCTTTTGCGGGTATTGCTCTACAGGAATATTCCGTTAAAGAGCAAAAATTAGTCGGACCAATACGAAATATCTTTAAAGGGACAGAGTTAAGAAAAACGGAAGCACCACACGTATACAAAAGAAATGGCTACTACTATTTATTAACAGCCGAAGGTGGCACAGAATATGATCATGCAGCAACAATGGCTCGCTCTCGATCGCTTTTTGGTCCATATGAGGTGGATCCAATGAACCCGATCTTAACCTCTGATAAGTCTGATGAAGATCAGTTGCAAAAAGCGGGACATGGTTGCTTGGTCGAAACACAAAATGGAGAATGGTATATGGCACATTTATGTGGGCGACCTGTGATCGATAAAAAATGTATTTTAGGTAGAGAAACGGCTATACAAAAATGCTACTGGACAGACGATGATTGGCTTCGTATCGAAAATGGTCCAAACCCAAGCAAGGAAGTACCGGCACCTGATCTGCCAGTGTCAGAAGCAGCAACCATTCCGCTTCACGATGATTTTAATGAAGAGACACTAGCTTTACATTGGAATGCATTAAGAAGGACCTTTGAAGAAAAATGGTATTCGCTTAAAGACCGTCCTGGTTATCTCCGTCTATATGGGGAAGAATCGATGAATTCGTTTCATCGTCAGAGTATGGTAATGAGGCGACTTGAGCATTTCCAAGTAGAATTAGAGACCTCTGTAGAATTTGAACCAGAAAATTTCCAGCAAATGGCAGGATTGATGATTTATTATGATACAGAGGATCATGTGTATTTACGCATAACAGAACACGAAACCTTAGGAAAATGTATTGGAATCATCGAAACAAAATATGGAAGCTATGATGAATTGCTAGAAAAGGATATCGCACTTCCTAACGATCAACCAATCTATTTAAAAGCAGTCATTCATGATCATTTATTACAATTTTACTACCGATTAGATACAGATGAATGGCAGCAGATTGGCGAAAAAATAGACATTGGTCACTTATCAGACGACGATTCTGATTATGTACGATTTACAGGAACGTTTGTCGGTATGGCCGCACAGGATCTGAGTGGACAGCATAAAAAAGCTGATTTTGATTATTTTAACTATAATATTTTAACATAGGAGGTAATTTTCTTGAAAAAAGCATTAATCTTTCAAGGTGGTTGGGAAGGACATGAACCAAAACAAGTAGCAGATATACTAGCAGGTTTATTAGAAGAAAAGGATTTTCAGGTTAAAATCACGGATACGTTAGAGACACTGAAAGAAGATGATCTGACAGAATATGATTTGATTGTACCAAACTGGACACAAGGTACAATCGAACAGGATCAGCTACAGCCGTTATTGAAAGCAGTTGAACAAGGCACAGGATTGGCAGGACTTCATGGTGGAATGGGTGATTCCTTCCGGATGGAGGTAGACTATCAATTTATGGTTGGTGGCCAATGGGTCGCACACCCTGGTAATGATGGAGTAGAATACAAGGTGCATATCAAGGATCCAGATCATCCGTTAACAGAAGGAATGGAGGATTTTACAGTAGTATCTGAGCAATATTATATGCATGTTGATCCGGCCATTCATGTTCATGCAACGACTCGTTTCCCTGTTGCAGAAGGACCATATCAAACAAATGGAGAAGTGGATATGCCAGTTGTATGGACGAAAAAATGGGGAGAGGGAAAGGTTTATTACTGTGGGTTAGGTCATGTCGCGGAAATTGTCAAAATGCCAGAGGTACTTCAATTAATGCAAAGAGGTATGACTTGGGCAAGCAGATAGGAGTGGAAGCATGAATCAATTAAATGTAGGTATTATTGGTTGTGGAAATATTAGTCGAATCTATTTGGAAAATGCAAAGCGCTTTAAGAATTACACGATTCAAGCCGTGGCAGATTTGGTGCTTGATCGTGCCAAAAGTCATGCAGCGGAATATGGGGTTCCAAAGGCCTATACGACAGAGGAGCTTTTGTTAGATCCTGAAATTGATTTCGTTATTAATTTGACGATACCAGCTGTTCATGCGGAGATAGCGATAAAGGCATTGGAAAATGGCAAGCATGTATATGGCGAAAAGCCTCTAGCAGTTACAAGAGAAGAAGCGAATAAAATGCTAGAGTTAGCCAAAGAAAAAGGATTATATATCGGAAATGCACCTGATACCTTCTTAGGGGGAGGGATTCAAACATGTAAGAAGCTTTTGGATGATGGTGTGATTGGCAAGCCTATTTCAGCTACGGCGTTTATGATGATCCCAGGACACGAGCGTTGGCATCCGGATCCTGCCTTTTATTATCAGGTAGGTGGTGGTCCTTTATTCGATATGGGTCCTTATTATTTAACAGCCCTTATTGCATTAATTGGGCCAATCAGTCGCGTAACAGGGTCTGCCCAAATGACCTATAAGGAACGTACGATTACTAGTAAACAAAAGTATGGCGAGAAGATTAAGGTCGAAACTCCAACACAGATTAATAGTGTTTTAGATTTTGAAAATGGTGCCGTCGCTTCCATGGTCATGAGCTTTGATACATGGCATCATCGATTACCACATATCGAGATATATGGGACAGAAGGAAGCATGATCGTTCCAGATCCGAATACATTCGGTGGCCCTGTTATGATTCGGAGAAAAGACGACAGTGATTGGACTGAGGTTCCTTTAACACATGGGTTTACCGATAATAGCCGGGGCTTAGGGGTTGCTGAGATGGTCGATGCTATTTTAGCCAAACGAACTGCAAGAACAGATGGAACGCTCGCCTACCATGTGTTAGATATTATGCATGGGATACATGATGCCTCATCAGATGGGAAGCATTATATTGTTCCAAGCCATTGCAAACAGCCAGAGCCGTTACCAGAAGGAATAGCTGAGGACTATTTTGCATAAAAACGATGAGTGAGTTTTACCAATCATTTTGCAGAAAGGATTAGGTGATGGAAATGAAGTTAGGTGTATTTGCTGTACTATTTGGTGATAAGTCATTGGAGGAAGCTTTGGATAAGGTAGCAGAAGCAGGTCTTGAGACGGTGGAGATTGGCACAGGGGGCTATCCAGGTAATGCCCATTGTAATCCCGATGAATTATTAGCAGATGAAGGAAAGCTATCTGCCTTTAAAGAAGCATTTGAGCAAAGAAACTTAGAAATTAGTGCCCTTAGCTGTCATGGAAACCCCCTTCACCCGAACAAAGCAATAAGCGAACAGCATCATAAGCAATTTGAAAAAACCGTCCTACTTGCTGAAAAGATCGGGGTAAATACGGTGATCACCTTCTCAGGATGCCCAGGAGAATCAGAGCATTCGAAGTATCCAGTATGGGTAACTGCTGCATGGCCAGATGATCACCCTGAAGTACTCGAATGGCAATGGCAAGAGCGCGTCATTCCGTATTGGAAGAAGCAAAATGACTTCTTGGCGGAACACGGTGTACGAGTAGCGATTGAGCCACATCCTGGCTTTGTTGTCTACAATAATGAAACCGCCCTAAAATTAAGAGAAGTCTGTGGAAACCAAATTGGTGTTAACTTTGACCCAAGTCATTTATATTGGCAGCAGATGGATCCTGTTGTCAGCATTAAAGAGTTAGGGAAGCATAAGGCACTGTACCATTTTCATGCAAAGGATACAGGAATGGATGAGCAAAATACAAAAGCAAACGGTGTACTTGATACGAAACCATACAGTGATGAATTAAATAGGGCATGGATATTCCGAACCGTTGGCTATGGTCATGGAGAGGAAGAGTGGAAGCGAATCATCAGTGCATTACAGCTGATCGGTTATGAAGGAGCTATCTCGATCGAGCATGAGGATAGTTTAATGTCTGTTGAGGAAGGGTTTCATAAAGCCGTAGAAGTATTGAAAAATGCATTAATCAAAGAAAAGGTTGGTGAAATGTGGTGGGCATAACAAGTAAACCTGTAAGAATTGGAATGATAGGATATCAATTTATGGGAAAAGCACATAGTCATGCTTATCGTGATTTACCATTTTATTTTGACAATCCATTAAAGCCTGAGCTAAAAGTCATTGCTGGAAGAAATGAAGAGGCCGTGAAGGAAGCACAAGAAAAAATGGGCTGGGAAAGCTATGAAACCGATTGGCGAAAAGTAGTGGAGCGAGACGATATTGATGTGATTGATATTGTGACACCGAACCATACACATGCCGAAATTGCGATTGCGGCAGCAGAAGCGGGTAAGCATATCATTACAGAAAAGCCTCTTGCGCTAACTGTGGAAGAAGCAGAGCAAATGCTAGCAGCAGTGAAGAAGAACGGGGTAAAGCACATGATTTGTCATAATTATCGCTTTGCCCCTGCTGTACAGTTTGCCAAAAAGCTGATCGAACAAGGCAAGCTTGGACGTATTTTCCATTATCGTGCTCATTATTTACAGGATTTCATCATTGATCCTAGCTTTCCACTAGTCTGGCGCTTGAAAAAGGAAGTGTCTGGATCTGGTGCCTTAGGGGATATCGGTGCACATAGTATTGACCTTGCTCGTTTTTTGATTGGAGAATTCACCGAAATTGTTGCGACAATGGAAACCTTTATTAAAGAACGTCCAATTGGTGAAATGACGGGTGGTTTAAGTGCGAAAGGCGATTCAACGAAAATGGGTGAGGTCACGGTGGATGATGCTGTAGCGTTTCTCGCTCGATTTGAGAATGGAGCACTAGGGACATTTGAAGCAACTCGTTTTGCTAATGGTAATCGCAATAAGAATAAATTTGAAATCAATGGGGAGAAAGGCTCTGTTCGTTGGGATATGGAAAATATGAATAACCTAGAACTCTACTTAGCGAGTGATGAGGAAGGAGAACAAGGCTTCCGTTTAATCAATTGTACCGAGGAAGTGCATCCATATGTTGGAGCGTACTGGCCTGCTGGGCATATCATTGGCTATGAGCATACGTTTATTCATTTAATTGACGAATTTTTCCGAGGGATTGCAGAGGATTACCAACCAGCACCGAATTTTGAGGATGGTGTCCAAAATCAAAAATTGCTTGATGCGATTGAACAATCTGCGGAGGAAAGACGTTGGATTAAGCTCTGATGAAAAAGAATCCTGTAATTTAGCATACAAGGAGTGACAGATGTGAGCAATAGGATGAAGGCTGCCGTATTAAATAAACCTTTGGATATAGAAGTGAAAGAAGTACCGATTCCAGAAATCCAAGCAGATCAGGTCCTAATCAAAGTACACTGTATAGGAATTTGTGGTTCGGATGTTCATTACTATGAGCATGGAAAAATTGGTCGATATGAGGTAAAGGAGCCAATCATTTTAGGTCATGAAATGGCTGGCGATATAGTGGCAGTTGGTGACAGTGTCAGAAATCTAACAGTTGGAGAAAGGGTTGCGGTAGAGCCAGGTGTGACCTGTGGTAGATGTGATTATTGCAAGGAAGGTCGCTACAATTTATGTCCAGATGTGGTTTTTATGGCAACACCACCAGTTGATGGTGCATGGGCGGAATATGTCGCTGTCCGTAGTGATTTTGTCTTTCCATTACCTGATGGGATGAGCTATGAAACGGGGGCATTACTCGAACCGTTTTCCGTTGGGATGCATGCCATGAACCGGGGAAAGGTAAAGCCTAGTGATCGTATGCTCATTACAGGACTTGGCCCAATAGGACTGTTGACAATACAAGCGGCTCGGCTATATGGGGTAAAAGAGATTTATGCAACAGATGTTGTACCATTTCGCTTAGAATTAGCCAAGAAATTAGGAGTAGCTGCTGTGATTGACCCATCTAAGGAATCATTAGCTGAGAGATTAGAGCAATTGACAGCTGGAAAAGGTATGGATGTATCAATAGAAACGTCTGGAAATCCGCGGGCAGTACAGGACGTCTTGACCGTGACAAGAAGAGGTGGAAGGATAGTTCTCGTCGGTCTGCCGGCAGCAGAGGAAATTGGCATCGATATTACGCATTTAGTTGACTCAGAGTATGATGTTCATGGACTTTTTCGCTATGTCAACACCTATCCCGCGGCAATCCAAGGCTTGAGTGATCAGGAAATGAATATAGAACAGATCGTTACCCATCAATATTCTCTGGATCAAATAGAAGAAGCCGTTGAAAAAGCTAGAATTGAAAAGGATACGAGTATTAAAATTATGATCTATCCTGATCGTAGTCTTTTAAACTCTTAATTTGTTGAACATGAGAACAGCTTATTTTGGGATTCGCAAAATAAGCTGTTTTTTGACAACTTTAGAAAAATACTTACTTTTTCTGGGCGATGTGCTATAATTTATGTGAGAATAATGACTAAAGTTAAGAGAATAGGATGAAGACCAGGTGGAAACGAGAGCTAATCGAAAAAAGTCTAAAAAAAAGTGGTGGCTTTTGACACCATTAATCATTATCTTTCTTATTATTGTTGGGGTAGGCATATATGCTTGGACTATTATTAACAATGTAGAGAAAACGGTTGATACGAAAATGCATGAGCCAGTTGATTCGATTGATTTGCAAGAGGTTAAGAAAAAGCTAAATGCGACAGAGCCTCTTAATATTCTACTTTTAGGAGTAGACCAAAGAGGTAATGATAAAGGAAGATCGGATGCATTAATGGTGCTAACTTTAAAGCCAGAGAAGGATGAAATGCAGATTGTTAGTATTCCTCGTGATACACGTACGTTAATTGTAGGTGAAGGTTATGAGGATAAGATTAATCATGCCTATGCCTTTGGTGGAGCAGATATGTCTGTTCAGACGGTAGAAAACTTCCTAGGGATAGAGCTTGATTATTTTGTTCGAATTAATATGGAAGGTTTAAAGGAGTTAGTAGATGTTGTCGGTACGATTACGGTAAATAACGAAATTGAGTGGTCTGACGGAAAATATAATTTTACAAAAGGTCCTATTGAGATGGATGGCGAAAAAACTTTGGCCTATGTTCGAATGAGAAAACAAGATCCAGCAGGTGATTTTGGCCGAACAGAAAGACAACGTAAGGTGATTGCTGGCATTATCGATAGTGGAGCAAACATTGCCAATGTCACTAAAATTCATGAAGTCATCGAGGTGATGGGAAATAACATGACGACAAGTCTCCAGTTCGATGATATGAAAGCATTACTTGATGGCTATAGTGATACAAGGAAAAAAATAACCAACTATCAGGTACAAGGATCTGGTACAAAAATTGATGGTATCTATTATTACATTGTGCCACAAGAAGAAGTAGAAAAGGTTCGAAATATGATTCAGGAATAGATAAAAAACAGTCTAGCGTATTTGCTAGACTGTTTTTACTTATAATAGGAATGAATGCTGATATTTTGATATATATTTTGCCCAGCATGCTAAGCCTGCTCCATGCTTAAATCTGCCATCTGTAATCATCCCGCTCATTTCCTCTGGAGTAATCAAGGAAACAGAGATATCCTCTGTAGGGTCTAATGCTTGGTCTCTCACCTTAAACGCATTTTTAGCAAAAAACAAATGAATTTTCTCCGTTGTAGACCCAGGGGATGGGAAGAAGTAGTCGAAGGATTCCCATTCCAGTGATTGATAACCCGTTTCTTCTAACAGTTCGCGTTTGGCAGCATAAAGAGCCTCTTCCTCGTCCTCTATCATGCCAGCAGGGAGTTCAAATTCCCATGACTGAACAGCATGCCTGTATTGCTTCAACAGAATAATTTCTTGATCTTCTGTTATGGCCAGAATACATACACCATCACGAAACTGTATATAAGAGAAATTTTTTGCCTCTTCATTTGTGAGCATGATCTCATCGATGGTTATCTTGAACCGATCAATTTGGGTTGTTTGCGTTGATGTGATCTTCCAAGGGTTAGCTGTCACTGATTTTCACTCCTCACTTTTTTGTCGGATAAATGATTATCATTTGATAGACAAGTACATATAACCAGATAGCACATAGCGTAATTGATGCCATATTTGGCAATGGGGTAAAATATAAGACAACATAGGCTAATAGCGGTAGAAAAGAAGCAAACCCTGTCATTTTCCATAGCTGCTGGTATTTAAGCTTTCTCCTTAGCATAAAACAAATAAGCCATGCGCCTAATGCTAATATCGAAATACCCGAAATTACGAGAAACATCATCAAAAATGGATAAAAAACGATTACCTGTAGCAAATATTGAGAATACGAGAGTTGTGACACACTCGGATCAAATTGGATGATAATAAGAATGGCATTCGGTAAAAAGGAAAAAAAGAATAATAAAAACAAAAACACTAGTGTATCTCGCATACTTACACGATTCAATTGAAAAAGAGCTTTCTTCCTTGGTAATGTTGCACATAATTTAATGATTGAGAGAATTGTCATGATTTTTCATTTCCTTATCCTGCTTAAGGATTTTCTAGTTTGTGATAATTACTATTATAATAGAGTATAGGTTTTCCTTCATCTAGTTTTATCTCATCCACTTTGGCGATTAATAGTAAATGATCGCCAGCTTCCACTGTATTAATCACCGTACATGCCAGTGTGGTTAAGGCGTCATTTATAACAGGGATCTGATCAAGCATTGTAAAATCATGAAACGCTTTATCGATTTGTTTGGCAAAAATCATAGAAATTTCCTGTTGCTCCTCACGAAGAATACTTACACCAAATCGCTTTATTTTATCTGCATTTTCATAAAAATTAGTTCGATGATCTAATGAAATAGTAATTAATTGAGGGTCCAAGGAAACAGACATAAATGCATTCACTGTCATTCCTTGAACACTACCGTCAAATTCCGTTGTCACAACCGTTATTCCGGTAGCAAATTTACTCATCGCCTTGCGGAATTCTTGTGCCCCCATAGATACGCCTCCTTAAGATGTTTTAAACAATGTTAACCATCGGGAAAATTGGAAGTCTCACTTTAACATAATCATAACACAATATTTTTCTAATCACGATAAATGTTAGTTTGTCCCACTTTAAAAAAAAGCGGGACAATGGTGCCAAAATTAGTGGATCTCTTCATAATCATAAACGACTTCATCTAATTCTGCGTCATAATTGACTAATAAATGATATCCCTCGAAATACCACGCATCTGTTGTATCTATAAAGAAGGTGATGCCGTCCTTCTCTACTTGAGAGATAGGTTCCACCGGTTCCTCCTTCACTTGAAATGCTAGGGAGAAACCTTCGTGAATAGGGCTTGATCCCCCGTATTTTGCTTGAAACTTTACGGTATCACCTTCCGTTAACTCGACTTCCTCTTTAAACCAATTTAATGCATCATCTGATATTTTTATTTCCATTTATGTTCACTCCTCACCAAAGCCTATAATATTACAATAACGTGAAAAACGTCTAAAGTGTAATGATTTGTTCGAACATCTTAAGGGCTATATAGGTAGGATTCCCATAATTTGCTTGCTTCACACTTCTTCATGATAATTTTAACTAAATAGGAGATAACTAGTTTTAGAGAGATGAATAGAAGCATTTTCTTTGTAGCTTCGGAAAATGCTTGCTAGGGCTTGGAGATTTTTTCTAAGGTAGGGATTAGGTTATGAAAATATGGCTTGATAATAAAATCCTTTGCTCCGTGCTGAAGGGCGACCATCACATTTTCTTTTGTAGCGAGGGAGGATACGATAATGATATTCGCACACTGGTCCAGCTGTTTAATCTTTTTTAATGCCGTTAAGCCATCCGTAACCGGCATGATGATGTCTAGTAATACCATGTCTGGGTGGTGTTTTTGGTAAAGCCTCACCGCATCAATTCCATTCGCAGCTTCTGCGATGACGACATAGGCGTGCTTTTCTAAGATATTTCGTAGCCATTTGCGCATAAAGGCGGAATCATCAGCGATAAGGATCGTTTTCATCGGTTTTCTACCCCTCCCTTCATTATCCTACTGATCTTTTTATATTTTACCTTATGAATGAACTATTTTGAAGAAAATTCGACTAATTTCTAGCTTATTTTTTAGGGAAACCCGCATTCGCTGGGTTCTTTAGCGGATGCGTTAGCTTTNNACTTTGGACTTCAAAATTTTCGTATCGTTGCATTATTTCCGGCAAGAATGTTATGGTTTCCTAACGTATAAAAAAAGAACCTGATAGGCCCTACCAGGTTCTCCATACTAAATATTGAGCGTTTACATTGTTGATTAAATATAATAAAGCTTAAAATTAATATCTTGATTATGATTACCAAATTCTCGGCCAAACAAGGTTACCCCGCCTACATTTTCTGCCTCTTTTTTTACTTCGATTCTAAGCTTCCAGCCTTCTGTTCTTGTATCTAAGTCAGAGATGGTTACATCTGACATAGGCTCTCCATCCATATACGTACCGTGCGGGGTAATACGAATCGTTTTTAGTAGCCCATATTGATTAATATTGTGTGGCCACCATTCTGGGGTATACTTCCCACGTGTATCAGCAAAGTCTCCAGGGCTTACCCATGTTCCGAGCTCGACATTGTTTAAGGTAAACGTAATATCAGATGGCCAAACTTCATTGGAAAACGGGAACTCAGATGAAATCTCCATACTGATGTCTAACTGTTGTAGCTCGTCCTCTTCCTTTAAAAAATTCGGGGTTTTATATTCTATAAATCCTTGAGTGAACCATAAAATCCGTGCATCCATACGTTTTGGGTCCATAAAATATTTTGTTTCATCTACTGGTCCTATGAAATCCTTTATTGTTGCCAGTCCACAGGTTGGCAACACATGATAATCTGTATAATGACCGACAGGAACCGAAGTTTCATAGGTAGCAAAGGAATGATAGATTTTTTTCGGAAAATTAATTTCGATATGGTCAACCTTAAGGATCGAAATTCTTTGTAAGCCTGATTTTCCTGGAATTTTTTCTGTCCGAATAATCCCTGCTTTTTCTAACTTTTCAATGTGTTTGGTGACGATGGGACTGCTGATGCCTAATGCCTTCGATAAATCTTTTATGTTCATTTTGTTTTTCGATAATAATTGGATAATTTCTAATCTAACATCACTTGCTAATGCTTCATATACCGGTAAAGAAGATTTATCTATCTCTAACTGCATCTGATACCAACTTCTTTCTATATTATTTCTGCTTTAATTATCACATATATTGGCTTTTTTTGCTATGTAAAACTAATGGAATCAGGTGTCATCATAAACATTCTATGGTTGTATTTTAAACAATTTAGGGTATACCAATAATAACAGTTTTATTTGGAGGTTGAGGATATGGTATTAGCGATTACCGTACTAGTTATTCTTATTCTTATCAATGCATTCTTCGCTGCATCCGAGATTGCGCTAGTCGCATTAAATGATAATAAAATTCAAAAAAGAGCAAAAGAAAAGGATAAAAAATCGATGAAGCTTCAGACTTTACTAGCGGAGCCTGGTCGTTTTCTTGCTACGATTCAAATTGGTATTACGCTTGCTGGCTTCTTAGCAAGTGCCTTTGCCGCAGATAGCTTTGCAGACCCTTTAGCAAAATGGCTAGTATCGGTTGGAATCCCCCTTTCTGAGGCCTTATTAAGAACGATATCAGTTGTAGGAATTACGATTTTACTATCTTATTTTACGCTAGTGATTGGCGAGCTTGTCCCAAAGCAATTGGCATTGCAAAAGGCCGAAAAAATTGCTTATCTCGTTGTCTCTCCATTAATGATACTATTTAAAATAAGTTCACCATTTGTGAAGATCCTTAATTTCTCTACAAATGTTGTCGTGAAATTGTTTGGAGTTGACCCAAATGCCAAAGAAGAAGAGGCGAATGAAGAGGAAATTCGCATGCTAGTAGATATTGGTGGTGAACGAGGTACGATCGAAGTAGATGAAAAACAGATGATTCATAACATATTTGAATTAAATGATAAAGAAGTATCAGATATTATGACACACCGTACGGAAATAAGTGCAATTGATATCACCATGTCGATACAAGAAATCTATCAGCTCATGAACGATAAGCGTTTCACGCGATTTCCTGTATATGAAGGAGATATCGACCATATCATCGGTGTCCTACATACAAAAGATATGATTTCTCTCATGACTAGTAGTGACTCTCCATCGATTAAGCCTATCTTGAGAAAGCCACTGTTTGTTCTCGAATCACAGTCAATCGACGAAGCATTTCGTGAGATGAAAAGGAATAATGTTCATATTGCTATGGTTGTCGATGAATATGGGGGAATTGATGGTATGGTAACAATTGAAGATATCATCGAGGAAATCGTTGGGGAAATTAGTAGTGAGCATCATCTCCCAGGAGAGCAGGAGAACTTTGGCTGGAAAAAAATAAATTCGCATCAGTTTGAGGTAGATGGTACAACACATCTCTATTTACTAGAGGAGATGTTCGGGGTGGAGCTTCCTACAGAAGAATTTGAAACATTAAATGGTTTTCTTTTGAGCCAATTAGGGTATATACCGCAAAAGGAAGAGTTACCGACTATTACCTATAAAAATTTAGTCTTTGAGATTGTGGAAATCACGGATTATCGAATTGAAAGAGTATGTGTAACATTAGAAAACGACAAGGGGGATTAACTATTGAAACACCATTACCAGACTACAAAGGAAGATGTTTTAAAACAATTAGAGGTTGATAAGAAAGGACTCCAGGAGGATCAAGTCAAAAAACGATTAGAAGAAGAGGGATATAATGAAATAGCAGATAGAGAGAAGGTCCCCACATGGAAATTGTTTTTAGAAACCTTCAAGGATGCAATGGTTGTAGTTCTTCTCATTGCAGCGATCGTCCAGCTCGTGTTAGGTGAAGTGATCGAATCGATCATTATTTTCCTCGTTATTTTGTTAAATTCCATTATCAGTGTTGTTCAGACAAAAAAAGCAGAGAGCTCATTGGATGCATTAAGGGATATGTCCGCACCTGAAGCAAAGGTCGTACGCAATGGCTCGACGAAAACCATTATGGCACGAGAGCTAGTACCAGGAGACATTGTAAAGCTCGAGGCTGGTGATTACATTCCGGCAGATGGCCGTTTATTAGAAGCAGAGTCTCTTAAAGTAAACGAAGGGATGCTAACAGGTGAATCAGATGCAGTTGAAAAGACAACAGCCCCGTTAGAGGAAGAAGTGACGATTGGGGATCAAGTGAACATGGTTTTTAGTAGTTCTCTCGTCGTCAATGGCAGGGGGACATTTGTTGTCACTGCTACAGGAGAAAAAGCGGAAATTGGTAAAATTGCCGAAATGATCGAAACAGCAGAAGCGAAACAAACCCCATTACAACGTAAATTGGATTCCTTTAGTAAGAAGCTAGGGATTGCCATACTGTTGATTTGTATCATTATTTTTGCAGTTCAAGTTGGAAGACTGTGGTTTAGTGATGCAGATGTAGATATGACAAAGGCCATTCTAGATGCACTGATGTTCTCTGTTGCCATTGCGGTTGCAGCGATTCCAGAGGCATTGCAATCGATTGTAACGATTGTGTTATCTGTTGGGACGAATAAAATGGCTAAGCAGCATGCGATAATTCGCCGTTTACCTGCTGTCGAAACATTAGGCTCGACTCGTGTCATTTGTACAGATAAAACAGGTACGTTAACAGAAAATAAAATGACCGTGACCGATTTTTATTTACCTGAAGTGGATAAGCCTTTTTCCGATAATAAATGGGATAAAAGTGAACAATTATTAATGCAAACAGCCGTCTTATGTAATGACTCCTATATTAATGAAGATAAAAAGGAAATAGGAGACCCTACAGAGATTGCCTTGATTCATTTGGCAGAGGATAAAAAGCAATCCTATAAGGAGATGAGGGACAAGTACCCTCGAAAAGCAGAGCTACCGTTTGATTCAGATCGAAAAATGATGTCAACCGTACACGAAATCGATAAAGAAACCCTTATGCTCATCAAGGGTGGTCCTGATGTTATGCTTGAGCGTGCTCAGTATATATTAGTGAATGGAGAAAAGCGAGAGCTGTCAGCAGAATGGTTGCAAAAATTACAAGAGCAAAATGAATCTTATTCGAAGCAAGCGCTAAGAGTATTAGCATTTGGGTATAAAAAAATAGACGAAGAAAACCCAAGCTTATCGGTAGAAGATGAAAAAGATTTTGTTTTAATCGGACTAATGGCGATGATGGATCCACCTCGTGAAGCAGTGTATGGGTCGATTGAAGAAGCAAAAAAGGCAGGTATACAGCCTGTTATGATCACAGGGGACCACAAGACAACAGCGGAAGCGATTGGTCGCGAAATTGGTTTGATGGAGGAAGGCGACATTGCTGTTACTGGTAAAGAGTTAGATAAAATGTCAGAACAAGAGCTTGATGAAAAGCTTGAGAGGATTACCGTTTATGCCCGCGTATCCCCAGAGAACAAAATTCGCATCGTGAAGGCATGGCAGGAAAAAGGACAAATTACGGCAATGACCGGGGATGGTGTTAACGACGCCCCTGCTCTGAAGCAAGCGGATATTGGCATTGGTATGGGAAGCGGAACGGATGTGGCGAAGGATTCTGCTGCGATGATTTTAACCGATGATAATTTTGTCTCCATTGTGAAGGCAGTCGGTGTCGGTAGAACGGTATTTGATAATATTAAAAAAGCCATTGCCTATTTGTTTGCCGGAAATTTAGGGGCGATCATTGCTATCTTATTCGCGGTGATTATGAATTGGGCAAATCCATTTACCGCCTTACAGTTACTTTTTATAAATCTAGTCAATGATTCACTTCCTGCTATTGCATTAGGGGTAGAAAAACCAGAACCGAATGTGATGAAGCGAAAGCCTCGCGATATTAAGGAAGGAATATTTGCTGGTGGCACCTTACGATCTGTGACGATAAGAGGGATATTAATCGGCGTTGCGGTCATAATCTCTCATTATATCGGTTTACAGCACTCGGATGAGATGGGAGTCGCTATGGCCTTTACGACACTCATCTTATCGCGTACGTTACAAACATTCCCAGCAAGGTCCAATGTTCAAACAGCCATTGGTGCAGGCATTTTTCAAAATAAGTATGTGATTGGTGCTGTACTCGTTGGGTTTTTACTTTATACGATTACGATTCTACCGTTTGCCCGTGATATCTTCCATATACCTGCTGAATTTGGCTTGAGCAAATTCGCCATTGCTTTTGGCCTAGCATTAGCGAGTATGATTTTAATGGAAGTAGTGAAACTGATCCGAAATAAGAAATGATATGGAATAGAGAGGCGGTTGTGCTTCTTATGTAACTGGTATGAAAGGCAATTTGAAAAAGAGGGGAAGCTTGGAGATAAACCGCATTTTGACTTAGGAAGGCGATCGGAAGCACAAATTGTCTAATATATGGAGATTTTGAAGCAAGAAAAAGTTCGAAACTGTCCAATGTAGCGAGGCACAGTGAAGAGGAAGCTTAACTAGTTAAATCTGTCAGCCATTTGTTGCAGTTTCCTCGCTACCATTACTACCTATTGGAAGGGAATCGATATTGTGAAAAAATTGGTAATTTTAGGTGGGGCGGGTGTAGTTGGCGAAGCATTATTTCATGGCTTGAAAAGCAGCTACAATATCCTGAACCTTGACAGAGCGATTGGCCAAGCTGATGCATCCCACCAATATGTGGATGCTACCAAATATCAAGAGCTTTTGGAAAAAATTCCTGAAGATACTGATGTGATCATTAATTTATTACGGATGGAGACAAGTCAGGCAATTGAGGAAGTGGACACTTTTGATCAAATGACCGACGTGTTTTTTAAAGCGACCTATTATACGATGCATGTTGCTAACACAAAGAAAATACCGAAAGTGATTTTTGCTAGTAGTAATCATGTCACAGATTATATGGAAGAGAATGGATTATCTAAATTGGGAAGAGAAATTACAACAGAGGATTATCCATATGCAAAGGGCTTATACGGGGTACTGAAGCTTGCCTCTGAGCAGGCTGGCTTTATCTTTTCCTTAAACACAGAGCTTTCTGTTATTAATATACGAATTGGATCTGTACCGAAGGAGGAGGAGCTGAAGGCAGTAGAAGGAAATGAACGGTTAAAAAGGACGTTATTGTCAAAAGTAGATTTAATTAATCTTTTTACTGCAGCAATCGAATCAGATAGAAGGTTTGGTACCTACTATGGGGTTTCTGATAATCCCGATAAACCATGGGATCTCACCAATGCAATAAAGGAATTGGGGTACCGACCAAAGCAAAATACGAGTGAACTAAAGAGTAGTGGACTCTAGTCGTGATAGGAGAGCACAGCCTGCATTTTTTATAAAAGGCTGTGCTTTTCACCTTATTTCAATGGATGAACAATCGTAATCGAGGTTCCCCATCCTTCCTTACTGAGAATACGTAATGTATAGCGACTATTGAAGATGAGATCGAGGCGCTTATTAATATTTGCTAAGCCGATGTGCTTGGATGACAATGCTTCAGTGTTGATAGCACGTCTTAATTGATGCAGATTTTCCCTTTGTATCCCTTTTCCATTATCCAAAACGGTAACATGGACATGGTTCTTGATAGCTTGGATTTTTATTTTAATTATTAGTTTTTGATTGGCTTGATGATCGATTCCATGAGACAAGCTATTTTCTATTATCGGTTGCAGCATAAATTTTAGCACCTGTTTATCCAACAGCTTTTCTTCGATATCCCAAATAATTGAAAAAGGATGATCCGAACGTATTTTGATAATTTCAATATAATTTTGCGTGTGATGTATTTCCTCCTTTAAGGTGACGGTATGTTGCTTCATTCGTATCGAGAAATGGAGTATATCTGTTAGGGTTTCTACCATTTTGGTTACTTTGTTCGGTTGTCCTGTTAATGCCATCGCTCTCCAATAGATGATCGTAAGTGTATTCGATAAAAAATGAGGATTAATTTGATTTTGAAGGGCTAACAATTCAGCAGCTTGGAGCTGATACTTCTTCTCCTTCAATTCCTTTTCTAAATTGCTTTGGTTCACATAATTTTTTAAAATTCTTTCGACAATAAGCTGATATTCGTTATCCTTAAACGATAGCTTCTTCGTCCAATTTCCATTTTGACTCGTCGTATTTAAGATAGAGATGATTTTTTGAACATGCTTGGCGTTTTTTTGAGATAAATAATAAATGGTTGTAGCCCCTAAGATCAAGGACAATAGAACTAATAGTATCGTAAACCATGTTAATTGATTCGGGATATAGTAGATAATACGGTCTTCAATGACAGAAATATAGCGAAGCTCGTATTCTTCAGAGAATAATTGATGGACAATATATCTGCGTCCATCTAGCGTGATGGAATAGTGTTCATCCTGATTCTCTAAATCTAATTCAGATGGATCGATTCGATTACTCGTCTTATTCTCATATAGTTTCTGCTGATGTTTATCTAAGACGAAAATATTCTGATCCTCATAATGATTTAGTTCATTCATTAAATCTTCGAAATAGCTTTGGTAAATATTTAATACAATAATGCCTTCCGCTTGCTTCGCATTTGTTTTAAAGATATTTTTATAAATCGAAATAACAGGCTCAGGTGTTTCAAATGAAAACTCTGAAATGCTTCGGGTCTTCATCCATAGCTCCTCCTGATTAGAGGAAGGATCAAACTCCTTCAACCAGTCCGTGTCATGCATGGAGCTGATAGAGATAACCCCATTGGTAGAGGTGAGCACACGATTCTTTTCATTCTTATAATAAATATAGATGGAATGAATATAAGGTGTGGCGATTTCCTTTCGTCGTAATGTCCCTTCACCATATTCGAGATTCCGCTTCTGTTGAAGGGATAAATATTCTGAGTCTAGTATATTTTGAAGGGATAAAATGATCTCAGGATTCCAATTATAGTCCAAGTGTAATAGGTGCATGTCGTTTAGAACAAGGCTTGTCTGTTGGTCTAGCTGCTGAAGTAGGTTCAGGTTATTGGTTGTAATCGATTCTTTCATATATTTGTCGGTAATAAAAATAGCAAATGATCCGAGTAAGAATACCGGTATTAACACAGGAAACAAAAAAAGAACGATATTTTTGATTAATATTTTTTTCATTGTAAGCTAGCGTGATGATCGCTTGATTGGCGGTATTCTCTCGGAGTTATTCCATAAAATTTCTTAAACGTTCTCGTGAAGTTTTTGGGATTGCTATATCCGACAAGCTGGCTGATTTCATACGTTTTATAGTCATAATCATTTAACATTTGTGATGCTTTTTTCATTCTAATTTCGGTTAAATAGGTGGAAAAATTAGTCCCTGTCTTTTCCTTAAAGAAGGTACTCAAATAATTTGGAGACATTTTGCATAGACTAGCTAGATCGTCGAGTGAGATGCTAGCATAATGCTCCTCCACATATTTCTTTATCGTATGAATGATATTATCGGTATAATTTCCTTTCATAGATTGAACTGTTAACGTCGAATCTAGTTTCTTCTTTAGGGTGGAAAATACCTCGTGAATCTCCTCATATTTACCTGGTTTAACGATATAGTCTACCACGCCAAATTTTAACGCTTCCTTCGCATATTGAAAATCACGATACCCACTCAAAATAACAGTATAAACTGGTTGGTGTTGCTGATAGATCTGTTTCGCAAGTTCAAGCCCGTCTATAACAGGCATTCTAATATCAGTAAGAACAACATCAATCGGATTTTGCGATAGATATTCGAGTGCTTTTTCACCGTTCTCACAATCATGGACCATTTCAAAGCCGAGGTGATTCCAAGGGAAATAGTTCTTCAGACCATAACGGATTTCTTTCTCATCATCTACAAGTAATATGTTGTACACTTCTTTTTTCTCCTTTCATGGACCGAAAAGTATCTTATTTTACGAAATCATAAGGAAGGATACTTAATTATGTAAACGCTTAACTTTTTAGTGAAAATATTAATTGTAACCCCTTTTTTAAACAAATGGTCACTATATACTTAATGTAATGATTAATTTATTCATTCATTTTAAAAGATAACAGAAAAAATAACAACCATAGAAGGGAGGGGTGCCAAGGCGTATGGAAAAGTTAACAGACATCATAAGGGTCTTCTGCATTTATCTTTTACAATTAGTTTATTTGAATCTGTTATGGTTCCTTTTTACGATTTTTGGATTGATTGTATTCGGAATCGTCCCCGCGACTTTGGCGGTTTGTAAAGTGCAGCAGCATCTATTAACAGAAAAACATGTACCATCGATATGGAGGCTATTTTGGAGAAGCTATCGCTCTCATTTCGTTAAGGTTAATCAACTCGCCATTGTACTCGGATTAATCGGTTTTGTTATTTATTTTGATATGCAGTTTTTTATGAATCAAGATAGTCTTTTCGGTTATATCATTAGTGTTGGTATGTACATTATGTCGGTGTGGTTCATGATTACCCTTTTGTACATTATTCCAACTTATTTGCGTTATCAACTAAGTCTGTTCGGATATATGAAATATGCTTTTATAGTAGGTATGTTAAATCCTATCAAAACGATTGGCTTTGCCATAGCACTTATCGGTGTGATCTATGTATCCTTAGCATTTCCACAGCTGTTATTCTCTATTGGGGTAAGCTTGACATTTTTTATCGTAATGATCATCGGAAATCATGCCATTGATCATATTCATGGCTTGAAACAAGCATAATTATTTTATGAAAAGGGGAGAATGCACATGATCAAAAAGAGGTATTTTTTATTTCTAGCTTTAGCATTCATTAGTTTATTAGTTGCCTGCTCGAATGATGAAGCATCAAACGATTCGGAGGAAGCAGGTGGAGATAGCGAGAAAAGTAGAATTGCGGATGCTGTGGTGGGGCTCACAGGACAGGCATGACCGCACATTAGAAGTGATTGATTTATATATGAAGGAAAATCCCAATGTAACGATTTCTGCGGAATTTACTGGCTGGGATGGATATTGGGAGAAGATGGCTACACAAGCTGCAGGTGGCAACTTACCTGATATTGTTCAAATGGATTATAAATATTTAGCAGAATATGTGGCGAAGGACTTGTTAGCCGATTTAAACCCTTTCGTCGATAGTAATGCGCTTGATTTAAGTGATGTTGAGGATACCTATATTGATGGTGGAATTATCGATGACAAGCTGTATGCCGTAAATATTGGCGCAAATGCACATGCCATAGTAGTGGATAATGCCATGTTTGAAAAAGCAGGGGTAGCTCCATTAGAGCCTGGTTATACGTGGGAGGAGTTAAAGGAAAAGGCAAAACAGCTCTCTGATAAATTAGGTGATGGTGTGTATGGGGTTCATCCTAATGCAGGAGTCATGGGATTTAAACATTATTTGAGACAGCATGGCAAGTGGCTATATAGTGAGGACGGGACAGAGCTTGGGTATGAGGATGATCAATTATTAGTGGATTACCTACAGATTACTGTAGATATGCTGGAATCTGGAGGTGCAGCCCCACCAGATGTATTTGAGACAGCGGGTACGAATGTCGAGCAATTCCCGATAGTGAATGAAGAAACAGCGATCGTGATGGATATGCACAGCAATCAAATTATCGCCATCGAATCTGCGGCTGGGAGACCATTGGATTTAATGCTCCAACCTACTTTAGAGGGTGGCGAACTTGGTCATTATATTAAGCCAGGCCAATTTTTATCGGTATCGGAGAGCTCAGAACATAAGGAGGAAGCAGCAAAATTTATTAGCTTTTTTACGAATAGTATCGAAGCAAATGAAATTTTAAATGCAGAGCGGGGAGTACCTATTGCCGGAGAAGTACGTAAGCACTTAAAGGAAAATGCAACAGATGCAGGAAGGAAAATGTTTGAGTATGTAGAATTAGCACAGGAATATAGTCGTGAAATTGATCCACCAGATCCACAAGGTTCAACAGAGATTGAATCATTATTTGAAAATGAAGTACAGGATCCGATTCATTACGGTGAAATCACGCCTGAAGAGGCAGCAGAGAACTTTCGAACAAAAGCATCAGAAATATTAGCCAAAAATAAATAATCAACATATGAAGTCATCTTATGAGGAGATGGCTTCTACCTTAATGGTTGGAGGTGTCTAAATGAAAGAGCAAGCAGATGTCGTTAAATATCATCAGAATCGTCGCAAGCTACATAAGCAATGGAAGGTTGATTTGGTTGGTTTCACCTTTATTGCACCATGGTTAATAGGTTTTTTAGGCTTTATTGTAGGACCTATGCTTGCATCCTTGTACTTTTCGTTTACGGATTATGATTTATTATCCTCCCCAACGTGGATTGGATTGGATAATTACCTAAACATGTTCACAAATGACAGTCGATTTTGGCAAGCGATAAAGGTAACGTTTATTTTTGTCTTTGGTAGTGTACCACTTAAATTAGCCTTTGCCTTATTTGTTGCCATGTTGTTCCATACGAAGCGTCGTGGTGTAGGGTTATATCGAACCTTATACTATGTGCCGTCCATCCTCGGTGGAAGTGTAGCAATAGCAGTAGTGTGGAAACAGCTATTTGGTCGTGATGGTGCGATTAATGATATTTTATCATTGTTCGGGATTCCGTCGATTAGCTGGGTAACGAGCCCTGATTTTGCCCTTTCCACCTTAATCCTTTTAGTAGTGTGGCAATTCG
>JACYYK010003707.1_pt1 | contig 37510 bp, 27 predicted proteins | sample 8236871 | NCBI WGS metagenome assembly JACYYK01 (sample SAMN14103087, study PRJNA606662) | landfill metagenome | isolation source: landfill solid waste inoculated with endophyte fungus Paravalsa indica | place: India:New Delhi, Okhla landfill site | collected 2017-11-05 | reverse complement strand
GTTCGAAAAGGAATGATGAAATTAGTTGATTGGCAATATTATGGATTTTCCATTTGTGGGGATGCAGCGAATGGGGAGGATGCTTTAGAGCAAATAATGATCGAACCACCAGATCTCGTAATAACAGATATCCGGATGCCTGTAATAGATGGATTAGATTTAATAGAAAGTTTAAATGAGAAGCTTTCAACAACACCATATTTCATTGTGATCAGTGGTTACAATGACTTTAAATATGCACAAAAAGCATTACGCTACGGAGTTCAGGATTTTATTCTAAAGCCAATAGATCATGAAGAAATCCAGCAAACACTAAAGAAAGTCGTAACAAAGCTGGAAACGGAAAAAAGGACTAAAAAATATAAAGAAAAAATGTTAACGGTTACATTAGTGAAAGGGCTACTTCAAGAGCAGGATAATTTGTTAACATCTGATTCACAACATTTAATGTTTTGTCATGCTAATCAATTCACGGCAATTATTATAGAAGTGAATGGTATAAATAAGGATGCCTATCACATTTATACAAAAACCGATGGATTTTTAGAACAATACACCTATAGTGAAAGTACCGCATTGTTTGAGTTAAGCCCAGGAAAATATTTTCTTTGTATAACAGATCTATTTCTAACGAGAAATGATTTAGAACTTCAAACATTTATAGATAATCTTTATCATTTCTTAGATATGGATGGGATTTTTATCTATGTAGGCATAACCATCAAGCAATTATCTGAGATAAAAAAATCCTTTCAATCTGTCAATCAGACGATCCAATACAAATATATCGACCTACATACCAATATCTTCCTATATCAAAAGCTTCAGCATTTACCCATCTATAATGAAGACTTAGAGGCAGCATTCTATACTAAATTACGTGAATTAATCGAAGAACATCATATGGATGGAATCAAAGAAGCGGTGAAAGAAATGATGGCGTTATTTAATAAAAAACGAATGACTGCAGATGCGATTCATCATGTCATTAACCGAGTCATTCACGATGTACTTGACTTACTTCGCGGTTCATTAGGAGAAGAGCAACGAATTTCTAATGTTAAACAAATAATAGAATGGGAACGTGTGCCACTTACTGCTATTCAATTACAATCCTTAGTAACCGACTTTCTAGTAGAGAGCTCGAAAACCCTCTGTTCATGTTATCAAAACAATGTTCATGCAACCATTCATGAAATAAAAAAATATATTTCTACCCATTTTGATCAGGAGCTCACATTAAAGAGTATTGCTAATAAATTTTATATGAATCCTGTGTATATGGGGCAATTATTTAAAAAAACGTATGGAGTTTATTTTAAAGACTTTCTTTTAAAGCTTCGAATAGACGAAGCCAAAAAATTATTGCGACAGACAGATATGAGAGTGTATGAAATTGCAGAAAAAGTGGGATTTAATAATTCGGATTATTTTGTTACCCAATTCGAAAAAATGGCCGGAAAAACACCTTCACAATACAGAAAATTCATTATTACAAGAGGAATGAAATGAAGGATTTACACTTTAATAATATTAAGATACGCAATAAATTACTTATGATCTATTTTATTTCTGTATTTCTACCAATTGTACTGACGAATATTATCTTTTACTATGTTACTTCAGAGAACGTAAAAGAGCAGAAAAGACAAGATAACGAGTTAGCATTAACTCAAATTTTTAATAGCTTTAAACAAGGAGTGGAGGATGCAGCAGGAGTTGCATCCATCTTGTATTCTGATCCATACGTATCGGAATTGTTAAGCCAGGATTATGAGAGTCCGATAGGTTTTATCCATGCCTATAATAAATACTTTCGAGATATTAATAAATATTCTCCAGTATACTCTACTATTCGATCTATTCATCTATATACAGATAATTCCTCTGTTATTACTGCTGGAGGGATATTTGCGATTGACCCCTCAGTGGAAAAATCCTATTGGTATACCTTTACTAATGAGAAACGAAAGCACTATCCTGCTGTCACAACGATTATGAAAGAAGGAAAAAGAGATCATTTTGCTGTCGTTCGTGATCAAAACACAAAGGATTCCCTGTACGAAAATATTATAATGATACATCTCAATCAGAGCTTTATTGAACTTATTTTAAACAATGCGACATTTGAAGGAAATCTTTATCTAATCAATGACAATGGTATTATTGAATACTCTAATGATTCGGGCATTGAATGGGAGGATCAATCTTTGCTTTTTGAAGATGTAGCGATATCTGACAGGGCAACGATCATACGCAATCAATACCACACTCAATATTTAAATAACTGGACATTAGTAGGAGTCTTATCAGAAAATAACCTGATCGACCAGGTTCGAGAATCTCGATTCTTTATTCTTTACCTTGCTATTTGGAATTTCATCATTCCTTCGATGTTTATCATATATATGACGGGAAATATTCATCTTCGTCTAAATAAAATCTTGAAAAAAATGCGCCAGATGAAAAACCAAAACTTTGAAATTATCAAAGGAGAAGAATATAAAGATGAGATTGGAGTCCTGACAACGGAATATAATCGAATGGCAATGAAGATCAAGGACTTAATCCAAGATGTCTATCTTGTCACGATTCAAAAGAAGGATGTAGAGTTACAAAAAAAAGAAGCACAATTAAAGGCACTTCAAAGCCAAATCAATCCCCACTTTTTGTTTAATGTTTTGGAAACAATTCGGATGCGGAGTGTTCTAAAAGAAGAAAACGAGACAGCGTCCATCATCCAAAATCTTGCGCAGCTACTTCGGAATTCGTTTACTTGGGGAAGAGATTGGGTGCTAGTGAAGGAAGAGGTGCAATTAATTGAATCCTTTCTTAACATTCAACAATACCGTTTCGGAGATAAGATGAGTTATTCGATATATCTACCGGAGGAAGTAGAGAATATGATGATTCCTCATATGATAATCATCCCGTTCGTGGAAAATGCTAGTATTCATGGGATAGAACCTGTAAAGGAAAAAGGGAAGATTGATATTTCTTTTCACCTTGATAAGGATTTGTTAACGTGTATGGTCAGTGATACTGGAATTGGGATAAAAGAAGAGAAATACAGAGCAATTATTCAATCATTAACAGAAGAAGAGATTACTGGTGACAGCATTGGAATCAAAAATGTTTACCAGCGCTTAAAATTTTACTATGGTGAACGATTTGATTTCTCCTTGGAAAGTAGCTATCAACATGGAACCGAAATTAAATTATCGATTCCTTTATTTCGACAAGCCGATCGAGAGTAATTCTAATCCATCATGCGTATTCTTTGATTTTAATCAAAGGATACGCATATTTTGGAAGGTCAATGATGGACATCTATAATTTTCAAAGTATTTTCTAAACTTTTATGGGTGATAAAAGAACTGATAAAACGCTAAAATGAAAGTGCTTACAGAAAAATAAAAAGTGAAAGGGGTAATTAGTTATGTTAAAGAGGTGGGTTTATTTTATAGTTTTTTTATTAGTCACTATGCTTATGCTTGCAGGATGTAATAATGATAGTCCATCAAGTAATACGAATGATGATGGTGATGAAAATTCAGATGGCGAAGTATTTACGTATGACTTTTTTGATGCTTCTGGACCAGGAACAGATATTAATACATCGGAAACAACCTTAGGAAAAATGTTCGAGGAAGAAACAAGTGTCAATTTTGATATCGAGCACATCGTTGGTGATGTTAATCAAAAGATAGGAACAATGATTGCAAGTGGTGAGTATCCGGAATTGTTAAATGCAGAGCAGTCAACAGATGCTGTTATAGATGCAGGAGGCTTTGTGCCATTAAATGATCTTATTAAAGAACATGCCCCAAACCTCTATGAAATGTATAAGCCATACTGGGAATTAATGAAGCGTGAGGATGGGAATATTTACTTGATTTCTTCAGGTGCTCCTCACGGTTATGCTAAACCTGCTAATCTGAATCAAGGAGCTTGGTGGATTAAACGTTCTGTATTAAAGGAATTAGACTATCCACAGCCTAAAACGTTAGAGGATTATTTCGGTATTATCGAAGAATATGCTGCAAAGCACCCGAAGATAGATGGTGCCGATACTATCGGATTTACAGCATTAACTCATGATTGGCGATTTTTTGCATTAACGAATCAACCAATGCATTTAGCTGGTTTCCCAAATGACGGAGGGGTAACGGTTGATATGGATTCTCTCGAGGCAACCGTTTATAACGATAAAGATATGACAAAGGAATGGCTAAAGAAATTAAATGAAATTAACAATAAAGGATTGTTCGACCAAGAAGCTTTTACGCAAAACTATGATGAATATTTAGCAAAAATAACCTCTGGAAGAGTGCTTGGATTTTTCGATTATGGCTGGCAAGTAAGTCAATCCACTAACGCGTTAGGCGAGGATGAAGATTATTACAATGATTATATGGGATTCCCTATCGTATTTGATGAAGGCGTAAAAGATCAATATTTGGATCCAGTAGCATATGTTGCGTCCCCTGGAATGGGTATTACTACCGGTACACCTGAAGAAGATCAAATAAGAATCATTAAATATTTAGATCATATTGCGAAAATCGAAACCCAAAAATTGATTATGTGGGGAATAGAAGGAGAGCATTATGAGATTGATGAGAATGGGCGCTATTACCGAACAGAGGAGCAAATTGAACAAACATCAAAAACAGATTATAGAGAGGAATTTGGCTTTACTTATTTTGAATGGGGATGGCCAAGAATGAGTGGTGAATTTGATGATGGAAATGCGGTTGAGCCAGGCCGTCAGCCGGAAGTAGCTACTTTAAGCTATGATGAAGGAGACAAAGAATTCTTGAATGCATATGGAATTGAAACATTCACAGAGCATTTCTCTGAGCCTGATTCAAGACCTTGGTTCCCTGCATGGGATACACCGATAGAAACTGGTTCCCAGGCAGCTCTCTATGAACAACAGGCAAATGATTTAATGTTGAAAGCTTTCCCTGAAATGATTTTCGCAGAGCCAGGTGATTTTGATGCGATGTGGGAAACATATAAGAAAGAATTTTCTCAATTGCCTGCTGAAGAGTATGAAAAAGTAATTACTGATTCGGTAAAAAGAAAAGTAGAGCTTGTAGAGAGTGTCGAATAATTTCGAAAGCGGAGGGCTGACTTATTGCAGCCTTCTCCTTTTTCCATATCCAACATATTAGCTATGCAAAGGGGGATTAATCTTGCAATCAGAAACAACGTCCGATGTACTACTTACTCCAAAGAAAGAAAAAGGTTTAAAGGCTTTTTTACGTAAATGTAAACAACAGCAAACCCTTTTATTAATGACCATACCATTTGTCATATGGGTCATTATATTTAAATATTTACCGATTTGGGGCTGGACTATGGCCTTTCAAGACTTTAAGCCAGCTCTTCGTTTTTCCGAACAGGAATGGGTCGCTTTCAAGCATTTTCTGTTTTTGTTCACTGACGATAGATTTCTAGGGGTACTTCGTAACACATTGGCTCAAAGTATTATTAATTTAGTACTCGGGTTTGTAACAGCCATTGGTTTAGCGATTCTATTAAACGAATTATCAAATATTAAATTTAAACGAGTGGTCCAGACGATTAGTTATTTACCACACTTTTTGTCTTGGGTTGTAGCGGCTGCATTAGTATCTTCCGTATTATCCATAGATGGAATCTTTAATGACCTGTTAACTAGTTTAGGACTTATAAAGGAAGACATTTTATGGCTGGGAGTAGGGGAATACTTTTGGGGAATCTTAGGTGCTGCTGAAACATGGAAGAATGTAGGGTGGAATGCGATTATTTACTTGGCAGCAATTTCGATGATAGATCAAGAACAATATGAAGCTGCCAAAATAGACGGTGCCTCTCGTTTGCAAAGAATTCGTCATATTACTATTCCTGGAATGAAGTCCGTTATTGTGGTCTTATTAATTATGAATATTGGATATATTTTGGAATCAGGTTTTGAGCCACAATACCTATTAGGAAATGGAATGAACGTGGAGTATTCCGAGAATATCGATGTTTTTGTTATCAAGTATGGGATATCGATGTTTAATTTTTCGCTAGCGACTGCAGCTGGGATCTTTAAAACAATTATTAGTTTTATCTTTTTGATCGCAGCGAATTCCTTTTCTAAAAAAATGGGCCAAGGCGGACTTTACTAGGAGGTGTGTGGATTGGAATTTTGGAAGCTTCAAAAAAGCGGGATGGGAAAAACAAGAGAGGATATTATCTTTGATACTTGTAACGTTATTTTCCTCGTTCTTTTATGTGTAGTTATGCTATATCCTTTTTTAAACCAGGTCGCTATCTCTTTAAATGATGCAACCGATTCAGTAAAAGGTGGAATATATCTATGGCCAAGAGAATTCACATGGAATAATTACTCACATGTATTCGAAGAAGCAGCTGTCATTCAGGCGATTATTATTTCGGTTTTACGAACGCTTATTGGTACAGGGGTCGGATTACTTTGTACTGCAATGGTAGCTTATGCTATTGCACAACCAAAATTTATGTTCAAAAAATCTGTCACTATTATCTTTATTATGACAATGTACTTTAATGGTGGGCTAATACCAACATTTTTACTGATGAAAGAGTTGCAGTTAATAGGCACATTTTGGGTGTATATACTACCTACACTCATTAGTGCATTTAACCTTATCATCATGCGATCCTTTATCGAAGGATTGCCGAAAAGTATTTTCGAATCAGCAAGGATCGATGGGGCAGGGGATTTTCGAATATTTTTTAAAATTGTTCTTCCACTGTCTTTACCTGTACTTGCAACGGTGGCTTTATTTGTGGCAGTATTTCAATGGAATCAATGGTTTGATGTTTTCTTATATAATTCGAGTAATGAACATTTAACCACTTTACAATATGAATTAATGAAAATCTTACAAAATTCTAGTACTACGTCAAGTGGAGATATGGCGTCAGCGTTTGCTAACTCATCGGATTCTGGATCTAATCAAGTTACACCGAAATCCATTCAAGCGACGATGACAATTGTTGCAAGTGTTCCAATTATTTTAGTTTACCCATTTTTGCAAAAGTATTTTGTGAAAGGGATGACACTTGGAGCAGTAAAATAGATAAGCTTATTACAAAAAGTCTCGAAAAGAAATATTTCTTTTCGAGGCTTTCTTTTATTCCATAAATATTGATTATCCTTGATCCTGCTCTCTAACTAACTAATAAAAAAAATAAAATACTACCATTCTAGTATATTGACAAATAAAAATATTCGATTTATAATAAGTGCAACGATTAAACAAAGTGCAGATGAGTTCTTTGTAAAGGAATATTTTGTTTTAACTAGCATACTAGTCATACTAGGGTTTAACAAAAAATAAGAGAAAATGACTTTACACTCATTTTAATGTAAGCCTTTTCTTTGTTGACAGAAGCTACATAAGGGGGAGATGGAATGGAGCAAACGAATAAAAATCCTGAAACAAGATTATCAAAATGGAGATTGTCGAGAGAAAGTGGTATGAGAGTAGTTTTAAAAGATTGGCAGCTATATTCTCTCATTATTATTCCAATCGTTTACTTAATCATTTTTAAATATGTTCCTATGTTTGGAAATATTATTGCGTTTAGAAGATTTATTCCTGGTGGAAATATTATCGGGGAAGAGTGGGTAGGATTTCATTATTTTAAGATGTTTCTTAGTGATCCAACCTTTTATAATGTTTTTGCTAACACATTAATATTAGCGCTGTTATTACTTATTATTACTTTTCCAGCTCCGATTATTTTTGCTTTATTGCTGAACGAGGTAAAGACCCGATTGTTTAAAAGATTTGTTCAAACAGCTTCTTATTTACCACACTTTTTTTCGGTAGTAGTCGTTGCAGGTATGGTATTCGAGTTAGTAGCATTAAATGGTCCAATCAATGGTTTGCTTTCCTTCCTAGGTCTAGAAAAGGTTAATTTTATACAGATGCCAGAATGGTTTAGGACCATTTTTGTAAGCGTTGACTTATGGCAAGGACTAGGCTGGGGAGCGATTTTATATTTAGCAGCACTTACTGGAATTAATGAAGAGTTATATGAGGCAGCTAGAATTGATGGGGCAAATAGATGGAAGCAAACGATCCATATTACGATTCCTGGAATATTGCCAACCATTGTGGTGCTTTTAATCTTAAATATTGGGAATTTCCTTCAAATTGGCTTTGAAAAGGTATTACTACTCTACAATCCACTCACATATGAAACGGCGGATATCATTGCTACTTATGTGTACAGGGTTGGTCTTGAATCTGGAAGCTTTAGTTATGGTACTGCTATAGGTCTATTTGAATCAATCATAGGTTTAATTTTAGTCTTTGGTGCGAACTATTTATCACGTCGAATAACTGACAACAGCTTGTGGTAGGGGGGATCTAGATGAAAGAGTCTTGGCAATATAAACTATTTAAAATCTTTAATGTGACGGTTTTATTATTGATTGTTTTTGTTACTTTATTTCCATTTTTCAATATTGTAGCACAATCATTTAGTTCTGAAGCTTATATTAATGCAGGGAAGGTTAGCTTATGGCCAAAGGGCTTTAATATGGAGACATATAAGGTGATTATGTCTGATTCTATGTTCTGGATTAATTATAAGAACACCGTCATTTATACGGTGATAGGAACATTAATATCGCTTGTTTTGTCGACAATGATTGCCTATCCGTTAGCGAAAAAGCGTTTAAAAGGTAGAAGATTTTTAACCATGTTCTTTGTTTTTACCATGTTCTTTAATGGGGGATTAATTCCAAACTATGTACTCGTAACCTCTTTAGGATTTGGTAATTCTATTTGGGCAATTGTTATTCCGAATGCGATTAGTGTTTTTAACATGTTAATCATGAGGACCTTTTTCGAAAATATACCGGATGAATTGGAAGAAGCGGCGATTATGGATGGATCAAGTACATTCGGGATTCTCTTTAAAATTGTCTTGCCATTGTCAAAACCGATTCTAGCAACCATGATGCTATTCTATGCTGTTACCCACTGGAATTCCTGGTTTCCTGCCTTTATCTATTTTACGGAAAAAGAATTGTTTCCTGTATCGATTTACTTAAGAAATATGATTAAAGGCGCAGAAGCGAGTGTTGGAACAGGTGCGACGAGTGCTGATAATTTAGTTCAAATCTCTGCCAACATTAAATCAGTAACTATGGTGTTAACTGTTTTACCGATTTTATTAGTTTATCCTTATATTCAAAAATATTTTGTTTCAGGTGTCATGTTAGGCTCAGTAAAGGGTTAATGAAGATAGGTTTTAAGGAGGTGATCCCTAACGGAAAACTGTTTTAGCAAACGACCATTCAACTTTTAAACAAATAGAGGGGGAAAAAGAGTGAAAAAGCATTGGACAAAATGGATGTTAGCACTTATGTTTATCTTGTTTCTAGGTCTATTGGCAGCGTGTAATGATGCGGAATCTGATGGAGATGGTAAGGGTGAAGAAGGTTCGAGTGAATCAGGATCTGGTGCAGCAATGGAGGATTATGGAGTTGGTGATACCTTTAAAGCGACAGAACCGGTTACATTTACTTCTCTATTTAGTGATCATCCGAATTATCCGATAAAGGATGATTGGTTGTTTTTTGATAAGATTAAGGAATTAACCAATGTGGAATTAGAATTAACTTCTGTACCAATGAGTGATTATACGGAGAAAAGAAGTTTGCTAATCAGTAGTGGGGATGCCCCTTATATAATCCCAAAAACATACCCAGGGGAAGAAACACCATTTGTATCTTCTGGAGCTATTTTGCCGATTAGTGATTACGTTGATTTGATGCCACACTACCAAGAAAAGGTGGAAAAGTGGGAAATTGAACCATTCCTTGAAGGCTTGCGCCAACAAGATGGAAAATATTACGTCCTTCCAGGGGTGCATGAAAAAGTATGGCCAGATTATAGCTTGGCTGTTAGAACAGATATCTTAGAAGAACTCGGTCTAGAAGAACCGGAAACATGGGAAGAAGTCGAAGTAATGCTTGAAGAAATGAAAAAAGCATATCCAGACGTTATTCCATTTTCTGATCGATTTAAACTGGATAGTACATTAAATATTGCTGCAGTTACTTTTGGCACGAAGGCAGGTTGGGGCCTCGGTAATATGCTTACTTATGTAGAAGAATCTGATGAGTTTATATTTGCCCCGACAACGGATGAATATCGGGCAATGGTAGAATATTTTCATGGCTTAGTAGAGAAAGGCTTGTTAGACCCTGAGAGTGTAACACAAGAGGATGACCCAGCAATTGAAAAATTCACAAGTGGCAAATCCTTTGTAATTAATACAAATGGTCAAACTTTGACGCAATATCGTACGACGATGGATGAAACCTTAGGTGCTGACAATTATGAGATTAAGAAAATTGTCGTACCAGGCGGACCTGCTGGTCATTTGATGGGCGGATCTAAATTAGAAAATGGTATTATGTTCTCCGCTAACGCGAAGGATGACCCTAATTTTGAAGCAATGCTGCAATTTATTGACTGGCTCATGTACAGTGATGAAGGCTTGGAGTTTGCTAAATGGGGTGTAGAGGGCGAAACTTATACGAAGGAAAACGGAGAACGTCAATTGGCAGAAGATGTGACCTTTAGAGGGATGAATCCAGAAGCCGAAAATCATCTTCAAATCGATTATGGATTCTCGGGAGGAAACTTTTCCTATGGTGGTCCTACTGAATTACTTCACTCCATGTTTAGTGAAGAAGAGATTGAGTTCCAAAATGCTATGCATGAAACAAAAGAACTCGTCTTACCAGACCCACCAATCAAATATGATGCCATGCAATTAGAACAATCGTCCCTTATCAGTACACCATTAAAAGACCATGTGACACAAAACACACTTAAATTTATTGTTGGTGAAAGAAGTTTAGATGAATGGGATGCATATGTGAAAGAAATAGAAGCGAAAAATGTTCAAGGATATGTAGAACTAGCAAACCAAGTGTATCAAGAAAATAAATAATGTTATCTGGAAACATAATACGATTGTGTTATGTTTCCTTTTCCTCTATAAGCGGTTTTCAAAAGTTTTGGATTAAATAGTTAAAATTTGGAATAGGTGAAGAAAATGGAATGGACGATTCGACAAGTAGTGAACGAGCTGACGAGTAACCCGATAGAAAATACAGTGGATACCCTGAAATTTGGAGACGAAAATAATAAAATTAAAAAAATAGCCATCTGTTTTATGCCGACATATGAAGTAATAAAGCAAGCTATTAAACAAGGAGTTAATTTATTAATTTGTCATGAGGGTGTATTCTTTCAACACGATGATGATCAAGTAGTGGAGAGTGAGGTTGGTCAAAAGAAATGGAAGCTTATTCAATCCTCTGGTATAGCGATCTATCGACTTCATGATGCGATCCATCATGAATACCAACCAGATGGTATTATGGAAGGCCTACTACACCATCTTGATTGGATGGATGATGTGGAGGAACATAAAGAAATAGCGACAATCATTCAAATTCCAAAACGGAAGCTAAGTGATGTGATAGATTATGTTAAACATAAATTAAATCTCTCTACAGTTCGTTATGTTGGCGATTTATCCATGAATTGTAGTCGAATTGCTATGTTGGTAGGTTATAGAGGTGGAGGATTAACGGCTATCCCTGCTTTTGAAGTAGATCAAGTAGATCTTGTTATCTATGGAGAAGGACCTGAATGGGAAACTCCTGAGTATATTCGTGATGCTAATAACCAAGGCAATCGCATTGGTGCTATTATATTAGGCCATTTAGAAAGTGAAGAATCAGGAATGCGATATTTAGCAAAGCGAATAGAAAAAAGATTCCCAACGATTCCAGTTGAATTTATTGCAACCGAACAATGTATTAAATGGAAATAAAATCACCTATTGTCAGGGAATTCATAGTAAAATAAATAAGAAGAGCTAGTTTACATCTGACAAATACATAAATGAAAGGGTTTTTATAAATGAATACAAACCAATACTCCCAAGGTGGATTTTATCGTTTTTCCAATTATGTATACTGGTTGCTGGTCCTCAATATGTTATTTATTTTTACCAACCTATTATTCTTTGCTGCCTTTATGCTCCTTATTCCGAGTATATCTAATGCGATTTTTTACTTTATTGCCTTTATTCCATCAGGGCCTGCCTTTGCAGCATTATCTCATAGTTTAGGAGTACTAGTGCGTGACAAAGATATCGCTCCATTTGCGGAGTTTTGGAAGGCATATAGGAAAAACTTTTTGGATGTAATGAAGGTGTGGATACCGATTTTAATGACATTTTTTATATTAGTTATTGATATCCAATATTTTAATCAAAATCCTACTGTATTTTACCAAATTTTGAACGGCATTTTTTTAGTTGCTCTTTTATTGCTGACGATCTTTACCTTTTATGTGCTTGTAATTACTACCCACTATAAGTTTAGAATAAGGGATATTTATCGTTTATCTATCTACTATATTTTTACACGCATAAAAATTACGACAGGTAATTTGGGAATTGTTTTTCTTACAATCGTGCTCATGTTTTTTACGACAGATTTTATTCTTATTTTTATCACTAGCTTAGTTACTTGGTTTTTAATGATGAATACGAAGCCAATTATTGATGATGTGAAAGTTAGCTTTGTCAAACAAGAATAGAAAGGAACGGAATATGAATACTCAGATGCTCTTTAATGATGGTTGGACCTTTGCAAAAAGTAGCTTAAATGTATCAGATGCTAAAAAGCTAGATTTTAAGCCAGTAGATATACCACATGATTGGCTTATATATGATTCCATGAATCTATACGAGAATAGTATTGGGTGGTACCGTAAAAAATTTTTTTATGAAAAAAATGATCAAGATATTCTACTCTACTTTGATGGGGTCTATATGGATTCTACTCTGTATGTCAATCAACAATTTATCGGTGAATGGAAATATGGTTATTCCGCGTTTGAACATCATATTACAGATGCTTTAGTAGAGGGTGAAAACGAACTCCTCGTAAAAGTCGTTCATCAAAGCCCAAATAGTCGTTGGTATTCTGGCGCTGGGATTTATCGTAATGTTTGGTTGAAAAAGAGAGACAAAAATCATATTCCAACAGATGGTGTATATATTACAACAACATCAAGCGAAAACGAATGGCATGTTGAAATCGAGACAGAGCTTTCCCTTGTTCAGACTGCAGAGCTTACGCATACGCTTTATTATCAGGGAAAAGAGATTGCCTCGACTTCCGAACAGACTGAGAGCGATCGGAACGTACAATGTCTAGAAATCCAACATCCTTATTTGTGGAGTATGGGTAATCCAAATCTCTATCGATTAGTTACTACTTTAAAAATTAATCAATCAAATGTGGAGACAATTTCGCATTCCATTGGCTTTCGAAATATTGTGTTAGACCCAAATAAAGGCTTTATTCTGAATGGGGTGAAGATGAAACTGAATGGGGTATGTGAGCATCATGATTTAGGGGCATTAGGTGCTTCCTTTAATGAAACGGCCCTCAGAAGAAGGCTTAAACTCCTAAAGGAAATGGGTGTTAATGCTATAAGGACCGCACATAATATGCCAGCGAAGGAGCTCATGCACCTAGCTGATGAAATGGGTTTTCTTGTTATAAGTGAAGCCTTTGATATGTGGGAAAGATCGAAAACTCCTTATGACTACGCTAGATACTTTAAGAAATGGGCATTTCAAGACGTAAAAAGCTGGGTGAGAAGAGATCGAAACCATCCTAGCTTATTGATGTGGAGTATTGGAAATGAGATTTATGATACCCACGCAAATGCAAGAGGACAAGAGATTACTAGAATGCTAACAGAATATGTTCAAAAATTTGATCCGAAGGAAAATGCTAAAGTAACGATTGGTTCCAATTATATGCCTTGGGAGAATGCCCAAAAATGTGCCGATATTGTCAAGCTAGCAGGCTATAACTATGCAGAAAAATATTATCATGAGCATCATCAGGAGCATCCTGATTGGATTATATATGGAAGTGAAACAGCATCAACAGTTCAGAGTAGAGGGATTTACCATTTTCCCTTTGAGAAATCGATTCTAGCAGATGATGATCAGCAATGCTCTGCCCTTGGTAATAGCTCCACGAGCTGGGGTGCTAAATCATCGGAGGCATGTATTATCGCAGACCGAGATGCACCATTTTCACTTGGTACGTTTATTTGGACAGGTTTTGACTATATTGGAGAACCAACTCCTTACCATACGAAGAATGCTTATTTAGGACAAATCGATACAGCAACCTTTCCAAAGGATTCTTATTATATTTACCAAGCGGCTTGGAGCGATTATAAAAAGCATCCAATGGTTCATCTATTTCCGTATTGGGATTTTAATCCTGGTCAGATCATCGATATAAGAGTATGTTCTAATGCGCCAAGAGTCGAATTACAACATAATGGTAAGCGAATAGGTATCTTTGAAATCGATCATAAATACGCTAAGGAGATTACCGGGTGGTGGAAGCTTGCCTACCAGGAAGGCGAAATCAAAGCAATTGCTTATGATGAGAAAGGGAATGTAATTGCAACAGATGTTAGGAGATCATTTGGTGATGCGAGTCAGATACAATGGAAGGCAGATAAACAAACATTAATAGCAAATGGCACGGATTTGATCTTTATCGAAATTGGGATGAAGGATGAGAAGGGTAATCCTGTAGAAAATGCCACAAATCGGGTAGAAGTGGAAGTAAATGGTGCAGCTAGGCTAGTAGGTCTTGATAATGGAGATAGCACAGATTATGACTCGTATAAAGGAAAGAGCAGAAGGCTTTTTAGTGGAAAGCTAATGGCTATCCTTGCCGCTACACTAGATCCCGGAAAAATAGAAGTCAAGGTTACCTCAAAAGGGATGGATCCAAAGTTCATCGAGCTTACAGCTATACCTTCTGAAGAAGAAGTCTTGGGAATATCTGCATCAATGGAAAATAAAGACATTCCACCAGTTATGGGAAATCTAGCAGAAATACCATTGCGAAAGATAGAGCTTATTAGTGAAGCAGGTCAGTTTTTTACTTCTAATAAAAAAGAGATTGAGGTCGAGGCAAAGCTTTATCCAGCCAATACCTCCTACCATGATGTGGAATGGAGTGTTGTGACAGATATCGGTGTCGAGTCCAATATTGCAAAAATTGAATCAAATGGGAAGAAAGCAAAAATAATAGCATTAGGTGATGGGGATTTTCGTGTTCGATGTACTAGTAAAAATGGTACCAATCATACAACGCTGATCTCTGAATTAGAGATGAAAGCAACAGGACTTGGAACAGCTTATAAAAATCCGTATCAATTCATCTCCGCTGGATTATATGATTATAGTAAAGGAGACCTCGGGAATGGTAATGAGCGTGGTGTTGCAACAAGTAGAGATGGGGAAACCCATGTAGGATTTCGTGATATTGACTTCGGAACTTATGGCTCAGATATGATCACCATCCCAATTTTTGCACTATCAAGTGAGGAATACGGAATAGAGATATGGGAAGGAATGCCAGAAGAGCAAGGGAGTGAGCTCGTAGCGGATGTTATTTATCAAAAGGAATCCAAATGGAATGTTTATCAGGAGGAAACCTATCAACTGTCGAAGAGATTAAAAGGCGTCACATCGATCTGTTTTGTTTTAAAACAAAAGGTTCATATCAAAGGTTTTTCCTTTGAACCGAAAAATCGCGGGTTCGAACAAAATAACGCAACAGAAATGGACCGTATATATGGGGATACCTATACATTGACAGAGGAAGGTGTGGAAGGCATTGGGAACAATGTTACCTTAGAATTCGATGAGCTTGATTTTACGGAAAAGGGTACAACTAAATTAATGATATGTGGAAATTCCTCAATTGATAAGAACACGATTCACGTTCATTTTTCAGGAGACAAAGAGGATACAAATCAAATTGTAGAATTTAACCAAACAGATGGTTATGAGGTTAAAGTGTTTTCCATAGACAAAATAACGGGAGTTCAAAAGGTTAGCTTTATATTTTTACCTGGATCAAAGTTTGATTTTGCATGGTTCCGTTTTGAATAATGCTGAACTAGGAGGATGGAAGAATGATTAATGTTGCAATTATTGGTACAGGCGCGATTTCCGATGCCCATATTCATGCCTATCTGAAATTCCAAGACAGATGTAATATTGTGGCACTATGTGATTTTTATGTAGAGAAAGCGAAGGAAAAAGCAATAAAACATCAATTAAAGGTTGATATAAGTAAGGATTATCAAGATTTTTTAACAAATGAAAATATTGATTTAGTATCCATTTGTACCCCACCATATACACATGCTGATATTGCGATAGATTTTTTAAACGCCGGAAAGCATGTTTTAGTAGAAAAACCTATGGCTTCTTCCTTAAAGGAATGTGATGCAATGAATAGAGCAGCAGCACAAAATCATAAAATTTTATCTGTTGTCGCACAAAATCGTTTCACAACACCTATGATGAAGTTAAAGCAAATTTTAGATACGAAGCTGATGGGACCAATTGTGCATACACAAGTAGATTCACATTGGTGGAGAGGGCACAGCTATTACGATTTGTGGTGGCGGGGCACTTGGGAAAAAGAAGGTGGTGGCTGTACGTTGAATCACGCTGTTCATCATATTGATATTTTCCAGTGGATGAATGGTATGCCTGGTGAGATCACTGCTGTCACAAGCAATACGTCTCATGATAATGCGGAAGTTGAGGATATATCCATAGCAATAGCGAAATATGAGGATGGCAGTTTAGCTCAAATTACGAGTTCAGTCGTTCATCATGGAGAGGAGCAACAGCTTATTTTTCAAGGGAAAAATGCTAGAGTTTCAGCTCCTTGGAAAGTAGTAGCTTCTAAATCAAGAGAAAATGGTTTTCCAGAAGATGATAATGATTTAAATGAACAAATACAACGAAGCTATGACCAATTATCTGATTTAGCATTTGAGGGTCATCTGGGGCAAATTGATAATATTTTATCAGCAATTCTCGGGGAAGCGGAAGTATTAATCGATGGTAAGCAAGGAAGAAATACACTTGAATTGATCACGGCCATCTATGAATCTGCCCAATTGGGAAAAACGGTCAAGCTACCACTAAATGAAGAAAGTCTTTTTTATACAAGAGAAGGAATTCTACAGAATGCGCATCATTTTTATGAAAAAAAGAAAGCAGTTGAAAATTTTACTGATAACAGAATTACTTCTGGAGGTAATAAGGAATGATGAGAGGATAGATGAAAGATATAGCTAAATAGCGATTCCATATCGAAACTGACAATAGAAATGGCGACTATAAGCAGCCGCCATTAATAGTTGAATATTCTTATTACCTGTGGGCTTTTAAGAAGCTCGACATGATTTGCAGCACCAATTTAGGATCTGGCATATGATTTTGCCCCTCTAATTCAATAAGTTTGGCATTTGGGATTGCTTCACTCAATTGTTTAGCAACCTCTTGCATGTTCTTTGGATTTTCCTTACCAACAATGATTTGTACTGGAACAGTGACTTTTGAAGCTTTTTTTAAAGGGGCTAAATCACTTGCTAACATCGTGTCATAGGCAAGAGTTGGGGCAATTTTCAGCATGCTATTCCATTGAGGTGATTGGCGAAACATTCCGTCAATTACTTCTCTTGGAATACCAATACCCTCTAAGAAAAAGGCAAGTGCCTCAGCATATTTTTTTTGCTCAAGTAGTTCATTTAGTTGTTCTTTTAATTGGTTAAATTCTTTTTTGGCTGCTTCATCTTCGACATAAGGAGGATCATATAGAACTACCTTATTGATTTTATTATCCAACCTGATAGCTGCCTCAAGTGCAATAATCGCTCCAGATGAGTGTCCATATAAATGTACGTCTCCTCCGGCTTCATCAATTAATGCTTCCAAATCGTCTATTTCTTTTTCTATCGAATAAGGTAGAGTGTTGGAACTGTCCCCACGTCCACGTCTATCGTAATTGTAAACAGTAAATTGTTGCGCAAAGGTTGATGCATCATGTATTACAGGTTCAAATGAACGAAAACATGTGGCCCCTGTAATAAAAATAAGAACTGGCCCTTTACCTAGCACATCATAAGCTATTTGCGTACCATCTTTGGATGGAACAATATTCACTTTTTTTCATCCCTTCACAATAATGTTATCCTCTACTTATTTTATCAATTGTATCTTTTCATCATTTCTTATCAATTGCTATAATAAAAATCTTAAGGAATTATTATTCATTAAGCTTAAAAAATATTACGCAGCCATGAGTTTAATTTTTTGTGTTGACAACGCTTACAATATTGTGATATATTCTCCGTAACTTAATCAGCTGATTGGAATAAGTTAGCTGTAAAAATCATTATATATAGTATTCCAATATTTTTTTACATCAACTTAATAATCGCGGTGGAAAAAGTAAGATAGAAATAAACAAGTTTATTACAACAGAACAGGAATGAGAATAGATGAAAAGAACTGGGGATTTAAAATTAATTCAAGAATTAAACCGATCCATTGTATTAGACACTATTCGTAGATATGGACCAATTTCGAGAAGTGAGATCGCTAAAAAAAATGAACTTAGCCCAACCACCGTAACATCTGCAGTCCAAGATCTGATAAGGGAAAGATTGGTCAATGAAAATGGAACTGGATTATCAAGTGGTGGTAGAAAACCAATTTTACTTCAGTTTTCTCCAGATAATCATTATTTAATTGGAGTATCAATATCATATTCCAAAATTACCATTGCAGATATGAACTTGGAGGCAAAGATAAACCAAAAAAATGTTTATTTAACGAATGGGTATACGAATGAACATTTAATTGAGTATTTACTGGAGTTGTTGCATGGATTTTTGACTGAACGAAAGGATAATAGAATTTGTGTAGGTATTTCAATAATTACACAGGGAATTGTGGATGCTTATCAAGGAATTATTCACCACAATCCAAAACTTCAATTAAATAATGTGTACTTGAAGAACATCGTCGAAAATAGATTAGAGCTTCCAACTTGGCTTGATAATGATACAAATGCGTATGTATTAGCTGAGAAAAATTTTGGCCTATACCAGGAATATAAAAATATGGTTTATATTACGATAGGGGATGGACTTGGTGCTGGCATTATTGTAAATGACTCGCTCGCAAGAGGAGTTAAAGGAGGCTCGGGTGAATTCGGGCATACCACGATTAATATTAATGGAAAGCCTTGTGAGTGTGGAAACAAAGGCTGTTTAGAAAATTATGTTAGTTGGCCATCCATTCATGAAAGGTTAATTACAGCAATAAAAAATGGAAAAAATACATTACTAACGGATTTATCAAATGGTAAGAACGAATCAATTTTACCTGAACATTTTACCCAAGCAATAAATGCAGGAGATGAGCTGGCAAATGAAGTACTAAACGAAGTTTCTTTTTACTTAGCAGCGGGTTTAGTGAATCTCGTTCATTTATTTAACCCAGATATCATTATTTTGGGAGGTGAGATAACGAATAATAACAAATTATTATTTAACAGACTTAGTCATTTGGTTGAAGATCGATCGCTAAAAACACTATATAAAGATGTAAATATAAAAATCGCTTCACTAGGAGAAGAATTTGAAATGATAGGAGCTGCATCCGTGTTATTACAAGATAAATTTCAATTTAAATTAACCCATGATGAAATAAGACTTAATAGAAGTACGTAAACAAATAGGAGGGGTATTATGCTAAAAGGTATTAATCAATGGTGTTATCCTGAAGGCACGCCACTAGAAAAAGTATTTAGCTATAGTAAAGAAGCTGGATTTGATGCTGTGGAGCTGAATGTGAATCCATCTGGTGGTGTAGGATTAACAATGGATTCAACATCCGATGATATTAAGCAAATTAAACAATTAGCAGATTCGTATGACTTGCAATTAAGAAGCTTATCGACGGGGTTGTTTTGGGAATCACCTCTCTCAGATCCTGATGAATCAGTGCGTCAACAAGCGAGGAAGGTGATAGAAAAGCAAATTGAGTTTGCTGCTCAAATGGATATTGATACAGTACTTGTAGTACCAGGAGTCGTGACAAAGGAAGTAGCTTATTCAGACTGTTACCATCGAAGCCAACAGGAATTAAAAAAAGTTATACCATTTGCAGAGAAGTATCAAATACATATTGGAATTGAAAATGTCTGGAACAAATTTTTGTTATCTCCTCTAGAAATGGCTAATTATGTGGATGAATTAGGTTCAGCTTATGTGGGTGTTTATTTCGATGTTGGAAACGTATTACAATTTGGATTCCCTGAACAATGGATTACTTTGTTAGGAAATCGAATACGAAAAGTCCATGTGAAGGACTTTAGTAATGCCGTTGGGAATATAACAGGATTTGTTCCATTACTAGCAGGTGATGTAGATTGGATCAAAGTGAATAAAGCTTTAAATGATATCGGTTATCAGGATACAATCACCGCAGAGCTCACGCCATACACAATTGATCCTAAAGCATTAGCAATTGATACAGCGAGGCATATGGAAATGATATTAAATTCTAGTGAAAAGGAGGCATAAAAATGGATAAAGTAAAAGTTGGGTTTATTGGTGGAGGAGGCATTGCTTCTATACATTTAAAAAATTTAGCTAAGGATGATAGGGTCGAGATCATTTCAATTTGTGATATTGTAAAAGAAAATGCTGAAAAAACCGCTTCTAAATATAATGCAAAAGCATATACGAATGCGGAGGAAATGTTGGAAAAAGAAAGTGTAGACGCATTGTTCTTATGTGTTCCTCCATTTGCTCATGGTGATATTGAAGAAAAGGCTGCTCAAAAAGGAATTCATTTAATGGTAGAGAAACCTTTAGGGTTAGATGTTGATACAGCAAGATACAAACTAAAAGTTATTCAAGAATCTGGTATTATCTGTGCTTCTGGCTACTGTCTTCGTTATTTAGATACAGTAAAAAAAGCAAAAGAATATTTGAAAGATAAACAAATAGCGATGATTCGAGGACATTATATTACTTCCTTTGTACCCACCCCATGGTATCGGGAAATGAATAAGTCTGGCGGGCAATTAGTAGAGCAAGCTACTCATACGATGGATCTCATTCGGTATCTTGGAGGAGAAATAAATCAAGTCTACGCCAATATGAATCTACAAGTTCTCAAGGATATAGAAAATATTGATATTCCAGATGCCACATCTGTTAATTTTACATTAAATTCTGGGGCTGTGGGCCATTTAGATTGTTCATTTACTCAAACAGATCATCGAATGGGCGTCGAATTATTAGGAAAGGATTTTCGCGTTGTAATAGATGGGGTAAATTTAACGATAGTAGAAAAAGACTCAACGATCACATACCCTTCGAAAGTGGATTTCTATGAAGAGCAGGATAAGGCGTTTATTGAAGCTGTTTTAACTGGAAATCGAGCTGTTATTTTATCTAATTATGAAAGCGGTTTAAATACACTGGAAGTCACATTAGCTGCAAACAAATCTCAAGAATTAGGTAAACCTATTCCATTGACTTAATGTAAGAAAGAAGGTGGCAAAATGGTGAAAGTTGCAATAATTGGTGTGGGGAAAATGGGGCAGCGGCACCTAGAGAATTGGTTACAGATAAGTAATATCGACGTAGTGGGAATTGTTGGTAGAGATCTAGATAAATTAAAGCAGTTAGCGGAAACGTATAACACAACATCTTATCTCGATATCCGAAGTTTATTGGAGGATCAGAAAGTAGAAATTGTTGATATTTGTTTACCAACCTTTTTACATTATGAAGCTATGAAAGAGGTGATAGGAACAGATGAAAAGGTATCCATTGTTTGTGAAAAACCACTCTGCCTAAATGAAGACGAAGCAAAAGCAATCCTGCAGCTTAGCAAAGAGAAGGATATTCAAATTTTGGTTGGTCATACACTACGATTTGATCCAGAATATGCTTTTCTCCGTCAACAGATTAAGCAAGGTGTGGTAGGGGAAGTAGGGGTGGTCCGGTTATCAAGGAAGACTTCTTTTCCAGGTCGTTGGTTTAGAGACAATGACAAGAGTGGAGGCATATTGTTAGATTTAGGTATTCATGATTTGGATTGGTTGCTATGGACATTTGGAGATGTGGAAAGAGTATTGGCTCGACATATCAAACAAAAGGATGATAGAGAATTCGACTATGCTTTAATTATTTTAAGAATGAAAAATGGAGTGATTGTTCACTTGGAGCTTTCTTGGGGAGAAAGTAGTTTGAAGTCTTCCTTTGAGATTGCAGGCAAGGAAGGTTTGCTTGTGGGCAACAGTGACAGTAAAGAGCCAATTCAAATAGCTACAAAGCAACCAAATCAATCTTCCGATTATTTGCCGAAAGAATTAGTTACCGAATCCGCCATCTATAAACAATTAAGTCATTTTAAAGATTGTATCGTCAATGGAGCCTCCCCAATCATTTCCATTGAAGAAGCAGTGAAAGCAGTTGAATTAGCACAGGCTACGATATTTTCTGCTCGTAATGGAGTGCCAGTGTATCTTGCTGAAGAGGAGGTGCAGGAATGAAAGTTGGAATCATTAGTTTTGCTCATCTACACGCATCTGCTTATGCTCATTATTTAATGGAACACCCAGAAGTTGAATTAGTTGCGATTTGGGATGAAGATGCCAAAAGAGCAGTTGAAATGGCAGAAAAATATTATTGTCATTGTTATACAGTGCTAGAAGAATTCCTAGCTACTAATATAGAGGCTGTAGTAGTATGCTCGGAAAATGCTAAGCACAAAGAACATGTGATTGCTGCTGCAAAAGCAAAAAAGCATATTTTATGTGAAAAGCCAATCGCTACGGATTTGCTTGATGCAAAAGCAATGATTGATGCTTGTCATCAAGAGAATGTTGTACTACAGATTGCTTATCCAGTTCGATTTTCGCCAGTAATGCAACAGGTGAAAAAGATCATTGAATCAGGACAAATTGGTAAGATAGTTGCGATTAATGGAACCAATCATGGCCAAATGCCAGGTGGTTGGTTTATCAATAAATCCTTATCAGGGGGCGGAGCAGCAACTGATCATATTGTACATCTTCTGGACTTGACTCGGTGGTTGCTAAATGATGAAGTTCGCAACATATACGCAGAATTGGATACAAAGTTTTATGATATTGATGTAGAGGATTGTGGCATGGTATCGGCAGAATTAGAATCAGGTATTATTGTTTCCATTGATCCTAGTTGGTCTCGCCCCAAAACGTTTCCTACTTGGGGGGATGTGACGATGGAAATTACTGGAACAAAAGGTGATTTATCTATCGATGTTTTTAAACAGCATTTAGTATGGTACAACGATCGGGATAACAAGGTGCAACAATTACCATGGGGAAGGGATATGGATCAAGGATTAATAGAAGACTTCATTTCTTGTGTGAAAGAAGGTAGAGAACCTTCCATTACTGGTGAAGATGGGTTTAGAGCGTTAGAAGTTGTGAAAGCCGCATATCAATCATCAAACAATAAGAAACTAGTAGAATTGGACAGAATCGATTTGTAAAAATAGCTAGGACTTGAGACGGGGGTGCGTCAAAATGGCAATGGGATCTGAAATGGCAGATAGCAAGTCAATTACTCGCTCAAAAAAGAAATTATTAAGTTCTCGAGACTGGGCGGGATTGTTGTTCTCCACACCACTGTTAATTGGTATATTTGGTTTTGCAATATACCCTATGATTGCTGCATTAGTGATGAGTTTCCAACAAACTGCAAATTCCTTAACTGGTGAATGGGTAGGATTAAAGAATTATCAATATGTATTAACAGATTCGATGTTTTGGAAATCAATTTTCAATACTCTTTATATGGGTATTCTATCCGTTATTTTAGGTGTCTCCCTTTCTTTTATATTAGCAACATTAATTCATAATGTTCCATGGCTAAAATGGAAAAATTTTTTTAAAGGAGTCTATTTCTTACCGAATGTGGTGTCTTTGGTTGCTGCTAGTATTTTATTTACTTTTCTTTTTAGTCCTGGGAAAGAAGGGCTTTTAAATTATGCAATTGGACTAATTGGTATAGATCCAATTGGATGGTTTACTAATCCGACTTTTTCAAAGTTTAGTATTGTTCTAATGACTTTATGGGGAATGTTAGGCTATAACACTATTATTTTTATTGCAGCACTTTCTAGTGTTCCTAGAGATTTATATGAAGCTGCAGAAGTGGATGGAGCTAGTTGGTTCAAAAAATGGTTTTATATCACTGTTCCATACTTAAGGCCAATTATCTTGTTTATGGTCATTATGGGTGCGATAACTGCAATGAAAAGGTTTACAGACGTTTGGTTGATTGGGGGAACTGCTGGTAATCCTGCAGGTTCTTTGATGACAGCTGTATTATATATCTATCGAAATGCATTTTTATCCTCACAAATGGGTATAGCAACTGCCGCTTCCTATATTTTATTTATGATCATATTAGTACTAACCATTGCTTTACTATTTGCCAATAAAAATAGTAATTTGGATTGAAGGAGTGTGTAATAATTGGAACCTTCGAGTGTTAGTCATTTAAAGGAGTCGTATTCTAACAAGAGTTTTGGACGTTCTGCTAAAAAACAGAGACTTTTTGGAAACATCTTATTAATGGTAGTTTTATCAATAGGCTCACTCATTATGATCATCCCGTTTTTGTGGATGGTTCTTACTAGCTTTGATTGGCAAGCAAGGTTGAATATACCTTTCCCACCACGTTTTTGGCCTGAAGAGTTTTCTTTAAAAACTTACAAATTAGCCTTTACAAATATCCCAATGTTCAAATACATTTTAAATTCATTAATCGTTTCAGTAGGAGTAATTGTCGTAAGCTTAGGATCTGCACTGTTGTCTGGCTATGCCATTTCAAAATTAAAATTTAAAGGCGCTACAATTGTATTGGTTCTGGCATTAAGTACAATGATGATTCCATTTGAAATGACCATGATACCACAGTATTTATTATTTGACTGGTTAGAATTGCTTGATAGTTATTGGGCATTTTATTTACCGGCGTTAAATTTTGCATTTGGTACATTTTTAGCAAAATCTTTTATAGATCAGCTTCCAAGTACTTTAAGAGAAGCGGCGATTATCGATGGTGCAAATGAATTTCAAGTATTTGTTAAAGTCTACTTACCTTTATGTGTTCCAATTCTAGCAACGATGACAATTTTACAATTCTTGGCGGTTTGGAATGATTTGCTGTGGCCACTATTGGCGTTGCAAACTCCAGATAAATTTACCATTCAACTCGGGTTAGCCATGTTTTCGTATAATAAAACGCTTCCTTTACCATCAGTCATTATGGCTGCAACAACAGTAAGCTTACTCCCAGTTATTATTACTTATTTATTCCTGCAAAGATACATCGTGGAAAGTATTGCTTTATCGGGAATCAAACAATAAAAATTGTAAGAGAAGGAGGGATTACTTCTATAAATGGTTAGGCTGGTTCGAACGAAGAAAAAACTTAATAAAAAGGGGAGCTAGTAATGAGAAGTAAATTAGTTTGTTGGTTGGTTATTCTATTTATTCCGTTACTTGTTGCATGTTCAGATAGTTCAAGCTCTGATAGTCAAAACAGTGATATTGAAGTTGTCTCTGAGATTGAAGGTACTGTTAGGGTGGCGTTGGCAGGTTTTCAGCTAGAAGATGGAATTGATCCAATAACAGGTATAGAGAACAAAGGCATGCAAACTTTTATTGAAGAAGAGTTTCAACCTAGATTCCCGAATATTAAGATAGAATTAACACAGGTTCCCTGGGAAAATGCGCAATCAAAACAAACGGCAATGTTACAATCAGGTGATGTCGATATATTGTATACCGGAGGAGCTTTTGCTACTCAATGGTATCAACAAGGATTACTACGAGAATTAGATGACTTAATCGAAGACGACGCCAATTTTGATCCGAGTATATATTTAAAAGGAGTATGGGAGAACTCGTACAGTACTAAGTCTCCAGATAAGTCTGCTCATTTTGGAATTCCTGCTGTTTTGGGACGACGGGTTACCATCTATGATAAACAATTATTTGACCAATGGGGAGTAGAGTATTTATCAGAAAATCCAACTCCTGAAGAAATTCTAGAAAAGGCTAAGCAAATGACTGGCGAAAATCCTGAGACAGGCGAACAAAATTATGGATTATGGTTGGATGGTAAGTCTTTAAATCTCTCTACCTTTGTTGCTCTAACACATGCTTATGGTGCGACTGGGGGAGAAGGAACGTTAGATGATCCTAAAAATATAGATTGGAGCTTAAATTCTCCTGAAATGGTAAAAGTCTTTGAATGGCTAGAAAAAGCTGCTCAGTTACCACCCTCCGACTTTTTAAATGCATTAGGAAATGAAAGCTTTGGTTTAGAAAACAATAATATTGCGATCCATCTGGATGCAACTGGCGCAAGTACAATGGCAGAAGTGAGAGCATCTGATAATGAAGAGTTATTAGAGCGTTTTGAATCAGTTCTTAACTTGGGGCCTGAAGGTGAGGGCTGGGTTGCCGTCGATCCATTCGTTATGGCGAAAGACACGCAAAATGTGGAAGCATCCTGGGAAGTATTAAAGTTTTTAACAGGTTATGAAGCCCAAAAGCATAATTATCAAGAATACACGTATACTCCAACTCTAGTAGATGCAGACTTTGTTTCAGATCAGGATAAGTATATGAAAACTGCAGCTGAAATCGCTAGTGTGACCAATTCGACCTTAATGGATGAGGCTAACCCATTCTTTGGAAGTGAGATTGCCCCTGCTGTAAATGGTTTTATTAGCCAAGCGCACAATGGGGATGCTCCTGATATTCAAAGCTATTTAGACGATCTTCAAGATAGAGCTGAAAAATGGTCCGCTAATCAATAATAGAAGCTGGTGAGTGTAGAGGATGTTTTTGTTCCCCTACGCTCACCTAATAGAGGAAAATGACGCAACTAGTAAGCTGAAATTCAAAATAAAGGAGATTTATAGGCATGAAAATAGGGTTAAGCTCATATAGCTTGTTTGCTACTTTGAAATCTGGCGAAATGACTATTCTTGATGTAATGGAATGGATCACAGAACAAGGGGGAGAACATGTTGAATTAGTACCTAATTTGGGTTTTACATTAGAAGATCAAACTCAAATAGAGAAGGTCCGCAATAAGGCAAAAGAACTTGGTCTAGATATATCCAATTATGCGATTGGTGCGAATTTTCTACAACCTAATAAAGAAAGTTATCAAGCAGAAATGGATCGTGTGAAAAAAGAGGTAGATATTGCACATCAACTAGGTGTTAAACTGATGCGTCATGATATTGCTTGGAGACCGATTCCCGAAACATCCATTGCAAATTTCGAAGCAGATTTACCAATGCTTGTGGAGGCCTGTCAAGAAATTGCTAATTATGCAAGCCAATACGGCATAACTACAAGTATTGAAAATCATGGTTATTATGTGCAAGCTAGTGATCGAGTTCAAACTGTTCTTCACCATGTAAACCGTGCGAATTTTAAGACGACTTTAGATGTTGGTAATTTCTTGTGTGCGGATGAAAATCCTGTTACAGCTGTTAAGAAAAATATACGTTATGCCTCAATGGTGCATATAAAAGATTTTTATCATCGTCCTGCCCATCTATATCCAGGAGAAGGGTGGCTAGAGACTATTTCTGGAGATTATCTACGCGGTGCCATAGTGGGTCATGGTGACATTCCGATGAGAGAAGTTCTAAGAGTAATAAAAGATAATGGATATGACGGATATCTATCTGTCGAGTTTGAAGGTATGGAGGATAGCAGGCGGGCATCAAAGCTTAGCCTAGACAATCTTCGAAGAATGTGGAACGAAATATAAAGGAGGATTTTAACATGAAAATAGGTATCATTGGAGCTGGATCAATCTCTGAAAGTCACTTAGAGTCATATCATCATCATCCAGAAGTGGAGATTTTTGCAATTTGTGATCTGAATAAAAAAAGGGCCAATGAAAAAGCAAATAAATATCAAGCAACACATGTATACACAGATTATCTTCAATTGCTAGCAAATAAAGATATTGAAGCAGTAAGCATATGTACATGGAACAATACACATGCTGAAATAGCTATTGCTTCCTTACAATCAGGGAAGCACGTTCTAGTAGAAAAGCCTCTCTGTAAAACAGTAGAAGAAGCATTGAAAGTGGAGGAGGCCGTTAAAAGTAGCGGTAAAATTTTACAAGTAGGCTTTGTGCGCAGATATGCGACAAACACCAAAATTGTTAAAAAATTTGTCGATGGCGGGGATTTAGGTGAAATTTATTATGCAAAAGCTTCATGTTTACGAAGATTGGGAAATCCAGGTGGTTGGTTTGCTGATAAAGAACGTTCAGGAGGCGGCCCACTAATAGACTTAGGTGTACATGTTATTGATATATGTTGGTACTTAATGGGTAAGCCAAAAGTGAAGTCAGTTAGTGGAAATACATATAGTAAGCTTGGTAACCGCTCAAATGTTGAAAATTTATCATTTTATCAAGCGGCAGATTATGATCCAAGTAAAAATACTGTTGAAGATTTAGCAAATGCTATTATTCGTTTTGAAAATGGAGCATCTCTAATGGTAGATGTTAGTTTTACTCTTCACGCCAAAGAAGATATGATTACTGTAAATCTCTATGGAGAAAACGGAGGAATCGAACTAGAGCCAGAACTACATGTAATTACAGAGAGATATAATACTATTTTAAATGCCGCTCCACAAATAGACAATAAATCCTTTGACTTTGTGCAGGCCTTTCAAAATGAAATTGATCATTTTATTGCAAGTGTAAAAGGTGAAACACAAACTTTTAGCCCTGTGGAAGATGGTGTTGAAATAATGAAGATACTTTGTGGTATTTATGAATCGAGTGAAAAAGGAATCGAAGTCCAGTTTTAAATTAGATTAAAAAAACCTTGTATCATTTGTTTGGTACAAGGTCTTATTTAATTTTTTTGTTAATAAATGCTTATCATTGGATAGCTTCAGTATTCTACAATATATGGACATTTCTCATAAAGTAGAAAAAGTGACTCACCTAAGGTTAGCAATTTTCTTATAAGGAAGGATAATTTAACGATGAACAAGTATCGATTTTTAAAGTTATTTTACTTTTGTTTTTCTCTTGGTACTGGTGCATTTCAATTTTTAAATTTATTCTACGTCGATTTCGGATTAAACTCTGTGGAAATTAGTGTATTATTTGCGGTTGGCCCGATGGTAATGGTCGTTGCACAACCGTTATGGGGCATGTTAACCGATTATCTTAATTCCCCTAAAATAACATTATTGATTATGATTTTAGGTGCAGCAACAACTGCCTTGTGGTTTCCTATTACTATAAATTTTGAACATTTACTCATTTTAAATATTATTTATTTCTTTTTTCATAGTGCTATTCCGCCGATTGCAGATGTGACAGCAATATCAATAATTGGAAGTAGAAAAGATTTTGGAAAGATTCGTCTGTGGGGATCCATAGGGTACGCAGTAGGGGTGGTGGCGATTGGAAGATTGCTAGACATTTTTGGTTTAGATATTATGTTTGTTTTACATAGTAGTTTAATTGTTTTTGCTCTAATCCTTGCACTTCAATTACCGGTTCAGACAGCTAAAAAAAAGCAGTTTCATTTAAAGAAGGTTATTCGTTTATTTTATAATCCAGCATTTTCTCTATTTCTAATCTTCAGCTTTTTTTTACACTTGCCAGTTCATGCAAATAACTCCTTTTATGCCGTATACTTACAGGATTTAGGTGCATCGATTAGTTTAGTTGGTATCGCTCTCTTAATTAAATCCATTTTAGAAGTCCCATTTTTCTCTATGTCAAAAAAACTAATGAGTGTTTTTACTTTTCCTATATTGTTAACATCAGTAGCTTTTTTTTATGGCCTACGTTGGCTTGTACTAGGTATAAGCGACAATCTAGATACATTAGTATGGTCACAAATCTTACTAAGTCTATCATATAGCATTCATTATTTTGTTGCTGTCGCTTATGTTGATGAGCTGACACCTATTAAATACCGAGCAACTGGTCAAACAATTTATTGGGCAGTGGCACTCGGTTTGGCCGGAATAATAGGGAATTTAATAGCTGGGTGGTTATTACGTTTTATCGAAATAAATCAGATGTATCAGTTAGCGACAGCAGTTTCCTTTACCTCTATTTTCCTATTATGGATAAAACGGAAGACGAAGCAGGAAGACTGACAAGCGTCATTCAATGTACGTCTCCTCTAGCTAAGAGTTTATCAATATGAATCACTTGATTAAAGAGGTAAGGTTTATTGATGATAAATAATAAAGAATATATTTCTTTTGACGAAAACATAAAGGAAAGTAATATAATAAGGAACTGTATTTAATTGGAAATTCATAAAGAATCACTATAATTTAATGTTTTTATGTCTAATTTTATTGGTTTTTCATACTAAGGTTTTCTAATATAATGATATATAAAATAAATTTATAGGAGCATTTTAAGTATGAGGTAATCCCTTTTAACCATATTGCTTAATAAATGAAACATGCCATCAGACATCGTAGGAACTTTTTTTAAAAATGCACTATTTTTTTTGAAAAAAAGAAACCGGTTTCTTCAAGGAGGGTTTTAAATGAATCGTTTAGCTATTATTCAATCGACTAAATATTCACTTGAACAAAGATTAAAAACTTTAATGGAAGCGTTGACTTTAGATGAAAAAATTACCCTTTTAAGCACCTCGCAAAGTGCTGTACCAAGGTTAGGCATAAAAGAATATGCGGTTGGAGGGGAAGCAGCGCACGGAGTAGTAGATAGGGAAGGTAGTAAAACTAGTGTTTTTCCGCAGCCAATCGGATTGTCCCAAACCTGGAATAAACAACTTCTGTATCAGGTCGGAAGTATGATCGGGGATGAGGCAAGAATTTTTTATCAATTAAAAAATGAGAAGACAGGATTAACCTTGTGGGCACCAACGATAGACATGGAAAGAGACCCTAGATGGGGAAGAACAGAGGAAGCTTATGGTGAGGATCCTTATTTAACCGGAGAGCTTTCAAAAGAATTGATTAAAGGGATGCAAGGTGAAGATCCTTTCTATGTCAAGCTTGTTGCAGCTCCTAAGCATTTTTATGGCAATAATAATGAGGTCGGAAGAGAATCCACCTCTAATAGCATTGATCTAAGAAACCGAAGAGAATATTACTTAAAAGCATTTGAACCTGCCTTTAAAGAAGGTAAGGCATTATCAATGATGACAGCTTATAATGGTGTCAATGGTATCCCATGCATGCAAATAAATGAAATCGAGGAAATCGTTCGAAAGGAATGGGGCATGGATGGATTTATCGTTAGTGATGGTGGAGCACTAACATTAAATGTCGAAGAATATAAATATTATCCTACCTATGAGGAAGCTCTTGCCGATGCACTAAAAAAAGGAATCGATTGTTTTGTTGATCGCAAAAAAGTGGTCGAGGATGCTGCGAAAAGAGCACTAGACAAGCAGCTTATTCAGCCTGAAGATATCGACAGAGCGGTAAATCGTATATTAAAAGTTCGTTTTCGTTTAGGCCACTTTGATGAAAACAATCGCAAAAACCCTTACAGCAGTGTTGATCTAGACAAAATGTGTAGTGTGGAACATCAGAAGCTGGTTAGAGAGGCAACAGATGAATCCATTGTTCTTTTGACAAATAACCAATCATTACTACCACTATCAAAAGAGATTAAAGATATAGCTATCATTGGTCCAACCGCAAATCATATTTATCGAGATTGGTATACTGGCTATCCTCCTTATACCATTACACCACTAGCAGGAATTCAAAACTACTTGCCAGATACCAAAATTTCTTTTTGTGATGGGTTTGACCGGGTTATATGGCGAACAAAAGGTGGAAAAACGTTAACAATTAATGAAAAGAAAGAATGGATGGCATTAGGAAAAAATGAACCGAAAAAAGCGATGATAGTAGATGAAGATTGGGGTGAAAATTGGCATTTATTTAAGAGTCCAGTAACAGGTAAATATTTAACACTGCACGAGTCTGCTGATTCCTTTATAGCTACAAAAGAAGAGGTTTTTGATTGGTTTAACCGAGAAAAAGTAAAAGTTAATCCTAAGACGAATGCATACTACCAATTAGAAAGCTGGAATGGAGAAAATATATCCATTGATAAAGAAGGTCGTGTCAATACTTCTGAGCAAGATCCCTCGCAATTTGAGCGTATCGTTATTGAGAATGGTATTGATCAGGCTGTAGAGATGGCAAAAAATAGTGAGGTTGCAGTTGTCTGTGTAGGAAATCATCCAATGATAAATGGCAAAGAAACAGAAGATCGGAAAAATATTAATTTAGCAGATTATCAACAGGAATTGATTCGTGCAGTTTATCAAGCAAACCCTAACATGATTCTTGTCGTGATTAGTAGTTATCCTTATGCTTTAAATTGGGAAAAAGAGCATATACCTGCCATTATCTATAGTTCGCATGGCTCTCAGGAATTAGGAAACAGCTTAGCAGCTACACTTTTCGGTGAAAATAATCCATCAGGAAAGCTGAGCATGACCTGGTACAAGAATAATGATCTGCTTCCATCCATTTTGAATTATGATATTCGAAAAGGGAAAAGTACGTATCAGTATGCGGAAGACAATGTATTATTTCCGTTTGGCCATGGCTTACACTATGCTGAAGTTTCTTATCATAATCTCCAGACTGAACCAGCTATCATATCAAATGATCAACCTATAAAACTATCCTTTACAATTAGGAATGAAAGTAATATACCAGTTAAAGAGGTTGTGCAAATATATGTCCGTTTTACGGAAACCTATTACGAAAGACCAAATAAATTACTCGTTGGATTTGAAAAAGTAGTTCTTTTACCCAAAGAAGAAAAAAGTATGACGATATCGATACATTCGGATCAATTACATGTCTTTGATGTTAGGAAAGAACAATACATACTTGAAAAAGGCTTTGTTCAATTTTTAGTAGGTTCATCCAGTGAAGAGCTTTTTATTAGATCTGATCTATACCCTATGAAAGGCGAGGAAATAACGGGAAGATCGCTTGATGGCCTCACTCCTACCGAGAATTATGATGCATACGACAACGTTTATTTAACAAAAGGCGAAGAGGAGAAACCTTGTGTAACAACGGATAACGAGGGGTGGATCATGTTCAGAAATGTGGAAGCGAGCGATAACAATCAGATAACAATCCGCGCAAAAGGTAGTGGTGTATTAAAAATATATGATAACGAGAAAATGCTAGAGCCTCTATGTTCGAAAGAAATCGATACGAAGACATGGAACGATGTCAATTGTGTATTGAAACCATGGCAAGATAAGAAGGACATTTATCTATGGATAGAAAAATTAAAATTACAATCTATTCAATGGAAGAGAGGCTGAGAAATGATGAAGCATATTCTACCACGAAAAGGTATTTGGACGGAAACCCCAGCCCAGAAATGGGAGGATGCGCTAGTAAGTGGTAACGGAAGCCATGGTGTCATGGTTTTTGGAGATCCAATAAAGGATACGATTGTTGGCAATCATTGCAGACTATACTTACCTCAAGGAAATAGTGATCAGCTGCCAGAAATGGCACCATATCTAGATAAAGTACGTGAAATAATCCGAACAAAAGGGTATGAAGAGGCCATTGCCTATTATTATCGAAAGTCTACAGAATTAGGCTATGAAGGATTGACGATGAGTGATCCTTACCATCCTGGTTTTCATTTATTTATCGAGACAGATCATCACAATTATTCCCGATATAGGCGAAGTATCGATTATGAAACTGGTGAATTGCAAGTTTCCTATCAAGTTAATCATCAGAGCTATCGTCGGAAAACGTTCGTATCCCAAACGAATAATGCTATTATTCATGAATTAAGTCCAGGAAATTATCATATTTCTTTAAAGCAATATGTGGATAAAAAAATGAAACAGCGAACAGTCATAGAAGAAAATGTCATTCATGCACAATTTGATTATGAGTATAGTGATGCTGGATATGATGTTTGGATCCAAGTAATTGGTGCGGATAAGCTAATCACTAGTCATGAAGCAATCAATATTTGTGCCACTTCACCTACAATACTCGTCATGAAAATTATACCATATGATATAGAGAGCAAGAGATCAGTTTTTTCCAAAATGATAGAGAATGGTATAACTTATACTAAGCTTTTTCAGAAACATTGTGACATTCATCGAGATAGATTTGAGCGGGTGGAGCTAAGTCTAACAACTGATCACGAAAGGTTGAGATCAATTGATGATATCGTATTAGAAGCTAAAAGAAACAAATCAATTTCACCAGTGTTGTTAGAAAAAATGTATGATGCAGGAAGGTATATGTATATATGTAGTGCCGGTGAATTAACTCCTAACCTACAAGGAATCTGGACAGGAACCTTTGAGCCTGCCTGGAGTGGGGATTTCACTTTTGATACCAATGTAGAGTTATCCATTGCAGCAGCTTTATCTAGTCATCAACTTGAAGGTATGCAAGGTTACTTTCGCTTAATAAAAGAACTCATCCCAGAGTTTAGAGAAAATGCAAAAAAATATTATGGAGCAAGAGGGGTGATGGCTGCCATTCACGCTAGTAACAGTGGTAAGCACCTTCATTGGAATGAGGATTGGCCATTACATTTTTGGACCTGTGGAGCAGGCTGGCTCGCCCATTGGTACTTCCAATATTATCGGTTTACTGGGGACAAAATCTTTCTAAAAGAAGAAGCGATACCGTTTTTAAAGGAAATTGTATTATTCTATGAGGATTTCTTAATCGAGGACGAGGATGGCACCTATCGATTTACCCCTTCCTATTCTGCTGAAAATGGATGCGCGGATAATGCAACACAGGATATAGCTGTAGCCAAGGAAGTGTTAACAAATTTAATGATAGCACATGATATTTTATCAATGGACTCACCAGAGCGCACTAAGTGGCAACAAATGCTACAAAAATTACCTGCCTATCAAATCAATGAAGATGGTGCTTTAAAGGAATGGTTAACTCCAGGAAAAGAAGAGAACTACAACCATCGGCATTTTTCTCATCTTTACCCTGTCTTTCAAAGCAGAGAATTTAATGAAATTACAGATCCGAAGATGTGGCGTGCAGCCAAAATAGCTTTTGATAAGAGGTTAGAAGCATGGCTTTTAAATAAAGAAGCAGATACGTCCTCGACACATGGTCGTATGCATTCTGCTCTTTGTGCGACGCAATTTCATATGCCAGATCTTGTGGAAGAGGTCTTCCATTTGCTCGTAAAAAATAATTGCTTCTATACCTCTTTAATGATGTCACACTATAATGATCAAGAGGTGTTTAATGTAGATGGCAATGGGGCGTTACCTCAAGTGGTTCATGAAATGCTCGTTGACTATAGCCATCATCGCTTAACACTATTAGGTGCTTTACCTAATTCATTGAAACAGGGAGAGATTCGTGGCATTCGACTTCCGGAACAAATGCAGGTTACTTTTTTAAAGTGGGATCTTACTAAGAAAAATATAGCTATGGAGCTTTTAAGTGAGATTGAACAAACCTTGGAAATCTATTTGCCTCTTTATTCAGAAGCAGATGTGTCGGAAAAGAGGTTCACTTTATATCCCAATCAACCAAAAAGCTTGGTAATACAATTATAAAAGGAGCCGATCAGTCAGATGTATCATGATAAATTAGACAAATTTCCTGAAGGGTTTTTATGGGGAGCGGCATCAGCAGCATATCAAATCGAAGGAGGATGGGATGTAGATGGAAAAGGTCCTTCCATCTGGGATCAATTTACGAAGATACCAGGGAAAACCTTCCAAGGAACAAATGGAGATATAGCAGTAGATCATTATCATCGTTACAAAGAAGATGTTCGTTTAATGGCAGAAATGGGATTGAAGGCCTACCGTTTTTCTGTTGCATGGAGTCGAATTCTTCCAAGTGGTAAAGGGGAGGTAAATGAAAAAGGGTTACTATTCTATGAAAATCTCATTGATGAACTTAAGAGATATGACATTGAGCCTGTTTTGACATTATATCATTGGGATATTCCACAAGCCTTACAGGACGAATACCAAGGCTGGGAATCGAGAGAAGTGATAGACGATTTTGATCATTATGCTAGAATTTTATTTGAAAGATTTAAAGATAAGGTAAAATATTGGGTAAGCTTTAATGAACAAAACGTATTTACAGCACTTGGTTACCGCTGGGAAGCACATCCACCAAATATCGCTGATGTGAAGCGAATGTTTGAAGCAAATCATATTATTAATCTAGCAAATGCAAAGGCCATTAACAGTTTTCATGAATTAGTTCCAAATGGTATGATTGGACCAAGCTTTGGCTATGGACCCATGTACAGCCTTGATTGTGAACCGAATAATGTGTTAGCAGCACTGAATGGGGAAGAATTTCAAAATCACTGGTGGTTAGATGTCTATGTAAATGGTAAATATCCTAAAGTGACTTTTAAGCAACTAGAAAAATTAGGAGTAGCACCATCCATCAAAGATGATGACTTGGAGCTGCTGCAATCTGCTAAACCAGATTTTCTTGGTGTAAATTATTATCATGGAGGTACGGTAAGGGCAAATGAGATTGAATTCCCTCTTCAAGAAAGTGAGGCAGATTTGGAAAAAGATTTTCAAGCTACCGATCCTTATCTCATGCAGCCAAAAGAAGAGCAAGCACAAAGTCCTGAAAAAAGGATGTTTGCCAATGTGTCGAATCCTCATTTAGAAAAAACGAAATGGGGATGGGAAATCGATCCGATTGGTATTCGAATTGCTTTAAGAAGACTACAAAATCGCTATGATTTACCAATGATGGTGACGGAAAATGGCTTAGGTGCTTATGATCATCTAACAGAGCAGCGTACCATTGAGGATGACTACCGAATTAATTACCTAAAGGAACATATTGTAGAAATTCAAAAAGCATTGACAGATGGAGTAGAATTACTCGGCTATTGCGCATGGTCCTTTACCGATCTTTTAAGCTGGTTAAACGGTTATCAAAAAAGATATGGCTTTGTCTACATTGATCGGGATGAACAAGATGAAAAGGAATTAGAAAGAATTCCGAAAAAAAGCTATTACTGGTATAAAAAACTGATTGAAACAAATGGTAACTTGGTAGACTAATTTCTAAGTTAGCCAGCCACAGATGGTGCAATCTCCAAAGTAATTGATGCTCCATACGATACTTAGACTATTAGCGTCTGTTAGTCCACAGCTATTGGAACAACTTCTTCTGCATAAGGATATTACAGATGCTTTTTTTGTTCCTCTTTTAAAAGCGTTTGCACCATGAATAGGATATTTATTGCTTCATTAGAGGGGAAGTAGTGAAAAGATTTTACAGAATTGTTCTGAGATAACTCTTAACTAGAGAATGTGGGATCCAAGCTATAAACGCCAGAATGAGCAAACTGCCGGCCTAAAATGACGTTTATCCAAGCAATAAACGCCA